>ERZ794936.157-NODE-157-length-42676-cov-70.227587_pt1 | contig 42676 bp, 20 predicted proteins | sample MGYA00511083_ERZ794936 | MGnify/ENA primary metagenome ERZ794936 (study PRJEB30137, sample SAMN04331409) | food metagenome | isolation source: Y2 must sample point D1 replicate A | place: Australia: South Australia | collected 2014 ... | reverse complement strand
GCAACAAATTCAGCATCGCCATGCGCCAAAATACTTGGTGCTATGTACACTTTGCAGGGTCATACAGCTTTGGTCGGTTTATTAAGATTATCCGACAAATTTTTGGTCAGTGCCGCTGCAGATGGTTCAATAAGGGGTTGGGACGCAAACGACTACTCTAGAAAATTTTCCTACCATCATACCAATTTGAGTGCAATTACCACATTTTATGTATCGGATAATATTTTGGTGAGTGGATCGGAAAATCAGTTCAACATCTATAATCTACGGAGTGGGAAATTGGTCCACGCAAATATTCTAAAAGATGCTGATCAGATTTGGTCGGTTAATTTTAAGGGCAAAACACTTGTTGCAGCAGTTGAAAAAGATGGGCAGAGCTTTTTAGAAATTCTGGATTTCAGCAAAGCTTCAAAAATTAACTACGTTAGCAATCCCGTAAACTCCTCGTCGTCGTCTTTGGAATCCATTTCTACTTCTTTGGGTCTAACGAGGACAACTATAATACCATGACCTTCCCAGAGAACAAGCATTGACTCATACTTAGATAATATAGCTTAATAAGTAGTTATATAATCAGTAAAAAAGTAAAATAACAACTTCGTACATTTTATTGAATATAAACTGCAGCTAAACTGCTTGTATGTTCAATTTTAATTGTGTTTACAAAAAGGGTGCCGTTTATTAATTAATGTTTCTTCCCTGAAAATATGGAAAGTACAAGTTTTTAGTTGAGAAGGGTTTAAGAAAGTTTTGAAAATGATCTAAAAAAATATAAAAGCAATCAAAGAAATAAAAGCTGGAAAAATGCGTAATAACCGAAGTGACTAAAATTTCTTTACGCGCCAAATAAGAAATCGATGCTCTTGAAAGTAGCAACCATTTTTTAAATAATATATTCCTGATGGTTCTTGGCCCAAGAGTTTTCTTGAACTTTTAACGTTAAGAAGTTGATTCTGCTGATTTTTTTCAAGTTATCAAGCGTTATGTTTTGAAACATCTGTTCCGTTTTCAGTTTTTCAAAAAGATCGATATTCTCTTGAGAATTAGGAAGTTCTACGCTCAACCTCCCGTGGGCAGAAGAAATACAAAAGCTAATACAATTGTGTTAGAATAAAGTTCTAATATTATCTAATTAGTAGTATTCATGTTACTAGTATATTATCACATGATATTTCTCAAATTGGACAATGTAAATAATGAGTGTTTTTATGACACAATCTTTATCGTTAGATGTTTCAACGTTCCAAGCCTTGGTTCTATCGCTCTTCTCTTCAAATTGTAATCGTTTGTAATGATAAACGCGTACGGGAAAAAAAAAAAAGTATCAATAACGCGTAAAGTGAATAGAGTACTGGATTCTATAAGACCGAAGACGCTCATATCACATCTCATAAAATCACTTAAAGCAAGCATCCAGAGGCTATTGATAAAAACAGGCACAAGGAGACGCAATGGGACGTTTAGTTGGCTTAGAACTAAGTAATTTCAAGTCCTATAGAGGCGTTACCAAGGTAGGATTCGGCGAGTCGAATTTCACAAGTATTATCGGTCCTAACGGATCTGGTAAATCGAATATGATGGATGCTATCTCATTCGTACTCGGTGTGCGGAGTAATCATTTGAGGTCAAACATCTTGAAAGATTTAATCTATAGAGGTGTTCTAAACGATGAGAATAGTGATGATTATGATAACGAGGGCGCTGCCTCTTCGAACCCACAATCCGCATACGTGAAGGCATTTTATCAAAAAGGTAACAAACTGGTGGAGCTGATGAGGATAATTTCCAGAAACGGTGACACTAGTTATAAAATTGATGGAAAAACTGTCTCCTATAAGGACTATTCTATATTTCTTGAGAACGAAAATATTCTTATCAAAGCCAAAAATTTTCTAGTGTTCCAGGGTGATGTTGAGCAAATTGCAGCACAATCTCCCGTAGAATTATCAAGAATGTTTGAAGAAGTATCAGGTTCTATCCAATACAAAAAGGAGTATGAAGAGTTGAAGGAAAAGATTGAGAAATTAAGCAAATCTGCAACCGAATCTATAAAAAATAGGAGAAGGATCCATGGAGAATTGAAGACATATAAAGAAGGTATCAATAAGAACGAGGAGTATAGGAAACAATTGGACAAAAAAAATGAATTACAGAAGTTCCAGGCTCTATGGCAGTTATATCATTTAGAGCAACAAAAAGAGGAGCTAACGGACAAGCTGTCCGCATCAAACTCTGAAATATCGTCTTTAAAGGGAAAAATAAATAACGAGATGAAATCATTACAACGCTCAAAATCTTCCTTTGTTAAAGAAAGCGCAGTAATTTCTAAGCAAAAAAGTAAATTAGATTATATCTTCAAGGATAAGGAAAAATTAGTCTCGGATTTACTGCTCATAAAGGTTCCTCAACAGGCAGCAGGGAAGCGAATTTCCCATATAGAAAAAAGAATCGAAAGTTTACAGAAAGATCTTCAAAGACAGAAGACTTATGTGGAGAGATTTGAAACACAACTAAAAGTGGTGACCAGATCAAAGGAAGCTTTTGAAGAGGAAATCAAACAATCTGCTAGAAATTATGACAAATTCAAGCTAAATGAAAATGATTTAAAGACATATAATTGCTTACATGAAAAATATCTGACTGAAGGTGGGTCAATCCTAGAAGAAAAAATTGCCGTTTTGAACAACGATAAGCGAGAAATCCAAGAGGAATTGGAGAGATTCAACAAAAGGGCAGATATTTCTAAAAGAAGGATAACGGAGGAGCTTTCTATAACAGGAGAAAAATTGGACACCCAATTAAACGATTTAAGAGTTTCTTTGAATGAGAAAAACGCCCTTCATACTGAACGTTTGCACGAGCTGAAAAAATTACAATCTGATATTGAATCTGCTAATAATCAAGAATACGACTTAAATTTCAAGTTGAGGGAAACGTTGGTTAAGATCGATGACTTGAGTGCTAATCAAAGAGAAACAATGAAAGAAAGAAAACTAAGAGAAAATATAGCAATGTTGAAAAGATTCTTCCCCGGAGTAAAAGGTCTTGTTCATGATCTTTGTCACCCAAAAAAGGAGAAATATGGCTTGGCAGTGTCTACCATCTTAGGTAAGAACTTTGATTCCGTCATTGTAGAAAATTTAACCGTAGCTCAAGAATGCATTGCATTTTTGAAGAAGCAACGTGCGGGCACTGCATCTTTCATACCACTAGACACAATTGAGACAGAGTTACCTACATTATCATTGCCTGACTCACAAGACTATATTTTATCAATTAATGCTATTGACTACGAGCCGGAATATGAAAAAGCGATGCAATATGTGTGTGGCGATTCCATCATATGTAATACGTTGAATATTGCTAAAGATCTGAAATGGAAAAAGGGCATAAGAGGCAAATTGGTTACAATTGAAGGTGCTTTGATCCACAAGGCCGGTTTGATGACAGGTGGTATATCAGGAGATGCCAATAATAGGTGGGATAAAGAAGAATATCAAAGCTTAATGTCTTTAAAAGACAAATTACTAATCCAAATCGATGAACTTTCCAACGGTCAACGCTCTAATTCAATCAGAGCAAGAGAAGTTGAAAATAGTGTTTCACTATTGAACTCGGACATAGCAAATTTGAGAACTCAAGTAACACAACAAAAACGCTCCTTGGATGAAAATCGTTTAGAGATTAAGTACCATAATGACTTGATAGAGAAAGAAATTCAACCGAAGATAACTGAACTAAAGAAGAAGCTAGATGATTTAGAAAATACTAAAGATAATTTAGTGAAAGAGAAGGAGGCTTTACAAAATAATATTTTCAAAGAATTCACTAGTAAAATTGGCTTTACAATCAAAGAATATGAAAATCATTCCGGTGAATTGATGAGACAACAATCTAAAGAATTACAGCAGTTACAAAAACAAATTTTGACCGTTGAAAATAAGTTGCAGTTTGAGACAGACAGACTAAGTACTACTCAAAGAAGATATGAAAAGGCGCAAAAGGATTTAGAGAATGCTCAAGTTGAAATGAAGTCTTTGGAAGAACAGGAATATGCAATAGAAATGAAAATCGGATCAATAGAGTCTAAATTGGAAGAACACAAAAATCACTTAGATGAGTTACAGAAGAAATTTGTAACGAAGCAAAGTGAATTAAATTCCAGTGAAGATATTCTAGAGGACATGAACAGCAACTTACAAGTCTTAAAAAGGGAAAGTGACGGTATAAAGGAAGATATTGAAAAGTTTGATTTAGAGAGAGTAACAGCGTTAAAGAATTGTAAAATTTCTAATATAAATATACCTATATCATCTGAAACAACGATAGATGATTTACCAATATCTTCCACTGATAATGAAGCAATTACAATTTCCAACAGTATCGATATAAACTATAAAGGACTACCTAAAAAATACAAAGAAAACAATACCGATTCGGCAAGGAAGGAGCTGGAGCAGAAGATTCATGAAGTGGAGGAAATATTGAACGAGTTGCAGCCCAATGCAAGAGCTTTGGAGAGATACGACGAGGCGGAAGGAAGGTTTGAAGTGATTAATAACGAAACAGAACAACTAAAGGCCGAAGAAAAGAAAATATTAAACCAGTTCCTAAAAATTAAGAAAAAAAGAAAGGAACTGTTCGAAAAGACATTTGATTATGTGAGCGACCATTTAGACGCAATCTACAGGGAACTTACTAAAAATCCCAACTCCAATGTGGAATTGGCCGGTGGTAATGCTTCTTTAACCATAGAAGACGAAGATGAACCGTTCAATGCGGGAATCAAATATCATGCCACTCCGCCTCTTAAAAGATTCAAAGACATGGAATATCTTTCTGGTGGTGAAAAAACCGTAGCTGCATTAGCTCTATTATTTGCTATTAATTCCTACCAGCCTAGTCCCTTCTTCGTGCTGGACGAAGTGGACGCAGCCCTAGACATTACTAACGTCCAGAGAATTGCTGCCTATATAAGAAGGCACCGTAATCCAGATCTCCAATTCATTGTCATTTCATTGAAGAACACCATGTTTGAAAAATCTGACGCTCTCGTTGGGGTTTACAGACAGCAACAAGAAAACTCGTCTAAGATCATAACTTTGGACTTGAGCAATTACGCAGAATAATCTATGAAACCAACCTCTGCTATAACCCGTCAAATAACTAATAATATCTATATAGGTCAACTAGCTAGTGCAATATCATAGTAACAATAATACTAATAACGTCACTTTTTTCCAGGGTAACCCAATTGTGGTGGGTGGCGGCCGAGGTATCCCTTAGAAAAGAATTTTTTTAAGTTCTTTCTCATCTCTTACCAGTGGAGAAGTACACGATATTTGCAAAGTCTGTCATCAGGGCTTGATAATAAAGCTGCATTAGATCTTAGCAAAAACTACGAGAAGAACATTGAATATTGTAGCTGTATTTGCATACATACACTTTATCATTGTTCGTTAGCTAGCTTTGCACATTAATTTTTCGATTTGTTACCGCCAATGACCGCTAACAATGACGATGATATCAAATCACCCATTCCCATTACTAACAAGACCTTATCCCAATTGAAGCGCTTTGAGAGAAGTCCAGGAAGGCCCAGTTCTTCTCAGGGCGAGATAAAACGTAAAAAGTCTAGGCTATATGCCGCAGACGGAAGACCACATTCTCCGCTAAGAGCAAGGTCTGCTACCCCAACGCTACAGGACCAAAAACTGTTCAATGGCATGGATTCCACTTCCCTTTTGAATGAAAGGCTACAGCATTATACGCTGGATTATGTTAGTGACAGGGCCCGGCATATGAAGAATATATATGACCCATCATCTCGCTGGTTCAGCAGATCAGTGAGGCCTGAATTTCCTATTGAAGAGTTCTTACCATATAAGACTGAAAGTCATGAAGATCAAGCGAAATACTTGTGCCATGTCTTAGTTAATCTTTATATTGCGATCAGCTCATTAGATATACAAGGTTTGATTTCTATTTCCAGTAAAGATCTGGCTGATTTAAAGAAAGAAGTGGATGATTTAGCTCTTAAAACCGATCTTTTCAGGTTATCTAACAACACAGCGGAGAATGACTTACTTGGTAACGATATTGCTGATTATGACGATGCGGAAGGCCTGGAGGACGAATTGGATGAATACTTCGACTTAGCAGGCCCCGACTTTAATGCTACCGGAAAAATCACAGCTAAATCAGCTACTATTGTGAATGTAAACCATTGGACTAATGAGCTCAAAAATTGTCTACATTTTGATTTTCCAGTAGCTCTAAGAAAGTCGCTAGCGACAGTTTATTATTATTTGTCTCTTGTTCAGGGCCAAAAGGTGTATAGACAAATGCATGTCGATATGTTCGAAAGATTAGTAAGCCTTGACGATGATAGGACAAATTTCACTGAACTGTTGCAAAAACAAGGTCTTTTGCTAGATCATCAAATCATGCTCAATTTCCTGTGCGAATTTCTACCTTATCCAGATCCCGACTATGCTCGTTATGAATTATCATCAAAGGAAGATTTACAGTTATTTAGATTACTTTTGAAGCATGCACATAATGCAAAACCATTTTTCGATAAGTCAAAGGAAAGTTTGTTAGTTGATACGATGAATTTTCTGTTGTCTAGTCTTGCACCATCTACTATGATGGCTGTCATGCCTATCGTTACATCCGTTGTTCCCTATCATTATCATATCCATTCTAAGATCATCGATTATTTCCCGTTTTGCTATAGCATCTGGAGCTCAGTCAGCGCAAACGTGGCCATCGACACTCACATGTATGATTTTGTTGGGTCAATTTCCAAAGACGTTCATAATAAGATTTTGAGTAGCGAGCATGAAAAGGATGTAGTTGGAGTGGAGTTTGGAGAATTCGGGATTTTTACTGATGATCAAATGACTTTTATGTTCAATAGGTTACAAGGGCATCTTAGAACAGACGGTCAAATACATTCGTATTCCCGCACAGTGAAGCCTTTTGTTTATGCTATAAACGGATCAAAAAAAGATAGGTTTTTTGAAAAACTTGTAAGTTTAGCCAAAGCAATCGAAACATTTATCCATCCCTCTAATAATGGGTTTTGGACCAAGCCAAATGCTAAATTCGTTCATGCATTTATAAAGTCTTACCACGGAAGGGTCAAATATGAAGAAGATATTTGTGCTAGGGGCGTCACAAATGGGATATGTTTAACTTCTTTTTGTCACGAAGAGATAGTTGAAATATTCTTAAATATTATCAGTCTGGGTTCACAGAATAAAAATCCTGATATTGCGAACTATTACATCTCTTGTTTCGCATATCTGTTAGAGCTGGATCCTTCAAATGCATATTTAATTTATGACAAAATACTGATAGATTTGTACGATACGCTGGCTGACCAATTTATCAATTCGAGACACAGAATCATTTCCTCTTTGAAACAATTTACAAGAGTAATTCGGTTTATTGTGATGGATAAGCTATATCGCGTGCACATAACAAACGTCCTTTCGATGCTGGTCTCCAAACTTGATATGAACGATACTAATTTGACAAGCAACCTCATCAACGGTATTGTATCTATAGCCGCTTTCATTCCTATCCAAGACCTCACTGGGGAGGACGATTATATATCGTTTGAATCGGATACTCTTCCTTTAGTTCAACAACATTTTTATCATATTAAGTGTGGCGAAAATTCAAAGACCTTCCGAGTTGATGATGAACTGTTAAATAACGCTTTCAAAGCTTCCACTACAGTTTTTCAAAGTATGCTAAAAGTATACGTAGAAAAAATTTTCCAATTGGTTGATGTAGACTTAGAGGACTCTTTGGTTACTAAAATAAACCAAACAACTATGATTTTACAAGAGTCTATGGACGATAAAATATTTAATTATTTTGCTTCTTTATTACAGAGAAACTTCTGGAGTAATGACTCCTTCAAGGAAAAGGATCCAAACTATGAATTAGTTACTATCCCACTAGCGGCTTTAGTAAGAAGGAATAATGGTTTGAGTAAAGAGTTGGTCAGAACTCTTTTATTCCATATCAAAGAACAAATCAAAAGAGGCGCCGGGTCTGTAAGAAGTACTTCAGAGATTCAACAGAGGGATGTTAAGTTAGTTTTATACTTAACTGCACTAAATGATGTCTTAAGGCAATGTCATGAATCTCTATTGGAGTATAGCGATGAGTTGATAACATTCATGAAATATTTATACGACAACGTCACTAACCCGCCATTGGATGTTATCACATCTATTGTTATTCACAGTGCTTTAGCAACTCTATGTACAACCGAAATAACTGATTGTCGTCTATTCCCAGAGGACTCTAAGATTCCGGAAAAAGACAGATGGGGAGGACTACAGTTCGATCCTCGAAGATTTGATAAACAGCATTTGAGTTTTCAGTGGCACGTACCTTCTAGTGACGAGATAACTTTATCCATAAGCATTCTAGAAAGCCTTTCCGAATACTGTATTAACAACGTAGAAGAACTGATGAAAGCTCCAAGACATGATTCCGAATATGGCGATATGATACAAAAATATGTTTTAGTTATGACACATACGCTTTCCGGGTCAAGTTTACTTTTTGATCCAGATTTTAACAAATATAGGACGCAATCAAACTTATCATACAGAGAGAAACTGATTTTATTAAAGAATATACGCGAAAATAATTGTGACCCTCAAGAACTGGATATTGATATTGAACAAATTCGTTCTGGCAAGGATGATGAAGACTATATTGAGAGTAAGGACATTGAAGCAGGGCTGAATGCAGGAGTTTCCGATGTTGTGCAGTTAAAAGATGAGTTTCCGGATGAATTAATTGTTGATGAAGAAGTAGTGTCTGAGATGCCATCTGGTGTAAATACCCCTATCGCGGGGACGCATGGCACGGACAATTCAGCTATGAGTTCGGATCTAGCTTTCAGGGATTTAGATATTTACACCTGTAATTATTACTTCGGAAATACCACTGAGGAGAAGTTACAAAACCCACAATATTTACAAGTCCACAGAGTTAGAGCGCGCATTGGACATTTCTTTCACAAACTCTATGTTTTTTTATCTACAAACTTCGAAAACAACACCAACATGTTCCAAATTCTATTGCACGGATTAAAAGTTTGGTTCACAGATCTGGGACAAGAAACGGTCTTCAATGAAGACCCAAATGCCTTCATTGACGTTGATTTCCTAGAAAACGTTCAATCTCTCTCACACGTAAATGAGCCCTTCACGAGAACCAATTTTGCAATCAGAGCAAACAGTTTGCACCAGAGTAGAGTTCTATTACATTCAACAAATAGAAAAGCTTCCAAGCTGGAAAACCTATTGTTAGTTGACATCATACAGTTAGCGACATCCCTTTATCCTGATATTTATAAACCAGCACAGGGAACTTTGGTACACTGTATGAAACAATTAGTTGGGTCATATAGCGTAGTCATCAATAAAATTATTCCATCATTAGAGAAAGCGATTAAGGATCATGATTATATGAAAATCCAAGTTATTTTAAATGTTTTGTTAATTAAGAAAATCCATAGGAAGCTTATGACGGATTATAAAGACATCGGCAGATTGATATTTCTGCTTATTGAATGTTGTCGTGTGAATGAATTAGAGATTGGTATGTATGCAGATAAGATCTTAACTGACATAGTGATTGGGATCAAGATTCCTTCTAGTGTATGTGTCATTTCCGATCAAGCTTTCTTACCTTTAGCACCTCCTGATGGTACCATTAATTTGCAAGTTGAAGCGGTAAAGCTTGCCAAAAAGAAAAAGCGTGAGTACTACCTCTCTCTGTTAGTGGATTTGCAGAACAAACTTTTAGACAAATTAGATAATGAAAAAGATATGGGGTGGAAGATAAGAATGTTCATTTTACGTTTTGTTACACAAATCCAATCGAACCTCGAAAGCAAACCCGATAAAAGAGCAGTATTTTCAATAATCTCTCAAATCTCCACAAAACATCCCGAAATCATACATTTGGTTGTAAAGTCATTGTTGTCGACGTGCAACAAGATAATATCTCTCTCTGACTATGAATATGACATCACCAGGGCCTATAAGAATGAATTCAATCCATCATTTGTGGAAATACTGGACACTTCGACCACAAGCTTCCCTAAAACGTTTACTGAAGAAATGAATAACTTTGATAACCCCAAGTATTTTATCGATTCGAGGGCGTATGTAGGGTGGCTATGTTGGGGAAGGCTTATGTACGTCATGTCGCCGAAAGCTTTAAAGCTCAATTTATGTGAGAATGAACTGGAAGTCCTCAAGACAGCTGGTCATCTATTGACAAGAGAATTCCTGAGAGATGTTACAATGAATTTAGTCCAAGATAATGAAACAAGGGGTGTTTTTAGTAGTGGTAACGTGTCATTTTTCTCTTTAGTAATCCTTTTGATATCATCTGGTTTCTGCGAACTGAATATGTCGGATCTCTTTGAGCTATGTGAATCCTACTATAACAAAGACGATAAGGCTTCGATGATCATGTCTGTCGAGATAGTGGCTGGCTTAGTTTGCGGGAGTAAGTTTATGTCAGTCTCTGACTTGGACAAACGTGACGCTTTTATCGAAAACTTCCTAGCCAAATGTTTAGATTATGAGTTGAACCATGACGCATTTGAAATTTGGAGCACCTTGGCATGGTGGTTGCCTGCAGTCGTTGATTTAAGAAGGTCTAAAACTTTTTTTTGCCATTTTATCAACGCCGATGGCATGTTTGACCGTGAATCCGATGCAGCCACACATCAAACCTCCAAAATTTACATGCTAAGAAGTATCTTGATGAGCATGGAGTTTAGAGCCCCAGATGTTGATAAGCTATTTGATGAGTTGGTATTTGATCACCCATACGATCAGGTTCGCCAGGCTGTCGCTAAACTATTGACGACCTTAGTTCAAAATCAAAGTAATCCGTCAATTTCAGATCCAACCACATTATTAGAAGCAGAACGGAATGATCCAGATGGATTAGGGTTACCATTAAAAAGCGTCCCAGAAAAGGTGGATGCCTATATTAAGAAGCAGTTTGAGATCATTAAAAATCTGGAATATTCCGTTGTCGGCTTGAATCCTCAACAATTTATTAAGACAGACTATTTTTACAGGACATCCACAATATTTTACTGGATCAAAGAAATGGCGAGAGGGCCTAATAAAGTTTTGTTAGTTCCATATTTAGTCGATTATGTTTTACCATTTCTGATCGGATTAGTGAAACATAAAGATGTTTGTGCTCTTGCCAGTTTAGATCCTGTTCGATTGTATGCCGGCTTGGGCTATATGCCGATCAGAAAGAACCATGTTGCCGCCATTGTTGACTATGTTTGTTCGTCAAATGTAGCACTATCTTCAAACCAAACGAAACTACAGCTAGCTTTCATCCAACACTTTTTATCAGCGGAACTGCTTCAACTTACTGAGGAAGAAAAGAACAAAATTTTGGAATTTGTCGTCAGCAATTTGTATAACGAACAGTTTGTAGAGGTGAGAGTTCGTGCGGCATCCATTTTGTCTGATATCGTCCATAACTGGAAAGAAGAACAGCCGTTGTTGAGTTTAATCGAGAGATTTGCAAAGGGTCTCGACGTCAACAAATACACGTCGAAAGAAAGACAAAAGTTATCCAAAACGGATATCAAGATTCATGGTAACGTTTTGGGTTTGGGAGCTATTATATCAGCGTTCCCCTATGTTTTTCCCCTACCGCCATGGATACCCAAGCAACTAAGCAACTTATCCTCGTGGGCCAGGACTAGTGGTATGACTGGACAAGCTGCCAAAAATACTATTAGTGAATTCAAGAAGGTGAGGGCCGACACTTGGAAGTTCGATAGAGCATCTTTCAATACGGAGGAACTGGAAGACCTGGAGGGTGTCCTATGGAGAAGTTACTATGCCTGATTCATATTAGTATAGGATATTAAGCACATATCTAGACATATATGTACACCCTAAACAAATAGCTGGAGCTATCTGCTGATTAGTTTTACTCTAAAAGTAAGTTGTTAGTGTAACTATGATCACGGCTGCGTGCCGGGTAATAAATCAAATTTGAGGAAAACTGGAAGTTCACCACTGAGAATGATCAACGGCAGGGAAACGTTATACCAAACAAAGCATTCTACCTCTAGGGAAGCTGGAAACTTGAATTACCCACTATAGCTTGTCTTTTAGTGATCTATTATTCCAACCTATTGCAATTCCAAGAAAATAAACTAGGAACTTTTTTTTTTTGGAAGAATAAGAAAAGGAGAAAAAGTAGACATACTGTATATACACGAGGGCGTATCGTTCACCAGAAAGAATATAAACATAACAAGATAAACATGTCAGGCTTGAGAACTGTTTCTGCTTCATCCGGTAATGGAAAGAGCTATGACTCTATTATGAAAATTTTATTGATTGGTGATTCTGGTGTTGGGAAATCATGTTTATTGGTTCGTTTTGTTGAAGACAAATTTAACCCGTCATTTATCACCACCATTGGTATTGATTTCAAAATAAAGACTGTCGATATCAACGGTAAGAAGGTAAAGCTGCAACTTTGGGATACCGCTGGTCAAGAACGTTTCCGGACAATCACCACAGCGTATTATCGTGGTGCTATGGGTATCATTCTTGTATATGATGTGACAGACGAGAGAACATTTACTAATATCAAGCAATGGTTTAAAACCGTTAATGAGCATGCGAACGATGAAGCACAGCTACTGTTGGTTGGTAACAAGAGCGATATGGAGACGAGAGTGGTAACAGCTGATCAAGGTGAAGCCTTGGCTAAGGAGCTGGGTATACCATTCATCGAGTCCAGTGCTAAGAACGATGACAATGTCAACGAGATTTTTTTCACCTTGGCGAAGTTAATCCAAGAAAAAATCGACAGTAACAAGCTTGTTGGCGTCGGTAACGGTAAAGAGGGCAATATTAGCATCAATAGTGGGAGCGGAAACAGTTCTAAACCAAATTGCTGTTGAAGAAAAGAAGATTCTTGCTTCTTTGAGAATTAATCGTGAACTGGAATTAGAGCTATAAATCGCTTGATTCTTTTTTCCCTTTTTCTCAATATTCGCAGGTTATTTTTCCTTTATATATATACATTGTTTGTATCTTTTTTTGATTACCATACTTACTATTTTTATATTAGTCATATTAGATGTCACTTTTATATTATCTAAACAATTCAAACTTCTCATACTAACTTTTTCAGCATACTTCTACTGTTGTTCTCTGCTCTGGAAGGTATTTTCATCAGGCGATTGGTAAAAAATCAAGAAAGAATCTAAAAAAATAGTGCAACAGGAAAACGAGGTACCCAGTTTCCCTGGGAATTCTTATCCAAGTATATATTTTACTTTTAAGATTCAGCACTTTTATTTCGTTCTAATGTTTTTACCGGTAGTAAAGTTTTGCTTCTTGAATCCACTATTCAACTACTTGCGCTTATGTAAGGTTCCTGTATGGTTGCATAATCACTCAATTCGAAAAAAAAACCCACGTGCTGCTTGGAAATGAATCCGCACTGCGGTATAGCACTTCCAGAAAGATACTGACTGCGAAATTCGCTTTATGGAGTGTTTAAGCAATTGGTATCTTACCCATTAAGAGTCATTTCTTTCTTCTTGCCAACTTTTTTCCATCCCATTATGACCTCAAAAAAGGCAGGCTCTCTTCGTCTTATCTTTTCTATCGGAAGCGAATTACTGGGAAAGAGGCATAGGTATAAACAGATAAAATAGACGAAAAGAGTTTAGAAAAAAAAGTAGAAAGAACGACTACACCTCAACATAACGACACTTTTTTGACATGCTGTTTGGAGTGAAGTTGGCTAATGAGGTTTATCCTCCTTGGAAGGGTTCTTATATTAATTATGAGGGCTTGAAAAAATTCCTGAAGGAAGATAGCGTGAAGGATGGAAGTAACGATAAGAAAGCACGCTGGGACGATTCGGATGAATCCAAGTTTGTGGAAGAGTTGGATAAGGAACTTGAAAAAGTCTATGGTTTTCAACTAAAAAAGTACAATAACTTGATGGAGAGATTGTCCCATCTGGAGAAACAAACAGATACGGAAGCAGCCATAAAGGCCTTGGACGCTGATGCATTCCAACGTGTATTGGAGGAACTGTTAAGCGAGTCTACCGAATTAGACAATTTTAAGAGATTGAACTTTACTGGGTTTGCTAAGATTGTTAAGAAACATGACAAGCTATATCCAAAGTATCCATCTGTTAAATCTTTGTTGGAAGTTAGATTAAAGGAATTGCCTTCCCATTCGGAAGAATATTCCCCATTGTTGTATCGTATTTCATTTTTGTACAACATTTTGAGAAGTAATTTTAACACTGCATCTGAACCCTTAGCCAGCGCTTCTAAGTTTTCTAGCATTGTCAGCAATGACATAGACATGAATTTCAGAAGCTTTAAATTTTGGGTTCATAATGACAACTTAATGGAGGTCAAAACAAGAATCTTGAGACATCTTCCCGTGTTGGTCTACGCCAATGTTCCCTCCGAAAACGATGACCTGGTCAATAGATTCGAATCAGATATATCGAATAATGATGAAATTGTGGGTAGTTCGAGCTCCACTAGTAGCGTAGAACATGGCTTGGGAGCGCGCTCCTTCGATCCATTAATCAACACGCTATATTTTGACAATGAACATTTTGAATTATATAACGACAAGTTATTAAAGTTAAATTCAGCACCTACTTTAAGATTAAGGTGGACTGGCCAGTTATCTGATAAGCCGGATATTTTCTTGGAAAAGAAAACTCTTATTGAAGACGAAGCCACTGGGAAGTCTGAATTTGATCTAACTAAATTGCAATTGAAACAAAAATTCATTAACGGGTTTATTTTCGAAGGTGATAAGAAATTTAAAGAACAAACTTTGAAAAAGTTAAAAGAAAGTGGTACGGCAGGGAGAGACCTGGAAAGGTTAGGAGAAGATTTCTCTGAGATTCAAAACTTTATTATCAAGAATGAATTGCAACCAGTTTTTAGAACTGTTTACACCAGAACTGCTTTCCAGATTCCCGGCGATGACAAGATAAGAGTAACCATTGACTCTAATATTGTATTCATCAAGGAGGATTCATTCGACAGAGAGCGTCCAATTAGAGACCCTAATACCTGGCATAGAACTGATATTGATGCCAATGTTGCAAATCCCTTGAAATTCCTGAGAGGAGGCGAGTATGCTAAGTTTCCTTATTCAGTAATGGAAATTAAAGTGAAAAGTTCATTGGATTCTTCGATGTCTGCCAGTTCTATGATTTCTAATGTAAAACTGCCTAAAAAGCATGGTCAATGGCTGAACGATTTGACAAATTCTCATTTGGTCAAAGAAATTCCAAAGTTTTCTATCTTTGTGCAAGGTGTGGCATCATTGTATGGAGATGATGAAAAATTAGATATCTTACCATTTTGGTTACCAGATTTGGAAACAGATATTAGACAGGATCCTAAGCAAGCATATGAGGAGGAAAAGAAAAAACTGTTGAAACAAAAAGAGATACAAAAGAAAATTGATGGAATGAGAAGGCTTTCCAACTTAAAAGAGCCTCAACATCAAGCAGCAGTACCGGTATCTCAAGAGGAAAATGAGCGTATTACCTCTCAAGGTGATTTGGAGGCAGACGGTTCATCCGATGAGGAAACTGAGCAAGAACCTCATTCGAAAAGATCAAAGAAAGTTCGGAGAAGAAAACCCAAGGCCACTTTCTTGAGAATTTTGGCCGGTAGAGATCCAAAGTTAATGGGGGTGGATTCTGAAGAAGAAGAAATTGAATTGCCACCTGGTGTGAAAAAACCATTAAATTTGTTAAAAAATGCTGGTCCTGTAAACGTGGAGGCAAAGGTTTGGCTTGCCAACGAACGTACATTTAACAGATGGTTAAGTGTCACCAGTTTATTGAGTGTTTTGACGTTCTCAATTTATAATTCTGTGAAGAAAGCCGAATACCCCACTTTGGCTAACTACATGGCATACGTATATTTTGGTCTAACGATATTCTGTGCTTTATGGTCCTATTCCATTTATATGAAAAGAGTTGATATTATTCAACAAAGAAGCGGTCAACATCTAGATGCACCTCTTGGTCCAGTTTTGGTTGCTATAGTTTTATTTGTCACTTTAGTGGTTAATTTTGTTATGGCGTTTAGAAATGCAGCAAAGTCTCGTCAAGAGTTGCAAATACAGAATTTAGAAGTTCCTGAAAGAATACCAGAAGTATTAAGACCACTTCAAAATTATCTATTCAAGTTAATGGGGCCAAGCAGTGATTAGAATATGTACTCTATCTACTGAGACCATGTGTTTTTATGTTTGTAATGTGTAGCAAAAAATTATCATCTGCTAACAATTGCTTACTTTTAGAAATCACATTTAAGGGGAAGTTTTAAATCATTCATAAATATCAATGCATTTACATAAACATCATTTTCTCCGGTTTTTGATAACTCTGTACAGAAATAATGGATTATAGTTTTAAGCTAAGCGGAAAAGCCAAATTATTCTTCAAAATTTTCGATGAAGTCGGAGTTTATTTCTTTTAATTTCCCTAAAGTCAAGGGCTCTTTTTCATTTCCTGCACATTCTTTCAATATCGCTACAAGATTGTGTATTCTCTTCATTTGGTTTATGGTCTTTTGATCAACAATGCCATTTGAATCTTCGTTTTCAGTCCTTGCTTTTGCAATTTTCAAAAGCGAATGGATATTGTACGCTTCTGCAATAATATCCGGGTTGAATATTTTTTTTACCACCTTTATTCCACTATTCTCTATTGCGACAGATTTCTGGGTCAACTGATAATTCATTTTGACAGAATTGTCATTGAGAAGGACTGCATCCATATGAAGATGGGAAACTGCTGGCTTCTTAGACATTATTTTAGGAATGTCCTGGAAGTGTGTAGAAAGAAATACCGTTGCCTCCGTTCGAAGTAAATGTTCAGTTACTGCCAAAGACACACAAAAACCATCAGCGATGCTTGAACCACGACCAAGTTCATCTAAAATTAACAGTGTTTCTGTATTTATGTCATCTAAAAAGTAAGCCATTTCTTTCATTTCAAAACCAAAATTTGATGAGGTTAATTCCATACTGTCATTGCAGACTCTTGCATGTAGACGTTTAAAGACAGGAAAAGACCCATAAAGTGCCGGTATACCTGATCCCATTTGGGCCATTATGCAAATAAGGGCAACTTGTTTTAAATAAACAGATTTTCCACTCATGTTGCATCCGGTTATGATTTGTAAGCTGGAGCTATGTTTTGTACTTGATATGGTGTTAGGGACAAAATTTTTTAGTACCTTTTCAAGTAGTGGGTGTCTTGAATCTCGAATTAGTAGATTGTTTGTAAAAATCGGTATTGTGTAATTATTTTCTTTCAAATTATATGTGAATGAACAAACCAAATCCAGGATAGCCACTGCTTCTGCAATCATAAATAGTTCAGAAATATGAGTTGCAATTTTATCGAGCAGTTCATCAACTGTCTCTTCACTTAAAAGTAAAATCTCTTCCATAACTTCCTTCAACCTCGCATTTTTTTTTATTATATTTAGGGTTGTACATTCAATATAATTTTTTTTTATTGTTCTTGAAATGAATACGTCTGGAAGTGTAGCGACGTCATCGGTAAATTCCTGTCTTTTTATTCTGAGATAAAAGCCTCGTGCAGAATCGTAATTATGATCTAAATTGATTTTGTTTTTAGCGGTAAGATCTTCTACCTCACGAAAAAATTCCTCTTTTACCTCTTTGTAGATTTGTCTAGAAACATCCAAAAGCCCATTGGAATCACTTTTCACAGCATATGAACGTTGGTTAAGTAGTTGTATAGCTGAGGATGCCCAAACACAGTCTTCATTTATACAACTATTAATTAATTTTTCAATTTCCATAATTGCGTCATTATTGAATATTTTTTTGGTCTCGCTAATTAAACGGCTTTGAAAAAACTGATCATTAAGTGCGTCTTTCAATGACTTCACGCTTTGTAAAGTTTCCTTTAGCAACAAAACGTAATTAATTCTTTGGTCAGGTTTTATTGCAGAATGATTAATGCATAATAACCTTGAAAATAACTTATCTAGATCAGGCAATGATTTCATTTCTAGCCTTAATTTTTGTAGAAGGTCATCATTGGCTTTCAATTCTTCTAGGGCCTCTAGTCTCATTTCGATACTGCCCCTATCAGTTAATGGCTGCAGTATACTGTTCCGAAGTGATCTTTGTCCCATTTTAGTGGACGTGGTATCCAAGAACTTCCATAGTGATATGCCATTCTTATCCAATTTATTTTCTACAAGTTCTAAACCTCTGACGGTTTTAGAATCAATCAGCATTGTATTTTCTGTTCCTTCAAACTGTATACGTAGTTTTCGAAACGCATTCAAATTTCGGCTGCTTTTGGATATAATCTCTTCCATGTAGCTTATCGCAGCAGATGCAGCACAAAGAGCAAACGTTTTATCTATAATCTCCTCGATTTTCAAGTCCTTTTTTGTATCATCCATTAAATACTTTGTAATCGCCGCCAGTCCATCTTGGCTATTGAAGCACTTCCGTGAACCCTCTTCAATTTTAACTGTCTCGGCCACATTAAATTTTATCATTGTCGCTAATTTTGATACTGTTGGAGCTAGAGAACTGCTTGGAATCAGTATTTCCGTAGGTTGGTAAATTTGGAGTTTATGAACTACACGAATGTAAATTTGTGAATCCATGAAATCTGAAAGATACATCTGTCCCGTGTTACAGTTGATAATACATAACCCAATCCGCGTACTTATGTCTCTTGGCACTTCGTATATGCAACAAAGAACACAGTCAATACTAGGACCGAGGAGTGAAGCGTTGGTGCTGTATCGACTTAAGGAGGTTGCGGTCCTAGAGGCCATTGATCCAGTCATTAAGTAATGGCTATGTGTTGAATCTTTTTCATTGTTTTCCCATGTTGTCTCTGCTATTTGTAGCGTTTTCTTTTTGAGAGCCCAACCACTTATGTTAGTTGGCGATTTTTGGTTCCTGATACTCTTTTTCGTACTTGGCTTCGAAATAGAGTTTGAAGAATTAGCCGCCGACCTTAAATTGAAATAATTTGTACTGATAAAACTAGATAGATTAGATTCACTCATTGCATATAGTTTGCGTTGATCAGCTACAGATTTCAATGCTATAACTAGTTATTTTTATATGTTTCACTTTAAGTAAAATCCAAGTGCTCTTTTGCTATTCTTCGTTGATGCCTTATATGTATGAAAGCTGTACGTTCGGGATTTGAAAAGGAAATGAAGACGCGAATTAAAAAAAAATAATAAACTGGTTCCTAGCAGAAAAGAGGAGACTAAATAAGATTTTGCTCTCATACAGATGCAACACATAAAAACTTTAATCGATTTCAGTATGGAAAAAGATATGATACAATAAAATCTAAATCTTAGAAACTGATTTTGAATAAAAAAACGACCCCAGTGAGGGTTGAACTCACGATCTTGCGATTAACAGTCGCACGCCTTAACCAACTTGGCCATGGAGTCAGTCACTTTTGAGTTCTGCAACTCTTAAAACGGAATAGACCCCGTAAAACAATGTCATCCCATACCAAAACAATACTGATTTCTCAAAGGCATCGCAAACCTCTGGAATAAAAATCCACTATCATCTATCAACTAATAGTTATTCAATATATTATCATATACAGTGTTAGATGATGATGTTGGAATAAAAATCCACTATCGTCTATCAACTAATAGTTATATATTATCATATACGGTGTTAAGATGATGACATAAGTTATGAGAAGCTGTCATCGAAGTTAGAGGAAGCTGAAGTGCAAGGATTGATAATGTAATAGGATAATGAAACATATAAAACGGAATGAGGAATAATCGTAATATTGGTATATAGAAATATAGATTCCATTATGGGGATTCCTAGACCCTCGAGGAGAACTTCTAGTATATTCTGTATACCTAATATTATAGCCTTTATCAACAATGGAATCCCAACAATTATCTCAACATTCACCCATTTCTCAAGTTTGAAGTTATTCCTGTCGACTGCCTGATGTCAGTATTAAGGCTGTTTGATTATTTCTGAACATAATATCCTTTTCCTGTTACAAGTACATGCTGAACAAGAGATATATATTATACTTTAAGATGGAGTATAATGGTTTTAGAATATTTTAAATTAAGTATGCATACACAAATAATCTACTTACTCACTATGATGCTACAAGATCATCCATTGGTTAAGAATGTTGAGTGATTCCACGAACAAGGTAACTTTTTTTCCGTAATTATAAGTCGTCAAAATTGCCTTGGATAGCTTTGCTGGAAACTTTCTTCCGTTTATTCTGTAAAACGATTTCTTTCCAATCCTCTTTAATACGCTCTTCTTCAGCATTTTCATCGAGCTCTTCTGCTTTCAATTCTTCCTCTATAGCCTTCCTTTTTAAACTCATCTTTTCCTTTCTCTCGAGTTTCCGTTCTTTCGTCAATGTTTTATCTGACCACGCTAAATTCTTCTTCTTCAACTCACTTTTCAGCTTCTTTTTATCATTAATCAGGCTTATATTTTTTAATGTTTCTTGTCTCTCCTTTTCACGTTTTTTGTCCTTGTATTTATATTCATCCATATTAACTGGGGGATCGACCAACCAATTCCCTGGGAAAATCCCTTCTTGTTTTTCGGTGGCTAAGTACTTTGTTATCTCAGGCATTCTAGGTAGGCGGAAAAGACCATACAATTTCGCAATACCAACATAATCTAAAGATTGAAGCCTAAAAATTGAAGTTGCGGAATGATTTGAGTAGTATTTAATAAAGGCAACATATGCTTTAACACCTTTATCAAATCTATCCCTATCTTCTAGTATCCAATTTCTAAAGTCCTCGTAAAAGTTTGTTGTTATGCCCTTTACTTCCAAATCAAGTTCTTCAAGTTCCACATTTTTAACTTGCATGAAAGGAATAAAATCCTCTTCTCTGCCTTCATTAAGAAACGTAATTGCTTTACCCACTCTATTTGCTCTACCAGTTCTACCACATCTATGCATGAACATATCAGTATTGGTAGGAGGATCAAGCTGGATGACGAGATCAACGTCGGGTATGTCAATACCTCTAGCAGCCACATCTGTTGTGAATAAAACAGAATTACTTAGCGAATCAGTAAAAGCTGTTAGAGTTTTTGTCCTTGCCGATGTTTGAAGTTTTCCATGCAAGGAAAATACTTCTACTTCATTCACGAGAATATTTCTCTTTCCCAAATACTGGATAAATGAGTAGAAGTAGGAGACTGACACACATGTTGGAAAATATACAATACATTTCTTGAATTTGTAGTTATTCAAAATGCTAACCAAAAGTTGTAGTTTTTCGGCAGGATTTACGACACAGTAATTTAATTTCAAAGAGGAGGGCGCCTGGTTCTTAGAGTTAACGGTAATCCTGACAGGATTTCTAAGCCCTGTCTTAAAGATATCTGATCCGGCGCTACGCATAGTTGCAGAAAATAAACCCGTTCTTCTTTGTTTAGGCAATAGCCTCAGAATTTTTTCGGTATCCTTAATAAAACTCATATCCAACAATCTGTCTGCTTCATCCATAACTACCATACTGCATGCTGACGTCTTTACTGCTGGCATTTGTAGAAAGTCCAAAACTCTACCAGGTGTTCCAATCAGAATCTGCGGTCTATTCCGCAGAAAACTACTTACATCATCTCTGACTGTGGCTTCATTAGTACCAACCAGGAGCTGACATTTAATAGGGAACAAGTCGGAAGGATAATGTTCCAGAAATGATAGAACGACAGACTCAATTTGGCGTGACAATTCTCTTGTTGGAGCAATAATTAACGAGTGGAAGTGTGCTTTCTTGAATTTTGATGTATTCGCTTCTTCCTTTACAACTTTTTCTAGTACAGGTATAACAAACGCAGCGGTCTTACCTGAGCCTGTTACAGAATCAACTACTACATCCTTGTTGCCAGCAAGCATGGGAATTGTCGATGCTTGGACTGGAGTCATGGTCTCAAAACCCATAACATCCAGTCCTGTCCTTATCCAAGGAAGTAAAGAAAACCCGAGATTATCCCATTCCAATGACTTTGACATTGTTTTTATTGCTGCTGAGCTTTTAATATTATCTTACTACACCTCAAATCAATGGGCTCAGCTCATCTTGAAAAGCTCACTTTGTTTTTCAGTGAAAAATTTTTGAAGCGAAAAGCCGGCTCAAAATAATGTATAATATAGTATTGTCTCGAGGTGCCCACATGCAATCTTTACTACCCTACTATAATCTCCCTTGAATGAGTAATTTCATTAGAAGGCTAGTTGGGAAAATGAAAGCGATTTCAACAGGTACCAATGCTATTGTTAGTAAGAAGGACTCCATTTACGCAAACTGGTCCAAAGAGCAGCTAATACGAAGGATCACTGAACTAGAAAACGCAAATAAGCCACATTCTGAAAAATTCCAGCACATCGAGGATAACAAAAAGCGCAAAATTTCGCAAGAAGAGGTTACGAGAAGCAAGGCTAAAAAGGCTCCGAAAAAGTTTGACTTTTCTAAACATAATACCAGGTTCATCGCCTTGAGATTTGCCTATTTGGGATGGAATTACAATGGCTTAGCTGTTCAGAAAGAATTCACACCGTTACCTACAGTAGAGGGTACCATTTTGGAGGCCATGAATAAGTGTAAACTTGTTCCCTCGATGGTTTTACAAGACTATAAATTTAGCAGATGTGGCAGAACAGACAAGGGAGTTAGCGCCATGAACCAAGTTATATCGTTAGAAGTCCGTTCCAATTTAACAGATGAGGAACAGCGGGATCCGACCAACGACAGCAGGGAAATACCCTATGTTCACGTTTTAAATCAATTACTACCCGACGATATTCGTATATCAGCTGTCTGCCTCAGACCGCCACCTAACTTTGACGCAAGATTCAGCTGTGTTCACCGGCACTATAAGTACATCTTTAATGGAAAAAACCTTAATATTGAAAAAATGTCTAAAGCCGCATCATATTTTGTTGGAGAGAGAGACTTCAGGAATTTTTGTAAGCTTGATGGCTCAAAACAAATTACCAATTTTAAACGAACAATAATAAGCTCAAAAATTCTTCCCCTTTCTGAAACTTTCTATTGTTTTGATCTCATTGGTTCAGCATTCCTATGGCACCAAGTTCGTTGCATGATGGCCATTCTTTTCTTAGTTGGTCAATCACTTGAAGTGCCGGAAATTGTCTTGCGTCTGACTGATATTGAGAAAACCCCTCAAAGGCCTGTTTACGAAATGGCAAATGATATACCATTATTGTTATATGATTGTAAATTTCCTGAAATGGATTGGCAAGAACCTACTGTAGATGACTATAAGGCAATAAAATTCACGACAGCTACTGAAGCATTGACGTTACACTACGAACTTAAGGCCGCAGTATGCAATATTTTTAAAGATGTTTTGCCCACAGCAAATACAAACAACTTCTCAAAGACAATTATTAATTTGGGCGATGGAAGAGGTAAAGTAGTCGGTAGCTATGTGAAACTAGAGGATAGAAGCGTTATGGAACCTGTCGAAGTTGTTAATGCTAAATACTCCAAGAAAAAGAACAACAAAAATAAGTAAAATAATATATAAACCTGTATAATATAACCTTAGGAGATTATATTTCTTTTTATCACGTGCTATAAAAATAATTATAATTTTAATTTTTTAATATATATTTATACACTAATAATAAAAAGTAAAAAAAGAAATTAAAGAAAAATGAGGTTTTGTTTTCCGAAGATATAAAATAGGTTGAAAGTTAGAAATTAGTATTATAATAACAAAAAAAAATCTAAGGTTAGAAATTGGAATTCAAGGCTTTACACACGTTTACGATGATATTGGACGAGCGACACGAAAAGACAGTTTTAAGCTTCCTTTTGTCTTGCTCTTGCGTTGAAAGTACGTAATTTCCATTCGATTACTTACTCAACACTTGATATAGAGATCAACTATAAAATAAACTGTTTGGGAAGGAAAGCAGAACTCTTGTAACTACCTCATCTCATTATCAAGAAGCAAAATTTTAACTATGTATTTTGACCTTATTTTTGTACTCCACTTTTTTTTTTTAGTTTTTTTTAGTTATTTTTTAATCCTGAAGTAACGGCGATGAGGTGAAGTTTTTTTTAAACTGAAAAAGAAGATCGAATGCAAACCATAAATTAGAGATCTAATTGAGGTAAAATTATAAGGTTAGATATTTGTAAATCTATACAATTAAGGAAAGATGGCACCAAAGAAACCTTCTAAGAGACAAAATCTGAGAAGAGAAGTCGCACCAGAGGTGTTTCAAGATTCACAAGCTAGGAATCAACTAGCGAATGTTCCTCATCTTACCGAAAAATCTGCCCAGCGTAAGCCTTCTAAAACCAAGGTTAAAAAAGAACAGTCTTTGGCTAGACTTTATGGTGCGAAGAAGGACAAGAAGGGGAAATATTCTGAGAAAGACTTGAATATTCCAACACTCAATAGAGCTATCGTTCCGGGTGTTAAAATAAGGAGGGGAAAGAAAGGTAAGAAATTCATTGCTGATAACGACACTCTGACTTTAAACCGTTTAATAACAACTATTGGTGACAAGTACGACGATATAGCTGAGAGTAAGCTTGAGAAGGCTAGAAGATTAGAAGAAATACGAGAATTGAAAAGAAAGGAAATTGAAAGAAAGGAAGCGCTTAAACAAGATAAACTAGAAGAAAAAAAAGACGAGATTAAAAAGAAGTCTTCTGTCGCAAGGACTATACGTAGAAAGAATAAACGTGATATGTTGAAAAGTGAAGCAAAAGCTAGTGAAAGTAAAACTGAAGGAAGGAAGGTAAAAAAAGTCTCATTTGCTCAATAGTTTGATTGACTAAACTAAATACGGATAAGTCTGTTGTATAATATATAACATCCTGAAGGCAAAGTCTTTGTAAAGATTGTGCTTTATAGAACGGTCAATATCGTCATGGCTGATGCTACACGTTCATCACTTCTCTTCTATATCGAAGACCGGGTAATAATAAATATCCGAATTTTTTTCAAATTTTGAAAACTCACTCACGTCTTCCTAGAAGATTTCAAATGCATTAATTCATCAAAATTCAAAACTTAACAACACTTGTGAAGAAAAGTCACAAAGAAGTAAACGATATGCTGGAGACGTTGCGCGGAAATAAGCTGCATTCTGGCACCTCAAAAGGCGCCAACAAAAAGTTGAATGAACTCTTGGAATCGTCCGACAATCTACCATCAGCATCCTCTGAATTAGGTTCAATTCAAGTAAGCATTAATGAATTGAGAAGACGTGTTTTTCAATTGAGAAGCAAGAACAAAGCTAGCAAGGACTATACTAAAGCCCACTATTTATTGGCTAACAGTGGCCTAAGCTTTGAAGATGTTGATGCTTTCATCAAAGACTTGCAGACGAATCAATTTTTGGAACCAAATCCACCAAAAATAATTGAAAGTGAGGAATTAGAATTCTATATAAGAACTAAAAAGGAAGAAAACATTTTGATGTCTATCGAACAGCTTTTAAATGGCGCTACAAAAGATTTTGATAATTTTATTAATCATAACTTAAATCTCGATTGGGCTCAGCATAAAAATGAAGTCATGAAAAATTTTGGCATCCTTATACAAGATAAGAAAACTGTAGATCACAAAAAATCCATCAGTTCTCTAGACCCTAAGCTTCCAAGCTGGGGTAATAAGGGCAATAACATTTTAAATAGCAACGAATCCAGATTGAATGTCAACGAAAATAATATCCTTAGGGAAAAGTTTGAAAATTATGCCAGAATTGTGTTTCAATTTAACAATAGTAGACAAGCAAATGGAAATTTTGATATAGCCAACGAATTCATCTCAATATTATCTTCTGCGAACGGAACAAGAAACGCTCAATTGCTAGAGAGCTGGAAGATTCTCGAATCGATGAAAAGTAAGGATATTAATATTGTTGAAGTCGGGAAACAGTACCTGGAGCAACAGTTTTTACAATATACCGACAATTTATATAAGAAAAACATGAATGAAGGATTGGCCACAAATGTCAATAAAATCAAGTCATTCATTGATACGAAGTTGAAGAAAGCAGACAAATCATGGAAGATTTCTAATTTAACTGTTATCAATGGTGTTCCAATATGGGCCTTAATATTTTATCTTTTAAGAGCAGGTCTAATCAAGGAAGCATTGCAAGTTCTAGTGGAGAATAAGGCGAATATCAAAAAAGTAGAACAATCATTCCTTACTTATTTCAAAGCATATGCTTCTTCAAAGGACCACGGCCTACCAGTGGAATATTCCACCAAGCTTCATACAGAATACAACCAACACATAAAAAGTTCACTAGATGGTGATCCTTATCGTCTAGCTGTCTACAAGTTGATCGGAAGATGCGACTTGAGTAGAAAGAACATTCCTGCAGTTACTTTAAGCATTGAAGATTGGTTGTGGATGCATCTCATGTTGATCAAAGAAAAGGACGCGGAGAATGATCCTGTTTATGAAAGATATTCCTTAGAAGACTTCCAGAATATAATAATATCGTATGGACCATCTCGCTTCTCAAACTATTACTTACAGACCCTTTTGTTAAGTGGGCTCTATGGATTGGCTATTGACTATACTTATACATTTAGTGAAATGGATGCGGTGCATTTGGCAATAGGGCTAGCAAGCTTGAAGCTATTTAAGATTGATAGCTCAACGCGCTTGACCAAAAAACCCAAAAGGGATATCAGGTTCGCAAACATACTAGCTAATTATACCAAGTCCTTTAGGTATTCAGATCCTAGAGTTGCTGTCGAATATTTGGTTTTAATAACTCTAAATGAAGGACCTACCGATGTCGAGTTATGCCATGAGGCGTTGAGGGAGCTAGTATTGGAAACTAAGGAATTTACTGTTCTTTTGGGTAAAATTGGACGCGATGGAGCTAGAATTCCGGGGGTGATCGAAGAAAGACAACCTTTATTACACGTTCGTGATGAAAAGGAGTTTTTGCATACAATTACAGAACAAGCAGCGAGAAGGGCAGACGAAGACGGCAGAATATATGATAGTATATTACTGTACCAGCTTGCTGAAGAATATGACATAGTTATTACCCTCGTCAATAGTTTATTAAGTGATACACTTAGTACGTCAGATTTAGATCAACCATTGGTTGGACCTGATGACAATAGCGAGACGAATCCTGTCTTGTTGGCTAGGAGGATGGCGTCCATATATTTTGATAATGCTGGTATATCGAGACAGATTCATGTTAAAAACAAAGAAATTTGTATGCTACTCTTAAATATCTCCTCTATCAGGGAGCTATATTTCAATAAACAATGGCAAGAAACACTATCCCAAATGGAGTTATTGGATTTACTTCCTTTCTCAGACGAGCTATCTGCTAGAAAGAAAGCACAAGATTTCTCTAATTTAGATGACAACATTGTGAAAAATATTCCAAATTTGTTGATTATCACTCTAAGCTGTATATCGAACATGATTCATATCTTGAACGAAAGTAAGTATCAATCGTCCACAAAAGGTCAACAAATTGATTCCTTAAAAAATGTTGCGAGACAATGTATGATTTATGCTGGTATGATTCAATACAGAATGCCAAGGGAAACGTACAGCACTTTAATTAATATAGACGTCTCTCTATGATTTTTTTAAATATTGTATATTTTTGTTTATATCTATATATCAGTATGCGCGCATACTTAGTAAAAGTATAAAAAGCCATTTGCTGCTTCATCGAATATTTTGGCTTTCGTTGTACAAAGCCTCAATCCTTCTTTTCCTGCTGTTTTCGCCTGTATTCAGAATAATCTGGTTGGATTTCGTAAGCATTGGGGCTATATGACCTTTTTTTCTCAAGTTTACGATGGCGCCTTTCCAATCTTCTTTGTCTACGTTCGTTAAAGTCAAGATCCTTCTCATTCTCAGATTCTGAAGAAGAGGATCCAGAAGAAGAGGATCCATCATCATCTGAATGATGGTTGCACTCTTCTTCATCCTCATTTTGTGGATGAAAAATGCAGCATATCTTGGTCTTTTTTTTATTCATGTTTTCATTGTCAATCACATTTTCTTCCCATCTTACATTGTGCCTTGTAGGCATTGCCTCCTGGCTTCTTGGAGGATCTTGAGTTGCTCGAAGCTGCAAAACTGCGGGAACCTCTTCCACACTCACCGTTCGGGACCCTACGGTCTGTTGTTGTTCTGATCCCATAGCCATTTGATTTCCACTCATCCTTATAGACTTAATTGAAGACTTAGCTCGCAACTCCTGGCAGTTATAAGCTCTTGGGACCCTTGACTCGAATTGTTTCTAAATGATAAATACGGCCCCTTGTTTATACTGAAACGCACGTCGCTGATGATTTCGGACCTCCAAGGTGGCAAATTCACAAGAAAAGCCTTTAAGCTAAGAAACGGTTTATGACCAGTAATAATATTGAGAAAGAAAAGTAGCAGGTGATAACACAGTTAAGAGGACTTAACAAGAAAGACGAGACATAATGGAACGACTACAGAGATTGATGATGAATAGTAAGGTGGGGTCCGCGGACACCGGCCGTGACGATACGAAAGAAACTGTTTATATTTCTTCGATTGCGCTTTTAAAGATGCTAAAGCATGGTAGAGCTGGTGTTCCCATGGAAGTCATGGGGTTGATGTTAGGTGAGTTTGTCGATGATTATACGGTTAACGTTGTGGACGTGTTTGCGATGCCTCAATCGGGTACCGGAGTTTCTGTTGAGGCTGTCGATGATGTTTTCCAAGCGAAGATGATGGACATGTTAAAACAAACGGGCAGAGACCAAATGGTCGTTGGCTGGTACCACTCTCATCCAGGGTTTGGCTGTTGGCTATCTTCTGTTGATGTTAATACTCAAAAATCTTTTGAACAACTAAACAGCAGAGCTGTTGCTGTCGTTGTTGACCCTATTCAATCCGTTAAGGGAAAAGTTGTCATCGATGCTTTTAGATTGATTGACACGGGCGCATTGATAAATAACTTAGAGCCTAGACAAACAACCTCCAACACAGGCTTATTGAACAAGGCCAACATTCAAGCCTTAATTCACGGTCTGAATAGACACTACTATTCTTTAAATATTGATTATCATAAAACCGCGAAGGAAACCAAGATGTTAATGAACTTACATAAAGAACAGTGGCAATCAGGTCTTAAGATGTACGATTATGAAGAAAAAGAAGAATCAAATTTGGCTGCTACAAAGAGTATGGTTAAGATAGCCGAACAGTACTCTAAGAGAATAGAAGAGGAAAAGGAATTAACCGAAGAAGAACTTAAGACAAGATACGTTGGTAGGCAAGATCCAAAGAAGCACCTTTCCGAAACAGCAGATGAGACACTAGAGAACAATATTGTTTCTGTGCTGACGGCGGGTGTTAATTCAGTGGCAATTAAATAAACAAATTTTATAAAGTCATTATGCATTAAATAACTAGAAAGCCCACTACATATATATTATATTGTATTTTTCTAAAAATTCTAATGAAGTAGTTAATGGAATGAATGGGAAAGAGAAAACGCGTTAGGAGGGAAAAGGCTCCTTAAATAACAGTAAAAATGAAATGGCTACTGGTAGTCCCAGTGCCAATTTTTTTTTTTACTTTCTTTTCTTTCACTCTTGCTTTTCCCATACTTGTATAAACGTTTCCTTCAGAAATAAAAGCTCGGCTTCTCTCTCTGTCGTATTTATGCCATCTATTTCTATCCATTTTTCACTTTTGTTATCATACAGCTGAGTAATCCAATGGCTTTTTTCATCACCATTAAATGCGTTTCCATCTGTGGATGGTTGTTTAATGACCACATGGACCACATTTGCTTTTAAGCGATACTTGACGTGCAAAATTTCAAGTTCACTGGAAAATTCCACCAACGTTTGGTTTCTATTTTTGACAGGATGATCACTGTTACGGTCAAACCTATTGAAATGGAATATTAAAAACTGCGGTAATCGCGTTAGTTCAAAAACGGTGCTAGTAGAGGAGCTTCTTGACTTAGTAAATTTAGTCAATAATTTAGTGATATTTATTTGTGGGAGATCATCAACGCTGTTGCCATCTTCAAAGGGTGAAAATTCCGGCAAATCGAGAGTCAGAACCCAAAATGGTTTGACAATGACTTTGCCTGTAACAGACTCACTGGCCTCAGGCTTACTTTCAACTTTTGCTATCTTTACTTTGCCTTTACAAGAATGGTTTAAAATTGACTTTAATTCGTTCGAGGACGAGCAAATTTTATTGAATAGCCACAAAAGGAAGAGACGTGGGTCTATAGGATTTAAATTTAAACCTTCTCTAACTTTCAAATAGGATAAAAAATCGTCAACGGAAAGATGATGTTTGAATAGTTTAGGGGACCAAATTTTCTTTACACATATGGATAACCTTTTGATAAATTCCCCTTGATTATCAAAATGATTCAATAGGAAGTGGTCCCGCACTGGAACCATGTGCGATATCAAAAGCAATACACTATGCGCATAGTCATAAGTTGCCGCATTGGTGAACCCTATAAATCCATTCAGATATGTGCGATTGCTCAAATCAAAACACTGTCTCGGAAAATCTTCTAGATCTTTTGGACAATAAGTCGGATAAGCTGCAAATTTTATGCTGTTCAACAATTGAACCTCACCGTCATGTAAAATTTGGACATTTTGCGGCAACATGTAAAACTTCAAACTTGTCAAATTCAAGAAGACGTGATGGTTTTCATCAATTGAATGTATGAAAGCAGGACTCTTTTCATGTCTCCCCTGATAATAATTTCCACACACGAGGCAACAATATACATTCAAAGGGGACAGAGTAATGCAGCAAATTTTCTCAGAATCGAAATCTAGTTTTTCTCTTACTACAGTCTCAAGATAGGCATAGTTTGGTTCCTGAGACTTTATCTTTTTTACTGCCTCCTGTTTTAACTCATCTTCTGAATGTCTCCTTTTGTTATCAACCTCCATTATAAACAGCGCTTTAGGTTAACGCCCACTAAATGATGAACCATGAAGAGCATGGTTAGATTGCTGCCAATTTTTTTTCCTATTTCGTCATTTTTTTATCAAGATTTTCCAGTTTTTTTTTTTTTGGCATTGCTTACTATACGCGAGGGAGGTTCAATTGACACTTTCCGCTACGGCGATTCTTCAGAAACTGTGTCATCTTTTTTCCAGGTCGAGCTGTAGGAAAACCTGGGAAATATAGGTGTATACCTGATCTGTTGTTGGAGTGATGTGCCTTGAACCAATCTCTCTTGTTGTTTTCGGATCCCTGGTGTTTTTCTTTGGCTTGGTGAAGTATTTCAAACGTGGAGAACGGCAAAGAACAAGAGGAATTTTACAGCCAGAGTACAAAGATAAGTATTATTACAGTAAAGAAAAAGGGGAAGAAATGGGCGAGGTAGCAAACGTAAATGAAATTCCGGTCAAGATAAGAAATCATAAGTATCCTGCGAAAGAACACAACTTGAGGGTTAAAGATTTGTTGTTAAATCGCAATCCGAAGCTATCAAAGATATCCACAGCATTTTTTATTGCTGGTGAAGAATTAGAGGGAAACAAGTATTGTGACACCAACAAAGATTTTAGACAGAATAGATATTTTTATCATTTGTCAGGTGTTGATATACCTGCTTCGGCGATATTGTTTAACTGTAGCACAGATAAGCTGACATTGTTTTTGCCAAACATCGATGAAGAAGATGTCATATGGAGCGGTATGCCTTTGAGTTTGGATGAAGCAATGAGAGTGTTTGACATTGATGAGGCCTTGTACATATCTGATTTGGGGAAAAAATTTAAAGAATTGCAAGACTTCGCTATCTTTACAACCGATTTGGACAATGTTCATGATGAGAGTATTGCAAGATCACTGATTCCTTCAGACCCTAACTTCTTTTATGCTATGGATGAAACTAGAGCAATTAAGGATTGGTATGAAATTGAAAGCATCAGAAAAGCTTGTCAGATTTCAGACAAGAGCCATTTGGCCGTTATGTCCGCGTTGCCCATCGAATTGAACGAGTTACAAATACAAGCTGAATTTGAATACCATGCAACCCGTCAAGGTGGTCGTTCTTTGGGCTATGACCCCATTTGTTGTTCTGGACCGGCATGTGGCACTTTACATTACGTCAAGAATTCAGAAGATATCAAAGGTAAACATTCCATCTTAATTGATGCAGGTGCAGAATGGAGACAATATACAAGTGATATCACCAGATGTTTCCCAACTTCAGGCAAGTTTACTACGGAACATCGTGAAGTTTACGAAACCGTTCTTGACATGCAAAACCAAGCAATGGAAAGGATTAAACCTGGTGCTAAATGGGACGATTTACATGCACTGACACACAAGGTTCTTATTAAACATTTCTTAAGTATGGGTATTTTCAAGAAAGAGTTTTCTGAGGACGAAATCTTTAAAAGAAGAGCTTCTTGCGCTTTTTATCCCCATGGACTAGGGCATATGTTGGGGCTTGATGTACACGACGTTGGTGGTAACCCAAACTATGACGACCCAGATCCAATGTTTAGATATTTAAGAATCCGCCGTCCTTTGAAAGAAAATATGGTTATCACTAATGAACCAGGTTGCTACTTTAATCAATTTTTGATCAAAGAATTTTTGGAAAAGCACCCCGAAAGATTGGAAGTTGTCGATATGAGCGTATTGAAAAGATACATGTATGTCGGTGGTGTTAGAATTGAAGATGATATCCTTGTTACCAAAGATGGTTACGAGAACTTAACTGGTATTACTTCTGACCCTGATGAAATTGAAAAAATCGTTCAAAAAGGTTTGAAGAAACCCCGTTCAGGTTTCCACGTAATCGTTTAGGTATTAACTTTTTTTACTCGCTTCTAGAAGTTTAGTATATTCTTTTGTACACAGAATTGTATATTTTTTTATAATCTTCTTGGATTCACCATTTAACTAGATTTGGAAATATAAGAAATGACACTGAAAAAAATAAGGACCAACCTACGAAGAGCAAAAAATAAATGCGAATTCTGTGGATCGAACACAGGACCTCCAGATAACTTGACCGAAGTTTTTTCTTCAGTCTGGCGCTCTCCCAACTGAGCTAAATCCGCTTCTATTTATGAAAAAATCATTGTTACAGAAACTATAGCACTATAATAACTAGCTGCTAACACCTTTAAATGCGACTTCTCTCATAAGGAAATCTAGCGATTCAGAATTCGAGAATTTTGCAGATTGCAAAGTTTTCTTTTTACCATAATATTTGAGAATATTGTAAAACTTGAGATAATTATTCGGATGTCATTGTTGATTGAAGATAGCATTCCTATGAGTCGCCCTCGAGGACTTGGATCGAAAATTCTACATAATATTAGTAATTACTATTGTTGTTAAAATTGGATAAACCGTCGTCCACCTATTTGAGAAATAGGTAATTATTGTATGAGTTATGTGGTTCCTTTTTGTTAAAGTAATAATCTGAAATGCCATCCATTTGGTAATATTCATGTTATTGGCATATTATCATATGCGGTTCAGGAAGATGACATAAAAGTTGAGAAACAGTTATCAACCCTAATGGAAGCTGAAATGCAAGATTGATAATGTAGTAGCATAATGAAACATATAAAACGGAATGAGGAATAATCGTAATATTATTATGTAGAACTACCGATTCCATTTTGAGGATTCCTACATCCTCGAGGAGACTTCTAGCATATTCTGTGTACATAATATTATGGTCTTGATCAACAATGCAATCCCAACAGTTATCAAATTATTCAGAAAATTGATCACATTTTCGATAAATCTATTATGAGGGTAAAATTTTGACTCATACCTAAGTTCACGTTATTCGTTAATCTTATGAACTCATTAACCTTGGCGTTTCAGCATCCGCTATGATTACTAGTGCTTAAACCTTGTTATTCATGCCTCATAATTTATGCCATCTTCTAACCTCGAGCGTGATAAAATTTTTGTAATATGAACACCAATCGGCGGAAGATCATCCCAAAGCCACATATGATGGTGCCTTATAACATTAATAACAACTTCAACTGCTGCATACCGATAATATCTTGACGATTATGCATTCGTGTCCTGATAGCTAATGCCATGAAACAATTCTTTTCAATCGCACTTGCACCTTCGTGAAATAGAAGGGTTATCTGGGCTTATCAGACTTGTCCACAGTTTACATATAATTTTTTTTCTGTATAAAATTTTGTGAGCTTTCTTTTTACTCAAACGAACTGTGTTATTTTTCATTCATTAAATGCGTACCTTTAAGCATCATCAAGTATTGCTCTTCGGGAAAAAATGAAGTAACCTTGTTAGCTTAATTTCACTAGTACTATACATATTTTATCCTGTATCATACCAGAGGATCATTCTAGCCACAATGGTCGATACGCATAAACTAGCAGACGACGTTCTTCAGCTATTGGATAACCGTATCGAAGATAATTATAGGGTTTGTGTTATCCTAGTCGGTTCTCCAGGCTCCGGTAAGTCTACTATTGCGGAAGAACTTTGTCAAATTATAAATGAAAAATATCACACATTTTTGTCAGAGCATCCAAATGTTATTGAGGTTAATGATAGGTTGAAACCTATGGTTAACCTAGTAGACTCTTTAAAGACGCTCCAGCCCAATGAAGTAGCTGAAATGATTGAAAATCAGGGGCTGTTTAAAGATCATGTTGAGGATGTTAATTTTCAACCAATCAAGTACTCAGCCCTTACATCAAATAATGAAGAATGTACCGCAGTAGTTGCCAGAGGTGGTACTGCGAATGCCATAAGAATCGCAACAGTTGATAATCCAGTCAATGTTAACAAGTTGGCCCAGGATAGTATCAATATAGCGCAAATAGTCCCAATGGATGGTTTTCACTTATCTCGCAGATGTCTAGACCTATTCAAAGACCCACAAACTGCCCATAAAAGAAGAGGTTCGCCCTCAACGTTTGACAGTAACAATTTCTTACAATTGTGTAAAATTCTAGCCAAGACGTCCCTATGTAAGGTCTCCTCACATCATAAATTTTACTCCACGTCAAGCGTTTTTGAGAAGTTATCCAAAACTTTTAGCCAAACAATTCCTGATATCTTTGTTCCAGGATTTAACCATGCACTAAAAGACCCAACTCCAGATCAGTACTGTATTTCCAAATTTACAAGGATAGTTATACTTGAAGGGTTATACCTACTGTATGACCAAGAAAACTGGAAGAAAATATACAAAACATTAGCTGATACGGGAGCACTTCTTGTTTATAAGATTGACATAGACTATGAGGCCACCGAAGAAAGGGTGGCCAAAAGGCATTTGCAATCAGGGTTAGTCACGACTATTGCAGAAGGACGAGAGAAGTTTCGCAGCAATGATTTGTTGAATGGCAGGGATATAGATAATCATTTAATTAAGGTAGATAATATCGTCCATATCCGCAACGACTAGAAGGTTAGGCGGAACCTTGTATATATTTTTGTAAAATCGAACTGAATACAGATAATTAAGGCGCGCAAGCAAAAACGGCATTCTTTATGAACTCTGCAGAGGTGCCCTTTATTATTTACGACATATATGGGAAGTAATACATATTGATTCTACAAGAAATTCAAGCCAAGGTTTAGATATGAGTGACCAAATCAACGTTTTGTCAATGCAACAACAACAACAGCAGCAGCAGCAGCAGCAAGTCTATATGTCTCCTCAAGCAGAAAACTTGAATCATATGTACTTGTTAGTTAACAAGCTAGTGAAACAGTTGAGGGAAAATCAAGCAGAAAAGGCAAAAATACTAAGGAACATAGACATATTATCCGGAAGCTTAAACAAGTATGAGACATCTGAAGAACCTCACGATACCACGGAAAATATTGCATTATTTAATAGATTTCTAGAACAAAGAGGGAAAGCTCCTATTACTGAGAAAGAGCAACTAAGCAACAATCTGGATGAAAATGCGAAAGATGACGTTATGCTAGGAGTGTTGAAGCGCCAAAATTCAATGCTCCGGAAAAGTTTACAGGAATCCAAGCAGGTAACCCTTGAATCCATGGATTTATTGTCTTACTCCGAAGACTCTTTAAATTACATTGTCGCCCAATTAAGAGGAAACATTCTAATGCATCATAAAGACACTATCAAATTGATTAGGCAGAAATTTCAGACGGAGACAATTCCCCTCGAAGATGAAGAGTTCAAAATGTATTTGGAAAATGTTAATGGTCTGCAAAAATTGACAGACATATCTCACACTTACAGATTACTACTGAGGTTACATGCACAAGATTGAAACTTTGCCCTTTTGCTTCCAATGAAAGCAAGATGACAAATATACATGCTTCTTATATTCGAGATTGCGCAAAAATTCGAAGCTCATTTATGAAGGCTTTTTCCATTCTGATATATGTTTATGAAATTGAAAAAGTAACGACGGTGGAACATTTTGCGGGAAAACAACTCACAGAATGTCTTGACGTTCTTTTCCTGCAGTTGCGTGCGTAAGATATCCTAAGCTACTGTATTATCTGCCAAAAATAATAAAATGTTGGAAGGAAAGCCTCTATAAATACACAGGATATATATGTTTAATAAACATGTATAATTTCCTCAATATTTGCAAAGCATTTTGTTGTGATGAGAGTCGATTATCGTTTGCCGATTAGTATCTATACTATTAATATATTTTCATATAATTAGTATAATCTCATATACGCTGCCAGAAGATGACATGAAAATTAAGAAACAATCATCAGCTTCAATGGAAGTTGAAGTGCAAGGATAAATAATACTATTTAGAAATATGGATTTTTCCCTCGTTGACTAGAAGATCTGTGAAGATTGGGTGAATAGTTTAATAATTATTGGATCCCATTATTGATCAAGGCTATAATACTTGACTATTTGGCGAATTTTGAGATAATTGTTGGGATTCCATTGTTGATAAAGGCTATAATATTATGTATACAGAATATACTTTAGAAGTTCTCCTCGATGATATAGGAATCCTCGAAATGGAATCTATATTTCTACATACTAATATTACGATTGTTCCTCATTCCGTTTTTATATGTTTCATTATCCTATTACATTATCAATCCTTGCACTTCAGCTTCCTCTAACTTCGATGACAGCTTCTCATAACTTGTGTCATCATCTTTACACCGTATATGATAATATATTGATAATATAACTATTAGTTGATAGGCGATAGTGGATTTTTATTCCAACACACTAATTATCATTCGTTACATCTCAAATTGGTTAGAGAAGTTACAATCATTATTATTGATCTATCCAAGGATAGATTTCACAAGAAAACAAGCGCAAGTGGTTTAGTGGTAAAATCCAACGTTGCCATCGTTGGGCCCCCGGTTCGATTCCGGGCTTGCGCAGTTTCTTTTTTTTCTGATTTTTATTTTTTTGTTCCTGAAAATTTTTCGTATTATTAGATCTAGTAGAAAATGAAAGACATTTGAAAAGAGAAACATATATTCTGCAGTAAGCTAGCTAAGAGCTAGTCGTTTTGAAGCGCTAAAACGTTAACTTCGATTCATAGCACAAAAGGTAAATAACTTTTTTGAAATGGCAAGCATCGGTTCGCAAGTGAGAAAAGCTGCTTCTAGTATTGACCCTATCGTCACGGATTACGCAGTGGGCTACTTTAACCACTTGTCCGGAATAACTTTTGATGCTGTTCAAAGTAAGCAAGTAGATTTGTCCACTGAAGTGCAATTTGTGTCCGATTTATTGATTGATGCGGGTGCGTCAAAGGCTAAAGTTAAAGAACTATCGGAAAGTATTTTGAAGCAATTGACTACTCAACTAAAGGAGAACGAAGCCAAATTGGAATTGACCGGTGATACGTCCAAGAGATTACTTGATATTAATGTCTTAAAGAGTCATAACAGTAAATCCGATATCAACGTCTCATTAAGCATGCTGGGTGTGAACGGTGACATCGAACATGCTGGTAGAAAGATGGAAACAAGAGTTGATTTGAAAAAACTGGCCAAGGCTGAACAAAAGATCGCAAAGAAAGTCGCCAAGAGAAATAACAAATTTGTTAAATACGAGGCTTCTAAATTGATCAATGACCAAAAGGAGGAGGATTACGATTCTTTCTTTTTGCAAATCAACCCTTTAGAATTCGGTTCATCCGCTGGTAAATCCAAGGATATCCATATTGACACTTTCGACTTGTACGTTGGTGACGGTCAAAGAATTTTGTCCAACGCCCAATTGACTCTAAGTTTTGGTCACAGATATGGTCTTGTGGGCCAAAATGGTATTGGTAAATCTACTTTGTTAAGGGCTCTATCTAGAAGAGAGCTGAACGTCCCCAAACATGTTTCGATTTTACACGTGGAACAAGAGTTAAGAGGTGATGATACAAAGGCTTTACAAAGTGTGCTGGATGCAGACGTTTGGAGAAAACAACTATTAAGTGAAGAAGCCAAGATCAATGAAAGATTAAAGGAAATGGATGTATTAAGACAGGAATTCGAAGAAGACAGTTTAGAAGTTAAAAAGTTGGACAATGAGAGAGAAGACTTGGATAACCATTTGATACAGATTTCTGACAAATTAGTCGATATGGAATCTGACAAGGCTGAAGCTAGGGCAGCATCAATCTTATATGGTTTAGGGTTCAGTACGGAGGCACAGCAACAACCCACTAATTCCTTTTCCGGTGGTTGGAGAATGAGATTGTCCTTGGCAAGAGCCTTATTCTGTCAACCAGATCTTTTGTTGTTAGATGAACCTTCCAATATGTTGGATGTGCCATCCATCGCTTATTTAGCAGAGTATTTGAAAACATATCCAAATACAGTTTTGACAGTTTCTCACGACCGTGCATTCTTGAATGAAGTGGCTACAGATATCATTTATCAACACAACGAAAGACTAGACTATTACAGAGGCCAAGATTTCGATACCTTTTACACCACAAAGGAGGAACGTAGAAAGAATGCTCAACGTGAGTATGATAACCAAATGGTTTACAGAAAGCACTTGCAAGAGTTTATTGACAAATACAGATACAATGCTGCCAAATCACAGGAAGCTCAATCAAGAATTAAGAAATTGGAAAAATTGCCCGTTTTGGAGCCACCTGAACAAGACAAAACCATTGATTTCAAATTCCCTGAATGTGATAAATTGTCTCCACCAATTATCCAATTGCAAGACGTTTCCTTTGGTTATGATGAAAACAACCTATTATTGAAAGATGTTAACCTGGACGTTCAAATGGATTCCAGAATTGCCCTTGTAGGTGCCAATGGTTGTGGTAAGACTACACTGTTGAAGATTATGATGGAGCAGTTAAGACCACTAAAAGGCTTTGTATCAAGAAACCCAAGATTACGTATAGGCTACTTCACTCAACATCATGTGGATTCTATGGATTTGACCACGTCTGCAGTGGACTGGATGTCCAAATCCTTCCCAGGTAAAACTGATGAAGAGTATAGACGTCATCTAGGTTCATTTGGTATCACTGGTACCCTGGGTCTACAAAAGATGCAATTATTATCCGGTGGTCAAAAATCTCGTGTAGCATTCGCTGCATTGTGTTTAAATAATCCACACATTTTGGTTCTGGATGAACCTTCTAACCATTTGGATACCACTGGTCTAGACGCTTTGGTGGAAGCCTTGAAAAATTTCAACGGTGGTGTCTTAATGGTTTCCCATGATATCTCTGTTATTGACTCTGTTTGTAAAGAGATTTGGGTTTCAGAGCAAGGTACTGTCAAGAGGTTCGAAGGTACAATTTACGACTATAGAGATTACATCTTGCAGTCTGCTGATGCTGCAGGTGTGGTTAAAAAGCATTGATTATTTAGGAAGCACCTCAGAATATATTTTCCATAGAAGCCTAAATTAAGTATGCATTCATAGCCCCATGATACTTTTTTTTTTTTGACTACTTGTATTGGAATCTAATTGACCTAACTGGGCATTCTGGGTCATTGTTATATGTATCACTTTTTACGTAAAAAAGTAGTGGCTAATATAAAACATAAAATCTACAAGAAGGGTGAAGTGCTTTTCGAATTTTGCCACTGCAAGTAATTGGTGCAATTGAAATACGAGATTTCGTTCTCTAAGAGGATATAAAAATAAGGAAATTAGCCCTACCTATCCTTGTGTTAAAATATGAGCGGAGAAACGTTTGAGTTCAATATTAGACATTCTGGTAAGGTTTACCCAATAACACTTTCCACTGATGCTACTTCAGCAGATTTGAAAAGCAAAGCAGAGGAATTGACCCAAGTCCCAAGTGCCCGCCAAAAATACATGGTTAAAGGTGGCTTGTCTGGCGAAGAGTCCATTAAAATATATCCCTTAATCAAGCCAGGATCGACAGTAATGCTATTGGGGACTCCAGATGCTAACCTGATTTCTAAACCAGCCAAAAAGAATAATTTCATTGAAGACCTTGCGCCTGAGCAACAAGTCCAACAATTTGCTCAATTGCCTGTTGGTTTCAAGAATATGGGCAACACCTGTTATCTGAATGCTACCCTACAGGCTTTATACAGAGTGAACGATTTAAGGGATATGATTCTTAATTATAACCCTTCTCAAGGTGTGTCTAACAGTGGTGCACAAGATGAAGAGATTCACAAACAAATCGTTATTGAAATGAAGCGTTGTTTTGAAAATTTACAGAATAAAAGTTTCAAGAGTGTTTTGCCAATTGTGTTATTAAACACGCTAAGAAAGTGTTATCCACAATTTGCTGAACGTGATTCACAAGGTGGGTTCTATAAACAGCAAGACGCTGAGGAGTTGTTTACACAACTATTCCATAGTATGAGTATTGTTTTTGGTGACAAATTTTCCGAAGATTTCAGGATTCAATTTAAAACTACCATCAAAGACACAGCTAATGATAACGATATTACTGTTAAAGAAAATGAAAGCGATTCTAAATTACAATGTCATATTTCTGGTACTACAAATTTCATGAGAAATGGGCTCCTGGAAGGTTTGAATGAGAAAATTGAAAAAAGATCAGACTTGACTGGCGCCAATTCCATCTATAGCGTCGAAAAGAAAATATCAAGATTACCAAAGTTTTTAACTGTTCAGTACGTTAGATTTTTCTGGAAAAGGTCAACCAACAAAAAATCTAAAATATTGCGTAAGGTCGTTTTCCCGTTTCAATTAGATGTTGCAGACATGCTTACCCCAGAATACGCAGCAGAGAAGGTAAAAGTTCGTGACGAACTGAGAAAAGTTGAAAAGGAGAAAAATGAAAAGGAAAGAGAGATCAAAAGGCGTAAATTTGACCCATCATCCAGTGAAAATGTCATGACACCAAGAGAACAATATGAGACACAAGTGGCTCTTAACGAAAGTGAAAAAGATCAATGGCTCGAAGAGTATAAGAAACATTTTCCTCCAAACTTGGAAAAAGGTGAAAACCCATCTTGTGTTTATAACTTGATCGGTGTCATTACACATCAAGGTGCCAATTCTGAGTCTGGACACTATCAAGCTTTCATAAGGGACGAACTGGACGAAAATAAATGGTACAAATTTAATGATGATAAAGTTAGCGTTGTTGAAAAGGAAAAAATTGAATCTTTAGCCGGTGGGGGCGAAAGTGATAGTGCACTGATCTTAATGTATAAAGGATTTGGTCTGTAAGTCCATTTTTCATTTTTTCAAAATTAATAGTTTTTTCGGAATATACATATACATTTTTTTACATACACATAAAAATATTTCTCTCCCTTTTACGTTCATCCGTCAATCGATAAAAATGCATTTTATATACATGAAATGGCGAATTCTTTTTGGTCGAGTTTATGTATACTTTTTCTTATTCAACCCATAACGAGCTTCTTGAATTCTTCCATCTCTTCGTAACAATTCAATGGCTTGCCCTTATTGGCCAAAAGACACTCAGTCAATTTTGCCTTTATAGAAATGCTGCCGTTGTCGGTTTTTTTATCAGATTTACCTTTGGCACCCCCATATTTCTCCAACTTTTGTAACTCTAATTGATCAAATAATGTTAGTTTCTTGTTCAACGACTCGATTTGATTATTCAATGAACTTGATGATATTCCATCAACGGCATCCTTGTCGTCGTCTGATAATAGTGAATTGTTCAAAGTATCTTCAAACTTCTTTAACGTTTCAACTTCTAGGTTAGATAGCCTTTGTGAAACCTTCTTCTCAATGAACTTTTCTGCATTTTGCTTGGTGACATAGTCTGATTCCTTCGATGAATCCAATTGAGAAACCAAAGACTGTGAAAAATCGATCTGTGTTAGCGGAGTATAGACTTGTTGTTTTTCTGCACCAGCACCCACTTTGGAAGTGTTTGAACCCATGATTGATTCTGTATTAGTCGATATACCACCTTGTTTTTGTTCTTGAATTTTTTTTTGATTAGCAATCTCTTTGAAATGTTCCTCCTCACTTGTTTTTTCCTCTGCGTTTCATTGGAAGAAGAAATATATATATGCGACATATGACGAATGTTCGTAGTTTTTTACAACAAAAA
>ERZ794936.154-NODE-154-length-44025-cov-6.903298_pt1 | contig 44025 bp, 23 predicted proteins | sample MGYA00511083_ERZ794936 | MGnify/ENA primary metagenome ERZ794936 (study PRJEB30137, sample SAMN04331409) | food metagenome | isolation source: Y2 must sample point D1 replicate A | place: Australia: South Australia | collected 2014 ... | reverse complement strand
TGGTTCTTTGTAAGCTTTAGAGCAGTAAGACATTTTATGTTTGGGTTTGTAGTTGAGTATGGGTATTAAGTATGGTGTTTTCTTCAAATTTTTTTCAGCACTAACAAACTTAGATATTACAACTGCCTATTTCCAAATGTTCCACCCCATTTATATAGTTTCACTCATATATATGACCGAATCAGTAATCCTCATATAGCTATGATCCTTAAAATTTTAAAATTTTAAAATCGTGAATTTTTCAGACGGCAACTATGATAATCGGTGATTAGGGGGTCTTTTGGCGTGGTAGGCCAAATTAGCAAGGGTGTGCCAAGTTTTATCGCTTATTTTTTGCGATTATCACGTTTTTAGATAAGATTTGATCGCTTAAATTGGGGATATTTGGCTTATTATGGATTTCCCTTACCGCTTTAGGAAGGTGAAAAAGGGAAACTGAAAAAAGAAGGCGACTTGGAGGGCAAGCGGTCACGTGAAATGTTGGTTTCGGAGTTATGCATATCACGTGAGTTATATAAGTCGGAGATATCACGCAGGTCACGTGTTAGGTCTTTTTAAGGATGCAGTCACGTGCCCATCACTCCCAAATTTAATCAAACCCAGACCGATCAGTCTCCCCTCAGGGCTGTTAGTTGCTCACGTTTCCTGCTCTTAGCAATATGGCATTATTTCACCCTTAAAAGCCCTCAAGAGAATTTCCCCCTGAAATAAGGTTAACTAAGATGCTCTCTGCTTTTTCACTTGCTTATACCTTAGAGCAAACCGTTTTCTAATGGTATTTTGTCACTTGTAGCAAGAACACAACTAATACCCTTCATTATTGGATTAGAAATACATCCCTTTAAACCCCTCGATTAATTCCAATAATTTAAATATTTTATTACTTTTTTTTTATATATGTAGTCGTTCACTTTATATAAACACGGTGACTCAGTGAACCAAATTTTTCTTTAAACTAAATTGAATATTTGTTTTATATAATTACATAGTGAAATTTAGTGCAACCCCATTCACAACTACTTCACCACTATAGTTAAGTAACTTTTTCTTTTTTTGTTAGATGACTATACTGGCCACTTTTGCTGTTTTCAAAAAAGTTCAAAGACACTACGATGTCGCTGAGTACGAAGAAAACAAAATTTCTTATGTTGTGTATTGGTTTTTAGGAACAATTGCAGTTTTGTTACTCATGTGTATTTTCTACAACAACAACTTTGTAACTACAAATGAGCATGGGCTATACATGGACAGAAGTGGTTCTATAGCTTTTAAAGCTTGCAATATGTACAAAGTTAAAGTTTGGATGTACTTGCACTGTCCCTTCTACATTAAAGCAAACTCTGCTTCATTAGACGAAGATTACTTAACGAATTTAAATCCAAACAAGTATCAAATTCTTAGATCCACTATTAACAATGATGTAACAAAGTTTTTCAAAGTTTGTTCTCCAATTGATCCTTACAACTCCTCAAAGCAGCAAGAGTTGGAAGATTACAGATCGACTTTTAACAGGTTTAATGGTGTTCCGCCTGAGTACTTAAGTCCAGATATAATAATTAATACTTTTTTAAAGTTTCTGCCTCATGAAACATTTAATGAATTAAAGAAATTTGCCAAAAAGTTAAACTCTAGAAGATACAATCTTGATCTAGAGAAAATTCAATACTTGGAAGAGAAATGTGGGATTTGTTTGGATTCTTTATATTTGCCAAAAAATGAAGTAACCGACAAATATGAGGCCAAATTTTCTTCAATAAGACTCATGTGTGGCCATAAATTTCATTTTCAATGTTTTATTAACAACACTTACAGAAAATGGGGTTCTGGAGCTATGGAATTACCAGAAAACAGTGTGAATACTGAAGGTTCATTCAATAATCAAACACTTTTCAGTCAAAATACTATTTTATATACTAATATTGAAGGATCAAGTGAAAAGCTGGCACCTCAGCATATAGATAAAAAAGAAGCTCTTTTAAAAACCCACAAACAGCAATTAAAAATAAAGTTGTTGGAAAACATTCAAAAGCAATATCAAAATACCAATGAAATTACCACACCCATTAAAAATAAAAACCTAAAGACAAAAGTAACTCATATATCTATTTATTCTTCTATTCCTGAAACCTTTGTTGAAAAGGATAACATTCCAAATGTACAACGACCAATTAAAAACACGTTCCAAAATACCAATAAGTCAATTAAATACATAGATAATAAAACCGTTGAGGAGAAAGAACTTATAGAAAAAACTTTGAACTCAAGAGTAGATAGAAAATGTCATTGTGCATTATGCAGACTAGACATTGAGCTAGTGGTTGCTTATTTGAAAAGCAAAAAATTAGAAGTTGAAAATTGTCAAATCATTTAAAGTTGAAAATTCATATATATAAGTATAATATTTTATTGATTTTGCTGAGATCTCATTTGTGTAATGATAGCTTGTTGTGTTTGGGGGAGCTTACTGATCTGTTCAGGAGTCATGTTCATCACATTCTTTAACATTTCTTGCTGATCCATCGATAACGGCGTTGTGCCGTTACCATCACCTGATACTTGACCTGTTTTTATCATTCTAGTTATGTTCTTTAAGTCTATCATTCCAAACTCGTAAAACACTTGAGAAATGCAAAATAAGATTTGTTGCTTGCTTTGTAAGAAATCACTTATTTGTTTTTCAACTATTTTTCTGTGTTCGATATTCGATGTTATTGGCGAAATCAAGTTCTTTAAGGTTGATATGGTTTGAATGATTTGTCTAGGTTCATAAGCAGACAGTGTTTTTTCTATGTTAACGAATGCCTTATTTTGAGATGTTGCTTCTTTCAATTTCTTAGCAGACATCTTGAAGTTATTTTCGTTCATCACTGGCAAAGTTTCACTTGCCTTTAATAAAATATCCGGGAAGGTTCTTACTTGTTGTCTGAAGTTGCCATTATTTCTTGAATTATTCAATAAGTTGTATCTACTAATTTGTTGAATATCATTGGAAGCAAAAAACGAGTTTCTTTCTTGTTCTTCAAATTTGAGTTGTTCTTTTTCTAATCTTTGTTTTTCTTCCAATAACCTAATAGAATTTGTATTTTTATTCAAGTTCTTATCTTCATAAGCTCCATCGCTTAATCTCATTTGATCAGCTAAGACTTGTTGTTTAGATATACCATAAACATACATGTGTGGATTTCTACCGTTGGAGTAATGTTTAGGATCATCTGGAAACTCCTGGTTGTATTTTCTTTGATATTCCAATTTTCTTTGTTTGATGGTATTAGGGTTGAAATTGAAAGGTACGTCTTCAACCATAGCAGGACACAGTTCAATGTTGTAGTTTCTAGGAAATCCTTCACGGAAATTCACAAACAAAATATTAGGAATCTTAGGAAACTTACTGTCAAGTAAAATGGTCTTTTTGAAGCTGAAAGGTAAGTTCTTACACATTTTCAATAGGTTGAAACCTTTGTCACATTCAATGTGGTTATAGTACATGACTAAGAAATCACCTTGGATATTGTGATTGTTTCTCGTGTCTTCGATTCTTACAATAGCACCACTTCCAGCCATCACTGAAAGCATAACTTTGATATCCCACTTTTGTCTTGGATTAGGCTGGTAATCCATATTTGAAATTATCAACCCCTTTGTGGCCAATAGCGGTGTGACTGTGTGTCTAAGAGTTCTGGTTCTAGGATCTTTAACAACTTTTTTTTTTACATTATTGAAGCCGTAATCATCATCTTCATCTGAAGACGAACTTGAAGAAGAATCACTCACGTATTGCTCATATTTTCTTTTGTTTTGGTTTAAAGAACTTAGCTCTTTGTTCATGTTCTCGATCAAAGACCCATTATTTGAGTTCGTTTGGTTTTGTGTGTTGTTAAGGGCATTACCGACAAGGTTAATATAATCGTTTGTATCAAAATTCATAGCTCAGTGTAATATAAGATTTAGAGATCGAAAAAAAAAGACTTGTTTATTACTTTCTCTCAAAGATTTAAAACTAATGAGAATTATAGAGATTATAAAAAAAAAAAAGAGAGAGAAAGGAGAAAGAAAGTTAGTAAGATGAAGTTATCTGCTGCCGAAATAAAAGTCAAAATAAAGTTATATGTCCTTCTAAATAGCTAAATACTCTTCGTTTCGTTTAAATTTCGCTGTTTTTAGTACTGGTTTATCGTCTTATTCTCTCTCTATAAAGACTAATAATTCAAAGTTTTTAAAAACTTTGAAATTTCTTTTTTTTCAAAACGCCCCTACAACACGTTCCAGCCAGAATATATATGGGGGTAAGAAAACGCTACTAAGTCAAAGCCTAGCTGCCTTAACTCCGAACATATATAAATATTAGTTGAAATCACCTCTTTGAGCTCTTTGTTGAAGCTCATATACCTCGTATCTTTCTTGTTTAGGCAGAAGCTCTATTTCTTCCTTGGTCAACTTCAACAGTTTTTTAACAAGCTTCAACTTTTTCTTGTCGATTTTATCTTGCACACTGTTCTCATCCACATCAGCTTTGTTGTCAACTACACCATTGACCTTGGCCTCGTTCAACAACTGTTCTAGTCTGTTATTGCTGGCAATTTGGTCAGAGTTGTTTTCCTTCGATTTGTCGTTCAAAAGCGTTATTTTTTGTTTCAAATCATCTATATTAACAATATTGTTTTTTTGCAGTAACTCTAAAAGCAAAAAACTCAATTGAGGGAACTGTTGGAGTAAATTCAATGTTAATCCGTTAACATTATTGGATTCTTGTTTCAATAAAGATAGCAGAAAGTACTGGTTTTTGGGATCAGATAGCTGCGATGATTCTATGTAGCTGTTGATGAACTTGAATGGAGACTCTATCATGTTAATGTCAAGGTCCATACCAATATTTTCCTTGTTGACAATGTTCCCTTGCATGGTGAATGTCAAATTATTGGCTTGGTTGATCTGTTGAGATTGCACTGGTGGGTTTTCGGTATATTCAGCAGTGTTCAGCAATTTTCCATCTATTTCTTTATTCAAATATTCACATTTTAAGTATCTTTTGCCCATTGGCATTTTATGTAGATTTCTAATACATGACTCGGCTCCATTGATATCAGTGAATGTGATGAAACAAATCCCTTTGGACTTACCAGTTTGTTGGTCAAACAATAGTTGTATGTTTTTTATTGGTTGTATAGCTGTTACTAGTTGCTTGATCTGTTCTTCTGTTTGGTATATTGGAATATAAGACATCTTGATAATGTTTGAAGGTGTACCAAAGTTTCCTCCTTCACCGTAATTGATGTTGTATTTGTTGTTTTGACTATTGTTATAGTGCTCATTCATATTAGACTTATTTTGTTGATTATTAAAATTCATTTTCTTCAGTATATTGTGTATGGTTTGTTACTAGTTGTTGTTGGGCTTTAGTTATACCAATTTAGGTGTGCAATGATTATTTTTCGTAGAGCAATGAACCCGGCTCTGTGGTCTTCGGGTAAGTATACAGCTTTCCTATTTAGGAAACTTTCTGATTTAAGGCCGGGCACCGAAAATCAAAGTGCGAAAAATTTTCCTCTTCTCTCTTGTAACGAAGTATCAATAAAAGTACATAACCAAACGACCATATACACCATCAATGGCTATTGAAATTAGTGAATTACAGCATATCGTTAAGGAAATAGATGTCTTTTCAAAGGGAGATGATCACGAAGGATTGTTAACCCAACTTAAGTACTTGCAAGATAACTTTGACAACCCAACTAAAGAAAATTTAAAGAAGACCTTGATTGGAGTAAAACTTAATAAACTGCAAAAATCCAGCAGTAACAAAGAAGTATCTAGTTTGGCCAAAAAACTCGTGTTGTCATGGAAAGATATCATTCTTAAAAATATCAAAAAACAACAATCCAAGCCTGAAGCTTCTGTTGAGCCAAGTAACACCGATTCGACAGATAACCAGCAACTTGACTTAGTTGAAACCCTGCCAATAAAGCCTAGAAACGTAAACACTGATAACATCAAGTATGAGTTATTTGAAAGTCCAGTTATTAGAAACAATGTTTTAAAGGCATTTTACAATTGTTTAGCAGCAGAAACATCTTTACCATCAGATGAAGTCTTTGGCATTTGTAAAGATTTAGAAGAACACATACACCAAAATAGCACTAAAGCCACTGGTGTTTATGATGCCACTGCCTATACCAACAGATACAGATTGATATTTTCCAACATGATTTCCAAAAAGAACAAGGATTTGAAAATAAAACTTTTAAGAAAAACCATTTCTTTGGAATGGTTAATGGAATGTGAAGCTAAAGACTTAGCTCCTGAAGAATTGAAAAAGCAATTAGCCAAGATTGATGAAGAAAATTTATATAACGCTCAAGGTGCCAAAATTGAAAGAGCTGCAACAGATAGATTCCAATGTGGTAAGTGTAAACAAAGAAAAGCTTCATACTATCAAATGCAAACAAGATCTGCAGATGAACCATTGACCACATTCGTAGAATGTTTGAACTGTGGTAACAGATGGAAGTTCTCATAGGAACAAAGCTACAGAACCCCTCTCAAGAAAAAATAAAGTTGTATTTGTTATCAGTATGTTTGTTTTATAAATGTGTCTCTCTCTTTTTTAAAAGAAGAAAGCATATATATATTTATGAACTCATATTATTATTTTTTTTTATTGAAAATATCGTCATAACTTAAATCAAGAAAGATAATAAGTCCATCTTAGTAACGATATGAACTGGAGTCATGTTATCATCAGTGATGATGGCATTAGAATTCTTTTCAAAGAAGACGTTCAATTCCTTTAAAGGAGTGTCCAAAGAAACATTGAAGTATTTCTTCTTACCCTTCTTAATTGGGTTATAAGATGAAATTTCATCAAAGTTATTCAATTTTCTGAAATCAACAAAGCTGCCTTCAATTGTTTTTGGAACAGAAGAAGATGATAGAACCTTCAATAGTTTGGATAAAGTTACAAGACCAATTAATTTGTTTCCGGATTTGTTTAATACTGGCAATTGATCAAAGCCATTATCATTCAATATAGAAACAACTTTACTAATGGATTCGTCTTCGTGAACAGAAACAACAGGTTTCAATTTCAAGTCCTTAACAGTAGCACCCTTGAAGGTATCAATGACTGGCTTCTTGTCAGAACCGTGAGTCTTCTTGGCAGTGATGGCTTCAAAGTCTTCATCCCATAGATCATTTTGCTTTAACCATTCATCATCAACAAACTTGGTTAAGTAAGATCTGATGGAATCAGGGAAAATGACAACTAAAATATCATCTTCAGTCAATTCAGGGTGGTTGTTACAGTATTCAACCAAAGCTTCAAAGGAAGAACCGGAAGAACCACCAACTAACATACCTTCTTCAGAAATAATTTGTCTGGCATATTTGAAAGATGGCTTATCAGTGGTCTTGTACCATTCATCAATGTAAGATCTTTCCAAGACTTTAGGAATGAAATCATAACCAATACCTTCAACCTTGTAAGAGGTAATTTCAGATTTGTTTAAGGATTCAGGCAAGGCCAAGATAGAACCAGCTGGATCGGCACCAATGATTTTGATGTTTTCATCAACTTGCTTCAAGTACTTGGCAATACCAGTAATGGTACCACCGGTACCAGCACCAGCAACAACACCGTGTAGCTTATCAAATAAACCTAAAGTTTCTAATTGCTTATGAATTTCAGAACCAGTACCTTCGAAGTGAGCCAAAGTATTGTTTGGATTGGTATATTGGTTTAAGATGATGGAGTTTGGAATTTCTTCATTCAACTTCTTGGCTACACCTAAGTGAGATTCTGGGGAGTCCCAGGCAGCTTCGGTTGGAGTTCTGATGATTTCAGCACCCAAAGCCTTCAAAACAGATACCTTTTCATTAGACATCTTTTCTGGAAGAGTGATGATGACTCTGTAACCCTTGATAGCACCGATCAAAGCTAGACCGATACCAGTGTTACCCGAAGTACCTTCGATAAGAGTGGTCTTTGATGGATGAATTAATCCTTTCTTTTCGGCATCTTCAATCATCCACTTAGCAATTCTATCTTTGGTGGAACCACCTGGGTTGTATAGTTCTAATTTACAGTAAACTTGTGGCTTAATTCCTAATTGTTGTGGTAGCTTGTTCAACTTCAATAATGGAGTTTCACCAACCAAATCCAAAACATTGGTGGAGAAAGAGTGATTTTGTGGGGTGTTTTTGTTAACAGACATGATAATATCGACAAATTTGGGCTTTTTACATCCCTTTCTCTCACTAACTTCCTCAAAATCAAATATTCATAATATTCAATTTTAAAAAAAATTACATGATTATTTTAAATACATATATACCCATATCAGTCATTCCTACCAAAACCAGCAATTTTTAAAATTTTTACTTGACATATATGAAAAAAAGAAAAGTGTGAAGAAAAAACCGTCATATGTCACGAGCAGCGTATTACACACGGATAGTGGAAAAAGAGGTGGTGGTACACACTTTATGGATAGAATCACGTGCGTACACCACTTTAAAGGTAATTAAATTATACAGAGGTATAGACTATATCGTTAGATGTTAGCAGAGGCTCAGTTTCTAAGTCAACATCCTCATCAACAATGTTGAGTTTTTTCAGTTCGTCTCTTATTCTCTTATCGTCAGCATATAGTACAAAGTGCTGGTAGAGGTATATGAAGTCCCACAGCAAAGTACCTATGGAACCCAGCAAAAATGGCAACTCCTTCTTGAAAAACTCTATTTTGTTGGTATTGTCAATGAACTCACAAGAGGAAAATATCGATACTGCATACAAAATGTTGTGGAAAATTGTGCAGTAAAACATGTACGGAGATAAGCCGTCTGTTGATTTTCTCTTGTAGAACTTGTATAGTTGAGGGATTCTTGATGTGAAGTAGAATATACCACTAAACCAACTCAAAACCAGCCCAATTTGAAAGATTCTTTCGCTGTTGTTAACTGATGCAATGCTGGTATCTATGTTCATAATACTCATCGCATTACTACTTCTTGTGAATAATCCCAAGATCAAAACTCCGATTTTTCCGAATTTGTTTTTGCTTGATACATGACTTGGTTGGTGGTTTAGATGTTGGTGTCCTGCTGTTGCTAGCTTATTTTTGTAGTAAATACCATAGTAGTAGTATTGTCCGCAGATGACCAAATCATTGGATAGAAAGTAGACGGCCAATAGGATTTGAAATGGCAATTGTTTTGTATAAATAGCTCCTAAAACAGAAGTTACATCACCTAAAAACCAAGACCCAAGAAGAAAAGGTGATATTCCCTCAACGGATTTGTCGTTGTATGTTTCTATAAGCTGCGGGAACTGCGATATCAGTGATAACAGAAATGCTATACCCCCTGATGCCGATGATATGTAAGATAAATTCGGATTGTTTGCACAATAATCAATAGGAACTGATTGGTTGATCATACTGGTAGCGTCAAAATGTGTATTTAATGTGTATTTGGGGTTGTTTCTTCGAATATTCTTCACTTAATTAGCATTTTTTTTTTTAAAAATCCTCATGTTTGTTGTAACAGCTATGAATCACCTATATACTGTATGAGCGATGAAAAAAATGCTCCAAGAAAAAAATCGAATATTAATACATATCAGCTATAAGGGGGGACGAGATTAAAGGAGATTTTTTTGCCGATCGGAGTATACGGCCGATAGAAGAGATATGACTATTAGAATTGAAAAAGAATGAGATTGGTGGTGATATATAGTAACTCCGATGGGTGATATCGCGGAGCTAAAACTTCTTGTAGTAGGTCAGCCACTTGTGTATGAATCCCTCGATGGAGACGTAATCATCTTCATCTTCATCGGTACAGGAGTACATCCTCATACCCATGAGATCTAAGGTTACTAAATTCATGAAGTCTATGCTTTCGACATTCAACTCGTTCAAGTCTTCATTACTGTTGTTCATATCCGTGACTTCGTTTATCAATTGAGAGCTTCTGATTGATGGTTTGCTTGTTAGCTCCATAAACTGGGAGGTAGACGATGATCTTGACATCGATGCAATACTATTCGGTCTCATGTTTGGCTTAGATAATCTCCTTGGCGAATTCGTATTTGTATTCATGCTGCTCAGCTGGCTTATAGTGGAGTTTCTGTGATTCACTCCTGCATTGTAGCTTGTCGATACATTTGAAGTTAGCAATTCTAAGATATTCTTGTTGTTCAGCCCTAATAAGTTGTAATTTAATACTGAAATCTCTTTCAATTCATTGAAATCATCATATCCAAAGTGATAGTCCAGTAAAATGTTTAAGGTCAAAGATACCAAAATTTTGTAGTTATTTTTGGTGTACTTATTGGCCCAGTATGAAACGGTGTCTTTCTTGTTCTTATTAAAATCATTCAAATACTTGTTCGTTAACTTATCCTTGTAATAATCAAAACTGGAATTGTTCATGCAAATACCATTGTTTAATACTATGATATCCAATACCCATAAACTCAACTTATATGGCAACTTAACCAATGTGCTTATAAAGTTATCAAAGTTTAAGTTTTTGCTATCAAATTCTGAATCAAAGCCGTATTCCAGCTTCATCATTTGTGAAACTAATCCTCTCTTATTCATAATTCTGTCATCATACTTTTCTTTAACAATCGCATTGAAACATACTTTGTTAATGAGTTGTTCGATATCCCATATTTTATTGACAACATGATTGATATCCGCTTTGTTTTCCAAGTTTTCTATATCACTAAACTGTAATTCAAGCAACCCATAAGATCTCAATAATAATTCATATAAGACAATTCCTGTTTTCAAATCAGATTTGCCATCGTATACCTTCTTTAAATAACAAAGGTGAAGTAGGAAATCTGGTATTTTTTCCTTAACAGCATGCAAACTGTTTAGCTCATTTACCTTTGCATCATAATGGCTCAATGCTTGTTTGATATCACTTTGTAATTCAGTGTCCTGAATTTCACTCTTGTAGTCAATCCCCTTGAAAGCCTTCAATCCCATCGCCGTACCCTCAAAAATATCATTCTTATATATCTCACTCATCAACACCTTTTCATAAACTTCCAGTCTATTTTCCATGTTTCCTATGAATGGATATTCAAAAATATTTTTATTGAAAGCTGTCAAAACAGTATTTGAATTCAGCATTTTGGTGTCTTTGGTATTGTTACTTCTCAATAATTTATTGTTTTTTGTCAGCAAATCCATCACAACAGTGCTCAAATTGCTGAACTTTTTGTTCAAATTCATCTTTTCAATAGACACATTTGACACAGTTCTATAAATTTCTTGTTCATGTTTGTGGTTTTCTTTGGTTTCCTTGACTGGCAACCAACTTGGCCTTGAGGAAGAAATAGAGTTTAACTTCTCCTTCGATACAAACTTGGCTTCGTCAAATCCCTCTTCTGTAGCTTCTTTAAGTACTGAAGGCAAATGCTCACTTTCCTTCAATCTCTCATTAATCTTTTCCTTGTTTTGTTTATTAATCTCAAATAGATAAAGATCAGTTAAAGACAAGGAAGTTTGGTTGAAACCATCAATCAATTCTTTTCTTGAAGAAACACCATATACTGGTGTCATTGGCATCGTTGAACTTCTTGGAGATATGGATTTCTGATTGGAAATAGGCTTAGTCAAATCCGGACTTTGGTTCTTTCCTAATGTTTTTTTATTTTGGTTCATGGACATTACTGCAGTAGATGATATAGGCACATTCCATATTAAGTTATTTGTACTATCTGCAGTGTGAGGGACAAAGTTCATCTTCTTCTTTGGCAAGGCACTAGCTGAGTTATCCGATATGGCAGGTGGCTTAGCTGAATAGATATTACCGTGTTTGTAATAACTCTTTTCATAATTTTCTAAAGAGTCATAAACATACTCTTTGTAATAAGCTGTATGTTTTACCTTGTTTTTACTCTGTTCTCTTCTATACCTCAATCTTTGAGATGGTGTCATTTGATAATAATGCAAGCTGGTTTCGGACATTGTTGGAATGTTCTCAGTCTCTAGTTTGTTTCCGCTACTATAACTTTTGACTTTAGCATTATTAAATGGTTCCACGTAATTGACATTATTACTTTGAAACATGTATCTGGCTTTATTGTTCATAGCTGATGTATCTATAGTTTTATTTCCATCATCTATAGAATCTTGATTGTAATCTTCATCATCAGATTGTCTTATAGAGTCGTTTCCTTCGTATGGGGAAAATATAACACCTATGCTGCTTTGAGATTCACTTTTGAAAAATTTGCTATCCTTTGTCTCTTCGCTGGTTTGATCCGTTATTGTTGTTGAAGGTTGGCTTTTATGTGACATAACCAAATCAGAGTTATCAGACGTTCCTGTACTAGCTCTCATAGGTTCTACAAGCTCTTTCTCTTTGGTTTTCTCAATTATGATTGTGTCTTTGCTATGCGTTGTTGTATTATCCGGTATCAGCATTGGTGTGGCTGTTGAAGACATCATATTAATGAATGATTCTTCTTTATCTTGATTGCTATCAAACAAATCAAAAGATCCTCTTCTTTCTCTATTGTCATGAACCAGCAGATTTTTTGATGTCATCATAAACCCATTTTCCTTGCCTGGCGAGCGTGGTCTAGGTGGTGATTTATTGATGTTGTACATGCTACTGGATGATTTCTTCATATTAGAACTAGACATGAAACTGCCCAAAAAATTTTCGCTAGGTCTCTTAACAGAATCGATGGTCTTTGTAGATCCAACTGAAGACAAAGAAACTTTGTCATTCAACTTGGAGTTGTTGTTTATGTTTTTGAAATATTGAATGTCTTCATCTGTTATGTTATAGCTCTGTGAAACTGATTTTGATTTGGCTCGCATAGGGGTCTGTATGCCTTCATTGCTATTACTTCTGGATGATAAATAATCATCTAAATTGTATTGTTCAGTCATAATTTCAAAAAAAAATTGATGTTTAACGAGTGTATAGTGGCTTTGAGTCTAGTAGATGCGTTCAAAATACTAATAGCAAAAATTGAATATCTGATGGTAGTATTAAAGCTTTTTGGCTGATTTTTTCGAGAAAAAAAACAAAAAAGTGTATATATATTCAATAAATAACTCTGCTCTCACCTGGCTCCAATGGTATTATAGATCAGGGCCCATAATAAAAGACAAACAAACAAAAAAGCTGTATTCCATTATTCAATATTCGTAAGTGAATAAACATTTCAAATCCTTACGTGAATAATATTTTCCATGTATTTTCGCCTTGCTTTTTTTTCTCCCCCTAACAAAGTGATCCTCACCCAGTGTTGTTTTTGCTCCTTCCGTATTTGAACCATTTTTCCCACGAGGCATTTAGCCGGAGCTAAGAGGGATTTTGGTGTGTTTTTTTTTGGGCTCTTGGCTGGGGAGAGCGTCGGGGATAGGGGTGTGTATTTATAGATTGTGGTCTAGAACAAAATTGGCAAAGGTGGGATGATCGGAGATAAGGCATGGTGTCGGATTTAAGGTGTACTACCCAGGCTAGGAGGGTGGGTGCTAGAATAGTAGTGTGGGTGTTTGAGTGGGTGTGTACCTTTAAGAGGGCGTGTGCCTGAGTAATGAAAGGATAGGTGTTTCAATGTTAGCGTATGCACTTGAATGAAAGGATAGATGTCTGAATGTTAGCGTGTACTTAAATCAGAGGACGGGTGTTTGAATGTTAGCGGGTGTAATTGAATGACAGGGAGGATGTTCGATCAGTAGCGTGTACTTGAATGAGAGGATAGGTGCTTGAACGACAGTGTCTGTTCTGGGTGGTGACATTGCTGTGGGTACTTGAACTAAAAGACCTTGTTTTTTCAGCTAAATAATCCTATAGTCGCTTCGTCAATATTCCCTTGAACTGGGTAGTGACGATGTCGAGAACATTAAAACTGTAAACCCCCAGAGTTGGGCGGATGCAACGCTATATCCTCAAGCTGCAAAGCCCTGGCAGGAGCAAGAACATAACCTTACACATATTAGGCCCAAGACTCTGAACTAAATAAACTTAACGCAGTACACATCATATGCATATAACATTAATTCAAATCAAAATAAGACTATATATATTCTATTGATGATCCCTTGTATTGGACCAAAATGATACTTTTCACTCAATTCAATGTCTCTTCAAACACCTTGTATTCGTTTTCCAGTAAACCAAAGGCAGCTTCATAATCTACAATCAACTGGTTCAAATCTTTCATCAATATGTCTCTTTGTTCTTGTTCCAGTGCATAATAATAATAATGATCTCTTTCTTCTTCTAAAAAGTCCTTAATCTCATCAGCCTCAGGGTTAACACTTTCCTCTATATCGGTAGCCTCTATCTCTTCAAGGCTAGTTTCCGCAGGTTTTGTTTCATTTTCCTTCAAAGCTGGGTAATCTAAGAACATGATTCTCATATCTGCAAATTCATCTATTTTCGGCGTTGTTACCTGAGAGCTTGATAAAGATCTTGCTTTGCTGCTGATTCTACGGTTGATGATGTTTGTGTTAATGATATTACTATTTTCCGAACTCTCTTCTTCATTTCCTAAAAATCCTAGAGGACTCGTTGTAGGTCCCCCATTTTCTTGTGTGTTGTTTGTATTTTCTGAGTTCTTAGAATGTTTTGGCCCTGTAGATTCTCCATGGCCACCTATAATCGATAATTTTCTCTCATTTCCTGATCCCAGTACCCCATTTCCGGTGTTATTATTGTAGTTCTTCAGCTCTTCACTATTCAAAGACTCTAGTTTATTTATTATGTTGCTACTTGAATTCCCAAAGTATGCTAAATCATTTGATTTTTTGTCCTGTGCTCCAATGGCTCCGTTTTCAAAACTAGTAACAATTCCTGGTGTTAATCCTGGTGTTTTCAAGTTCAATGCTCCAGTGCTACTGTTATTAGTTCCTAAACTAAATTCAGCATTACCAAATCCACCATTGTAAGCATTTTTTTTACTATCTTCATTTATTCCAGAAATTCCTTCTTCACTCAAGTTCAAGGCTGATCCATTATTCCCATCATTGGTAACTTCGTTGGTCTTCTTGTTGACCAAAAACTTACTATGCTCGCTATATTCCTTGATGGTATCCCTTTTCTGACCAGTAGGCTCATTTTCTTCTTGAGTTTCCTCAATGATTCCACTTAAATTATAACTTGCCTTCTCATTGCTGATAGTAGAGCCATTAACCTTTGTGTCTTCACCTGCGTTATCATCCTGAGCTATTTCGCTTTTTCTGATATCATTGCTGTTAAACATCATAGATTTTTCAGCTAATGGAGTCATAGCATAAGCGACATTTCCAAGATTATTGGTGTTGAACCCAAATTGATTGACGCTTGTGGAGCTTTGAGATCCAGTCAATCCAGCAGAGACATCAACATTACTCGTTGCAGATGCTGAATGAGATTGAAGCGTGTGTTTCGGTAGTGGCATTTCCAGCTTTAAATGCGGATTGTTCTTCTTGAAATCCCTGGTCAATCTTTTATTATTTATATCTGAAGTTTGACTTACACTCAAAGGTGCAGAAGAGGTACCGTTGTTGTCATCATTACTAATATTATTAAATGGCTGCAACAAAGTATTCATTATCTCGGCATTATTGTTAGCCATTTCTGTTCCAATATTCGGCTTAGATTGCCCACCAACCATACTCAAGTTTCTCTTTCTTTTCGGAGATGGTATAAAAGTTGAAGATGGAGTCATTGCTGATAGAGGTTCATGATACAAATTTCTTTGGTTTGGAGATGTCATTCTTGAAGAATTCTTTTCTTGGGTCAAAGTCGGACTCTTTCTATTACCACCATCATCTAATAACCCTTTAGGATTGTGAACTTGCTGTGTTGAAGAAGTGTTAATCTTCAAGTCTATCTTTACAGGTGAAGATCTTCCAGTATTGCTACCGGATGTTACCGTTCTAGGCTGTGTCAAATCTTTGGTGTTTATATTTTCAGTTACATTTTCATCTCTTCTAAAAGTATTGTTCTCTGAACTTAATGCAGACCCTGAACTATTATTAATACCTGGGTTTTTTAAGTAACCAGTAGATACTGTTCCTCTTCTGTGTATTTCCATATTTTTAGCCACATTATTAGCGTTTTTGGCAAGCACCGCATTCAAAGTTGATGATCTTGATCTAGGTTTGATTTGAGATGGAATGGAAGCCATTGATGGTGTCGTAGCCACAGGTAATTCATCTGGAATTTCAATTTCTACGACATTTGAATCAGAAACTGATACAGGTGTGCCAACCCCATCTGTATTTAAAGACAAAGATGATGACGTTTTGCCTTCTTGTAGATACTTTTTGTTCTTAAGCATATACATCGAATAGTTTTCAGGTTTACCCATGGCACCGGCATTTTCAAAGTAAGACTTTTGTTCGTGACCAAAGTAATCGGTCATTGGTGTTGGTGTCATCAATGGCAATTCTAATTCGTTTGGTGGTTTTGTATCCAAATCTTCAAACAATTTAAGCAAACTCATTGGTATCTCTGAAGCTTCGTTATTATTTTGTCTTCCATACGTATATTTATCATTCATTTCTAACTTTTTTGTATGGCTCATTTTGTGATCTTTTTCCGTCAATGCAAAGTTATTTGTTGTTCTTGGAACGTAGTTGTTACTATAGATGTTGTAACTAGGATTGTTCTTTGTTGGATGGGTACCTTCATGAGCATTGGTAATTACTCCAGGACTATTGGTGTACTTAAAGGAGCTTGAATACTTCAAATTTGCAGTCTTTATGCTTTGCTGGCCTGGTTTTGCTGTCTTTTGTGAAGCAACGTTGTAATGGTGGGGATGGTATGAATGTATTAAAGAAGCTGGGGCAGCTGTTTGTGTATTGAAATATGAATGTTGTCTTCCCATTGTTGTATTCATTTGGAAATAATGTGCTGGTTGCTTTTCATCATCATTGTTTTCATCATTCCAGTAGTGCTCATCAGCAATATTATTAAAATCAGTTTTGTTCAAAACTTCAGTGGATGCTAGTTTCAATTCCTTTTCATTGCTCTTATGGGTATCAAAATCCCATTCCAAACTTGAATTTGTACTAACTTCTTTTTCAACATCTTCTGGCTCTTCAACGATAACGTTCTTATGATTTTCAGCAGCTCCAAATGCAGCTCCAAAAACATCACTATAAGTTTTATCACCCATTGAAGGAGCTAATGGCATCGGTGTGCTTGGAATGTTTATAGCATTAGAAGAAGAAATGATTTTATCCAAGTTCTTTGATCCAGACTTAATCATTTTAATAGATTTGTTTGTGTTTTTATTAGAAGTCTTATCGGCTTTGCCTTTTTCAAGCTTTAAATCATTGTTCAATGACGATGGCTCATTATCAATTAATGACATGTTATTTTTATTCTTGATTTTATAATTGTGGTATCTAGTAATCAAATCCTTTAGCACTGTAACTTTAACTGAACTGTATTTTACAATAAACTGACTTTTTAAAAGCTCAGCAGCTGAAGAACGTTCAAATGGGTTTTCATCTAAGCATAAAGCAACAAACTCCTTCAAATCTGATGAATACTGTTTACCTTCAAGTCTCGGAGGCTTGTTCTTAGCAATCATCTGCATGGCTCTCATGGCATCCACATCGCAGTATGGAGGGTTTCCTGTTGCTGATTCAAAAACTGTTATACCTAATGACCAAATGTCTGCTTTACTATCATATGTTGCACTCTCAGTAATTACTTCTGGAGCCATCCAAAATGGTGTACCAGCAAGACTCTGTCTTCTAGGTCTGGTTTGTGTTAGCTTGGCAGCAACCCCAAAATCACATAGTTTTACTTTTCCGTCGTATCCAATTAAAACATTTGCTGCTTTAATATCTCTATGTATAAGTTTGTCATGGTGAATTTCTGAAACAGCATAAAGAAGCTCTCTAAATATAACACTTATCATTTCATCGTTTAAGACTCCTGCTCGTAGAAGTGTTCTCAATGATCCACCAGCGCAGTATTCCATAATAATCCACAACTTAGTATCGTGTAAATAAGATCCGTAATATTTGGTAACATTTTGAATGTTTTTTGAACTAGACAAAAATTTGATTTCTTGTTGAACATCTTCGATTTCATCCTCATTGCCATCCAGATTCAATACTTTTATGGCATATACATGTTTTGTTTTCATGTGGTAACCTTTATAAACAACTCCAAACTTACCACGACCTATAACTTCGGTTCTCTTAAATATGCTTGAAACATCAGGGGCTTTCATTTTTGTTATATCTCTAGATATAGGTTTCGGTTGCTTAACAAACTTTAGGGGTTCTTCATTCAGTGAGGTATGTACATTCGGCATTGATGCTGTTGATATCAGTTTACCTGCTGTGTTAGATCTTAATCTTGATTTTATGATATTACCATTGCTCACTCCCAATCCCTGGCTTTTGGATAAATCTCCTTCCGACTGATTATGATTTCCAACTGACATCGCCGTATGCTTTAACATTCCTGGTGCTTCATTGATCGCGGACAAAGAAACTGAAGATTCGTTGTTGCTGTTGGTATTCGACTTCAGGGAAAGCAAGTTTTTGTTGATTGCTGCTGATGTTGTGTTCAAAATGTTTGATGAATGAGACTTCGTTAAGGTTGAAAATACATTTTTTGAATTGGTATTTTCAATTTTTTGATTAGTATTGTCCACAGAATGAGATGTTTTGCTTGAAAACGAGTTCAATGAAAACTTACTCCCATTAGCAAATAGGTTATTACTACTATTGGTATCCATATTTTCTTGTTTTCTCAAGTCCTTTGTAGATATCTTACTATTTTTCAGTTTGGTTTCGAATTTCTGTCTACTTATATTTATTACTAGTGGGTTTTTCGTTGTTGTTTTTTTTTCTTCCTCTACGTTGGATTCGAGCTACATTCCTAGTTTTAACGACAAAATTGCCCGGCTATTTTTATTTTTTATATTTTTACCCTTTTTGGAATGTCTGTTCAAAAACGGTGATGCCCATAAAAGTAGGTTAAAAGTTTGAAAATTTTTAAAAAAAAAATGAGATATATTTCATAAGAACAAGGTATAGCTATAAACCTAAACAGATCATCAATGAATGCTTAACCTTTTTAAATTGTATAGGTTTGAGCCAGCTAAACATGTTTTGGTTAGCTCTTTGGTTTCCAAAAGGGGAATATCGAGCGCTTTAGTTGCAAAGGCCACGAGTTCTGAAATAGTTTTAAAACAGAATAGTTATAAAAATGATTATACAAAGAGTTTGCAGGATACTTCTTTACAAGACATTGTTGAGAAGAATGTTTTTGAGGTTGCTACGTGCTCTGGTTTGAGTATGAATGAGAGAAAAAATGCTTTGAGAAGCATAAATACGTATCTTTTAAAAAACTTTGAAAAAGAAAATGTTAATTATTTGCTTAATAGAACATACAACTTTGAGAACTACAGTCGTTTTTCTTACAATACTATGCTTTCGAGATCTTTATCAATGTATTTGGTTATGTTTGATCAAAAAGTATTTTGGAGAGAACTTAGTAGCACCGCAAAGTATTCAAGTCACCTTAAGAAAGATAATTTTATTCATACTTGGATAGTATCGGGGCTTAGGTACCATGAAGAGAAGTTTACTGAAAAGACAGTTGTTATGATTCACAAATTTTTTGAACGAAAATTGTCAAATTCCGAGTTTTTGGAGTTCTTTGAAATATGTTTGAATGAAGGTTATGAAGTTCTGAATGAAAAGGATCTCATGTTTTATTTTGATAGAATTGTGAAAACAAATGATGAAAGTTCTCGTAGAATAGTGGAAAAAGATTTTTTGACAATGAAATCACAATACCCAAAAGTCGAGGAAATGCATTTCAAAAAGAGTCTTCTGAAGATATTACCTACAAGCTATTTCACCGCATCAGTAAAGTACTTTACCAATAAAATAGATAGAGAAGAAACTGATTTCAAACTGATTAAATGCCATGCGGATTGTGCACAAATGTCGTTTGATGAAAAAGTAAAAAACAACGTGAAAATTTCTTTGCCTGAGATGTTAGAACTAATGAAAGCTCATTATAGTAGTGTGAGAGGTAGGATGTTTAGAGTACAAGTGCCTGAACAGACCATATTAGATTCGTTTACAAATTTTCATAAAATTCTACTATATGTTGACGAGAGGAAATCCAAGTACCAGTACGTAACGTTTCAAGACTTTATAGCAGAGAGTTTATCAATTTTTTCAAAGTTGGATTTAGATGGAGAGAAATTTGAAATATTTCAACATCACTTTATGCCTATTTTTTTAAATTGGATGCTTCACTCTACAAAAAGTGAAAATCATACAATTGAAAGATTGAATACACGAAGTAAGCTAAAGAAGAATATATGGGATATGTTCTTTACCAGTTTTTTGAATATAACACAAAATGATACACACAAATTGTTCCTATTTTTGGAAAAGTTGGATCCTTCAGTAATTTTGATGCTACAGAAATATGACTTGCTAAAATACTTTAATTATTCTCCAAGCAAGGAGTTTATGGTAAAAGCTGAGGAATATTTTGCCTATCAAAAACAGCAAACAGAAGGATCGTTCTTGGATTTGATGACGGAAAACATAGCAAACGAAGAATTTTTGGCTTCATTTTATTATAATGTATGCATACCCTTAGTTCAAGATACAGTTGGTTTTAGGGATTTGTATTACGAGTATTGTGTTAATAGAGACAAATACTTTACTACTCCAGATAGAGATATTATTGCATGTGCTTTTGTAGATTATGCTTTAGTCAAACTAAACAGTTACTGGATAGCCTTTTTTATTGCAAGAACACAATACTATAAACCTGCGGAATCACAGAATTTAGGTCCAGGAAATCCAGTCTTACATCTTTTAAACCATCCCAAATTTATCTTACCACAGACTGATTCCCAATCAAAGCTGGCGAAATTCCACAGATACACAAATAATATAACCAGATGTATTAATATTTCAGGAAACAAGTTGGATGGATTTCTTGTTTTAGCCTTTATTGAAAAGGCTTATAAATTACGTCTTTGGAAAGCTGTTGAAAAGTGGTATTTAGTATCCTATTATAAAAACGACAGAATTGAGTATTCGTCTGTACTAGATGAATTTGTAAATACTGACATATTTGAATACATTTGTAAAAATGATTTGCCAATTCTCACAAGCAATCCTTACTTGGTTGAATTTTCAAGAAAGTACAATCTTTTGTTTCCTTCAGAAAATAAACAACCCCAATTAAAACAAACTGATTTCGAGTTGGCTACGGAAAAGACACTTGAAAAGATGAAAAGAGAAGAGGAAAAGAAAAAGGCTGAACTACTGGATAAACAATCTGTTATACAGTTGGCTAAACAATCCAGTATGTCGCAAAGTAGTACTTCATTAGTAAACTCAACTGTGAAAGTTGGTGACTTGCTAAGTAAAATAAACATAGATAGTGTAGACATTTTCAAAACTGAAGAAGAGAATTACAAAAATCCAAAGGATTTTGAATTATTAAAAAATACTGATATCTTGAATGATCATAATGGCAGCTTTAGTAGTGAGAGTGCCAATGAGGTTGTTGAGGCATGTTTTGTCATATACAAGTCTTTGATTGACCATGTAATACAAAAAGACGTGAAGGCAACAAACAGAGATTATGCCAGTGAAGAAACTATACAAGAAGCTAACGAAGACAGAAAGAAAAGAGCTGATATTAAGAAAAAGAGATTAGTGGATAATTATTAAAATTTTTGCCACAATACAATTTCACATTGTACATATACCAATTCAGTATATAAGTAATCAATATATTTTGTTGTATCCGATTGTGAAGACAGTCGACTACAGTTGAATGCTTGTTATAAGTCTCACGTGAATACTACACGTTGATTTCGGGGGGATTCCTTGTTCTTCTTTTTTTTTGAAATTTCTTCATATTGAGACTATAGTTATTTGAAGATATTTATAGAAGACACCATAAGAAAACATAATACCATTATTTAGTGATAATTAATAATGATTAAGCTCTTTTTGGTATACATTTGTTTACTACTGCAAGGCCTTGAAAGCTGCACAGCTAAATCTAGCAAGGTTAATAACGCTTTATTGTCAAATTCCAATTTTCTGAAAAATTACCATTATTCAAACATAACACATATCAAATCAAATGATTTCAAAAACCACTTGATCAACACATTTGAAACTTGTAGCTGGGACGCCTTGGTGGTAGCAAATATACCAGGGTTGAGCTGGGAGTATTACCGTGAACACGAAAGCGTATTTAAAAATATACAAAAACTTTTAGAAAGATCAGGGACCATAGATCAATTTCCCTCTGTATCAGACTTAGGTTCTTTAGGAAACTCAAAACTAATGAATGATGTTTTATGGACCATTGAAAAGAAGTGTAAAATTTTTGAGGAAAACTCAATATACATTGCAGGAAATACAACATTGGAAGGCTTTGAAAAGTATATTGACACAAACAAGAGAATAATAGCTATTGACTACGGAAAGGACTTTTTATCAGTGGATGAAGATGATATAGAAAACTACGGCGATGAAATTGAAGACAGACTAATGGTAATTGATGATGAATTAGGACAGATCTTTGGTGCAATTCCATCTCCAAGAACTAGTCTTTTGATTTTGGGGTCACACGAAATTTCTGGTAACACAGCAAATATCTTTGACAGAATATTCAATAAAAACAAGCAGGAATTAGAAGGAAATAAATTATCCAAGTTCAGTGAGCTAAAAAAACAAGAAGCTATAAAGAAAAGAGGAAAGTTTGATACTTTTAGGCCAAAATTTGCCAATGACGAGGCTGATGATAGTACGGGTATGCTGCTGACAGAGATCAAAACAGAAATAAAGGAATTTTACAACGGCAATAAGAAACAAATAGAGATAGTCGGTGCTGGTGTAGTTGGATTGGTACTTATTATATTCTTCTTTCTATAGATTTCCTTTATAATATTGTGATTATATATCGATACTGCACGTGACTAGTATTTATTTGCACATTCTGCGTTATACTCGCTGTAGCATGCGTATTTATGCATTTTTTAAAAAAAAACAAAAATCTCTTAAAGGTTGTAGAAACGGTCTTTAATAAAGCCTTTGAAACAGTAGTGAACCTTACTCATTTGAACTCCCAACCCCAATTAGACATAAACAGAAGTAAGTAATAAGTGATGGAAAGCAATAAAACAGAGCTATTTTCAGACTATCCAGAGTTTGATGCATTGCTCAGCACATTATCTCACTTGCTCTTTGATGTTAACGGAGATATTTCCACTTTACAACAGTTTTTGGAGACCTTGGAAAGTGGTATAGCAACAGGCAACAGCATCAACAAAATTCTAAATAAATCAGTCAACAACATTGAAAATGTAACCAATAAAATGATAAAATTGAAACAAGCCTTGGACGAGCTACTTAAAATAGATAGGTCTGATATCAATAGTCAAAGACTTATATCCAGAGATAAGATAGTCCGAGATGTTGACTTTTCAGTGAAGGAGTTCAAAAAGTGCCAAGAAAGACTTAAGAATTTTGATGAAAAACTAATTGAGGAAAACAAGTCAGCTCTACTACAGGAAGAAGAAACCACTCTTCCAGATTTTGGCCTTAACTCCGGCGACTTATCACCTAACTACAATAAAATGGACATGATAGTGGAAAGAGATCCACATGTACAATCGGACAGTACTTATCAAAACAATCTATATGCTCAGAGGAATGCTGAGATTGAACGGATTCAATCCAATATTCAAGACGTTAATACAATCTTCAAAGATTTGAATACAATGGTTCTAGAACAAGGTTTGATGGTTGACACAATCGAGTCGAATATGTATAGTGTTGAGAATAATACAGCGATGGCATCAAAAGAGTTAACAAAGGCATTGGAATATCAAAAGAAAAAATCAAAGATTATCTTTTACTTCTTTTTCTTCCTATTGATGATATTTTTATTAATGATCATGGCATCATTATAATTGAAGTTTATATATATAATTTTTATTTTTATTTTCTAATAATCATTAAGACAATGACCAAATATTTACAGAACCATCATCCCCACCTGTAGCAAGGGTATTCTCATTAATCCATATAACACAATTAATTTCGTATTCTTTATGGGCATCAAAAATTTCAGCTAATATATCCCATTCACCTGTTCCTCTTTGGCCTTTTTCTTTATAAACAACTAGCTTACCATCAGCTCCAGTAGATGCTATAAGCCCGTTCTTTTCGTTCCATGCACAGCCGTATATTTGTCTGGAATGACCGTAATCAGGAAGTTGACTTTGCACTTCCCAGATCTGTCCTTCATTGTCATCTGTTCCGTCATGTATCATTTCCCAGACCTTTAGAGTGGAATCATCGGAGCATGTAACTAATCTAGTGGAGTCAGTATCTAAACCAGCCTCAAAAGCTGAGCACCAAACTGTACCTTCATGGCCCTCCAAACTAGAAACACACTCCCAATCATCTTCATATGGGATGTATATCTTGATAGTATCGTCATAAGATGAGGTTGCCAACATCAATTGTTCAGGGTGCCAAGCAACATTTTTAATATCTTGGTCATGTTCCTGCAATACAGCTACACACTCAAATTCTTCGCTGTACTCATCTGCTTCCCAAATCCAAACACTCTTATCACGAGAACAAGTTGCCAAGTATTTTCCGTTGTGTGACCATTGACAAGATTTGACTTCATTTTCATGTCCCTCTATCAGAGCCAATAGCTCAAAATCAGAATCATTAGGTTCCTTACCCCAAATCGATGTTGTTGTATCAAATGATGAAGAGGCTAATATTAGTTGATTATTTAAGGTATTAGGTCTCCAAGAAACTGATGAAATTGTTTTTCTGTGGACAGAAGAATCTAATGTTTCGTATAAATCATAGTTTTCCGATGTCAAAGAGTATATGTTCACTTGTTTGTCTGTTGATCCTGATGCTAATAATAAAGGTTGTCCAGATATTTCATTTTTTTTCACACTCAAAGACCAGACAGATCCATCATGTGCTTCAATCGATTTTTTCAAACTAAGTTTCATTTTGTTTATGTATAATATGAAGGTATTTTTTCTTGGGTTAAATATATATGTTAATGGTTATTTTATTAATATTTACTTTCCTTTTTATACCACTACCTTGTCAATAGTTTCTCGTTAAGTCCTTATGCTATATATATTACAACATTTTTAACATTATTACTAATCAGTCTTTTCACATATATTATACTGTATGAATCGAAAAAAAAAAAATGAATGAAAAAAAGCGTGAGATATATAGGAGCGATATTTTCTTTAAGGCCGAAGAAGTAAGTCACGAGGTGATTTCAATAATTGCATTCAATACAAATCGTCGAACTGTGAAACTTTTTTTTACTTATATTCAACTTGTATAAAACGAGTACTGACCAAGACTAAATATGCTTTTCAAAGGGATTATCAGAAATAAAGCAACCGGCAAAATAAGTTTATTTAAGCTAGGTTTGGTTTCAGCAGCCGTTAGCACACCGATTGCTTTACTTGCAAATCCTATTTCGAGATATTTAGAAGAACAATCAAAAGTTGAGTTATCCAACAACCATTTTGTGAAATACAAAATTTCATGGAGACAATTTATAGATAAAGACCACTATCTTCTTGAAATTGAGCCTTTAAGAAGACAGCAGAAGAATTTGTGGAAAGAAAATGCCTACAAAAAACTATGGTCGATTCAAGTCAAACAACCCCAAATTCATGTTGTAAGGCATTATACTCCTTTGCCATTAAAGCACATTGATACAGATGATGGCAGCATTCAACTGAAAGTACTGGAAGATGGCGATGATAGCGGAAAGATGATGTTTTACATAAAGAAATACGATAACGGAGAGGTTGCTAGATGGATAAGTAAGCTGCCTATTGGAGATGAAATTGAAATACGTGGTCCTTATATTGATTACCAATTTCCAGAATCACCTGAAGATGAAATATGTTTAGATAGAAAATTTTTAAATGATGAAAATGCAACAAGCCCTTTTTCAACTCTTAAATATAAGCCATTTGATGTCAATTTCTTCACAGGTGGTACCGGTATAGTCACCCCTTTGCAATTGATGCTTACAGAAGATCCTTTTAAAGGCAAAATTCAAATCATACACGGCTGTAAAAATTACCAAAATGAATTAAAGCCTTTGATTCCATTCATAAACAAATTAGAAAAGCATGGCAAGCTTGGAATGCATTACTTCGAAGATTTCAGAAGTGAACTTAAAACGAAGAAAACTTTAAATAAAATCATAAAGGCTCCTTATCCATTTGACGCTTTGGACATCCCTAAGGATCCTAACTCGGAGAAAACTCCTATTGAACCAGTAGTCAGCTTTGTAGTTGGTCCTGAAAGTTTCATTGCCGATGTCTGTGGTCCTAAGTATGACCTTAATCAAGGTCCAGTCACTGGGTATTTGAAGTCCAAAGGTTGGGATAACGATACTGTATATAAGCTGTCATAAGTCTATTACTCTTGTAAATACTTGAAATATCCGATTGCACGTGTCGATAAGGGAAACGAAAAAATTTTTAGGTTTTTTTATTTATTTATTCACAATCTAAATTCAAAAATGTCGTAGATTGGCTTGTTCAGTATTGTTCAAGTAGCCACCATACATCATAATACATAGCTATAGGCCTGAAATGGTGATTTTTATTAATAATGCTAATGTCTTGAAAAGAAGAGTTAATAAGAATTTGAAGCGTTTCAAATCAACACTCCATCTTGGATACAAAATCGACAGCTCAATCTTGAAAAAGAATCAAACAGTATTCAGTCTAATTCAACCAACAGGAACAATGCATCTGGGTAATTATCTGGGTGCTGTTTCTTCATGGGCGGAATTATCCAAATTAAAAACTGATGATTCCCAAAAGTTGATTTTTGGATTGGCTGATCTACATGCTATTACCAACAAGCACCCAAAAGCTCAGGATTTCATTGATAATAAAATGGATACATTAGCTCATTTAATTGCATTTGGTGTGGATCCAGAGAAATGCTGCTTGTATATACAATCTGATGTTAAAGAACATGCTGAATTGGCATGGTACTTGAGTACCATCACAAATATAGGAGCTTTAGCAAGAATGACTCAATGGAAATCAAAGTCAGGTCAAGATGAAACAATTGCCAACAACGAGCTTTCCACCTTACAATCTGAATTTTCTCTTGGTCTATTTTCATATCCCGTTTTGCAAGCTGCAGATGTTTTGCTTTACAACCCTGATTTTGTTCCTGTAGGTGAAGATCAAACCCAGCACTTGGAACTTACTCAAACATTGGCCAGAAAGTTCAATCACATTTACAAATCTAATGTTTTTAAATATCCAAGAATTATGACAACTCCAGCAAAGAAAATATACAGTTTGAAAGACGTCACCAAAAAAATGTCGAAATCAGACAAAAGTAAAGTTGCCTCCATATACTTATCAGATTCAGATGAAGAAATAAGATTGAAGATTAAAAAGGCTACCACTGATTCAATTGTTGGAGAACCGTTTAAATTTGACCCATCAAAAAGACCTGGTGTTTCTAATTTGATTAACATTGTTGCTGGTATTCAAAAAAAAGAAATTTCTGAAGTTGAAAAAGATATGGAGAGTTTGAACAGTCATTCTGAATTAAAAAAATATGTTTCAGACGTCATTGTTGAATGGATTGCTGAACCTAGAGAAAAATATAAAGCCATTCGTCAAGATACTGAATATTTGAAGAAGGTAGCTTTAAAGGGTGAAACAGAAGCCAGAAAGATAGCCAGTGAAAACATGAAAAAAATTAGAGAAGCAATGGGCTTCAAGTAGTAATGTCCTGTTAACAAAAATATATAAATTGTTTCTATTGATCACGTTCTTGTAAATAATACATGTCTATTACTCTAAATTGTCTGAATACATTCTAGCAGTTCTTTTTGATTCAGCAGTGCCCACTTGGTATACTGAAGCAATTGACATTCTTAACAAATCGTGTTTTTTGTAAGGACCAATGCTCTCTTCGGTTTCAATATCGAATAACGCATCAAACACTTCTTGAAGAATAGTTATTAGTCCGAATTCTGCCAAAGTACTACACAGCACAATCAAAGTGTTTTGATACTCTTCAAATTCCTCAAATTTTTTGTAAACATACATTTTATTGAATAAATGTGATATAGAGGCTGATTGTTCCAAGTTTTCAAACCCTTCTTTGAACAACATTGTTTTAGTAAAGTTTTGTATAAACTTTGCTTGACCTTTTCTATTTAGCTCTTCATTGGTTTTGAATTCTAACATCTTCATTATAGATTCTTGTTCCTTCTTATTACCATTCGATATCAATCCTGCTTTAGTATTACTTGCATCCCAATGTTTAGATGAATATGCCCACCAACTATCATTTATTAAGCTCCATGACTGCATCATTTTGTCAAATAAGTAGGAATCACCATTACTCAAGGTGATCAAACTTACACCATTCTTTGTAACACTGACACTCGTGATGTTTTCAGCTCTTGACAAAACATCATTGCCTGCTCTCAAAGCTGGGGACAATATTGGATACAAAGAGGCTACTGGATGTGCTAGTTCCATTTTTTCAACATTCCAACAATATAGTTCTCCTACACAAGTTACACAAACCAAAAAATTTCCTGCTGATTCCAACATAGAAATAGGAACACCCAACATCAAAGGTTGTTCTAATCTTCTTCCTGTTTGCGAAGAACATATGTAAAGCATTCCGTTTTCAGTTGAAAACGCAAAGAAAGAAGGAGTTCCTGTGACTAAAGAAATACTTTTTTGCAAAAATTGGGTTTCACAAGGGTGATTGACATCTTCTTTGTCACCAACATTCTTTAAGAACAATTTGGCAGGATTCTGATCATTAGAGCCTTTATTTATAACATTTATAGAATATTCATTTTGTATTGTCACTTGAAAAGCGCTTCTCAGTTTTGGTATAGATATTCTTATCTTTGAGAATGCTAGTATTGGATTCAAATTGTAATCATCCAACAAATTCAAAGGTTCCATCTCCTTCTTGGATTTTTTAACTACTTGCTCAAAACCTGAGTCATCTGTTGGTGGAGTTATTCTTTTCAAATGCTTAGGAACTAATTGTGTAGGAACGTGGAACTTCATAGTTGCCGAATCAGAAGCAGGTATTGTTTTAGGTTCCTCAGTAAATTGTTTTTGTGAGCCCACTATAGTATCAATATCATTTTTTGGTAATGCTTTTGAAGGTGAATTATTCTCGTCTGAAAGCTTGTCAGTACTAATTAAATTAGCAATAGAAATTCTTGAATTTGTTGTTGATTTCTCTGCAGTCTTTCTACTCTTGTTGTCTTCTGATATCAAGTTTGTCAAAGCTGCTTTTGTGCTTCCTGCATCAACACTTATATTGTTTTCAAAATTTGTGTGCACATTTCCAGTTTTCTCCAAAGACTTTTCATTTGAAGATTTTTGGTTTATAGATTCTTTAGATGTTTTTGCATCATCAACTTCAAAAGACAACTGTTTTTTGGCTGACTGCGGTTTATTTGGTGAAGGTGACAGCTTTTTGCCAAAGAAATCAGTCATAGACTTTTGGCCAGATAATGGTGTATTTCTTTTTGTTGTTTGTTTGATAAATCTGTCTACTTTTACAGGTGATTCAATATCGTCTAGAGATATAGGATCCTCAAATGTTCCTTTCCCACCAGATGCAGGTATGTCTGTAAATAAAAGATTTTTCTTTTTGAAAGTGATAATATCTGATTCAAAAAATGTATCCCTTTCGTGACTACTGTCAACAACCTCATGGGTATTTATAAATTCTTTCAATGATAAAGAAAACACAGAATTCCCAGGTGTAACTAAAAACAGCACCATTTTATCACTAGACCATCTTGTTTTTTTCACTTGAATACTCTTCAGCTCTTTTATGTCCACTTCTTTGTTTAAAACAAACAAGTGTAGTTTCTGTTGGGCGGTTATTAACGACAATGAAGGATTTATTGATTCATTTTTTTGCAACGATAATCCTACACTTATATCTTTAATAACTTGGTTTACACCGGTATAAAAAATAGAACCATCAAAGGCCGTTTTTGAAAGGATTCCGATCCCTCTCTCGTTGTCATCTGTGTCTTTCATGTCTACAATAGGAACATATTCGCTGCTAATATTTGACTCTGAAACTTTAAACTTTATGGAATGTTCGCTCAAATCGTAGTTTTTAAAGAAGCTTAGTTCTTTGTCCTCATTGTATGTAAACACTTGGATTTGCCCAAGTTGGCTTCCAAAGGCAATAAAAACGCCGTTGTTGTCATTTCTTTCGACAAATAAGATACATGATAGTTGCAAAGCTTTATTTAGCACTTTAGAGTTCCGTACAATATCTATGTTTGATGAGTTATTGAGTTTTTTCGCAGGAGAATCTTGAAGTATTAAGTAGTACTCGTCTGGTTTACTGACAAGCCATATTTTTTGATTTGATAGTGAAAAGTCGATTATCTCATCAGATTCATCCAAAAAAAAGATATCTTTTAACTTTACTGAAAATTCAGTAATGACTCCTTCTGTATAACTGGAATCTATAGTTAATGAGACTGTACACCTTTCAAAAGTCATTACAAAAACGCTGCTATGTGATGTTTTATCTATATCTTTCTTCAATTCAAAAACAATACTTATGAGATTACCAGTTTTACCTCTATGTACATCAAAAAACTCAGTAACTGTATTTTTGTTTGAGGCAAAAGCAGATTTCATGAACTTCCTTGACACAATATCATAGTTTGTTATCGAAAATTCAAATGTTTTTGAGTAGCACAGAAGAGATTGAATGTTTCGATCTATTGTTGGCATAAGCACCAAATCCTCGGTGTTAAAAGGCAAATCAGTGTAACTTACTGAATCAGCATAATTTTCCATTTATTTGTATATATTTATTATTATTATTACTATATTCAAATACTTGTTTATGGGTTTATAGTCGTTATTCAAATAGTGAAATATTATGTTTTTTTAAATAATTCATACTATATATTAAACTAGCTATTTTGCTACCAAGTGTATTTTGGCTTTTTCGCTCTATTTGAAATTTTTAAGGAAAATTTTTTTTTGCCCATTTATATGATCGCTATTACACCTAATTATTGGTTTATTAAAGGCAAATAGTAGGTGGTATACAGCATACAACCATTGAGAAACATACCTTTAGACCCATAGAAAGTTAGTATATCAACCCATTATTTTTCTAAATTTTTTTTTTTTGGCTACAAATTTGATTAGAAAGATACCAAGATGAACAACGAAATATCCGACGACAACTCTGATATGATCATATCAGACAGCGATTCCAACTCAGAAGAATCCATTGAAGATTTAAACTGGATACAAACATTCTTGGAAAAACCTGGAAATCAGATATTTGTTGAAATTCACATGCAATACCTGACTGATAGATTTAATTTGGTTGGATTGAATAAGTACTGCTCAGAAAAAATGAGCACCATGTTAAAGCTAATGACGGATGACATAGATTTTTTACGTGGAGAATACAGTTCGATGTCTAGTATTGAAAAGAGGATGTTGGACAAGGAATGTGCAAAGCTATATGGATTGATACATGCCAGATACATCTTAACATACCAAGGACAATATGATATGATGACTTTGTATTCAGAAAACATATTTGGAAAATGCCCTAGAAGTGCCTGTACAGGAACACCATTGCTACCTATGGGATTGTATGACGTTCCAGAACAAGATAGTTTCAAGTTATACTGTCCATGTTGTGAAGATGTATACCGCCCAGCACACATAACACAAGGATTAGAGTTATTCTCAGGCTTTAATGGATCTGTATTGAGTGAGTACAAGAGATACCAACAAGCCTTTGATTATCCAGTAGAAAAACACCTGACATTAAGAGATAGCGAGTTACCGCTGGGAAAGAACTTGGATAGTGAAGGGGATGACTTAAACATAATTAACCAAGTACTAAAATTCAACCCGAACATAGATGGAGCATACTTTGGAACAACCTTCCCGCACTTTTTCTTGATGCAGTACCCAAATGTCGTATCTGGTGAAGAAAAGCCTAAGCAAAGATTTATACCAGCTATCTACAACTTTGATTTACATTACAATAGTCAGATTTTGAGATACCAAGAGTTGAAGAGACAACAGCTAGAGGAAAAGCTAAGCAAGGAATATGATCCAAAGCTTATAAAGACAAAGAGTAAGAAGATATTCACCAGCAAGACGAAGATGTACACCTGAGTTATTTCTGTGTTGTGCTCTTCAGCAGGGCAACCATGCACGCCTGAGTTATCTCCCCATTGTACTTTTCAGCAGGGCAACGATGTATTCTTAGATTATCTCCGCATTGTGCTTTTCAGCAGGGCAACGATGTATTCTTACATTATCTCCGCATTGCGCCTGTCACGATGCTTTAAGATGCTCTCCTGAGTTATCTCCGCTTAATCTTCAATAGGGATTTGTATGTAAAAAAATAAAGATCTTTTTACTCACTTTTTTTTTCCCCCATTGGAGAAAATGTGAAATTTAAATTGGAAAAAAGGGGAGGGGGGTTTTTTCTTGCCAAATTGGCAATAGATTACCTATCTATGGTTTCCCCAGATATGTTCAAATAGTATATAAATAATTAGGTTAATACTGTCAGTGTTTCTGATTGCTCTTTTAATATCTTATTTTTGTGTGTGAATCCAACCAAACTATTCGCCAAAAAACAGCATTATATTTAGAAATATTCACTTTAATTACACTACTTTAAAATGCCTACAAGCGATTTACCGCCTACATCTACTCTTCCTAGCATCAATCCATTAATTCAGAATAAAACTCCAGTTTCAGGTGGAAATGTTCCTATATTACCTAGTATCAACATCAAAAGCAAGGATTTTATCAATGCTCCGGAAGAATACAACATCAGAGCTAGAAACGAAATTAAAGAAAAACTGTTCAACTCAAACGATAACAAAATCGATAATTCGAACATTTTCAAGCCCAAAAAGACCGCTAATAGTCGATCAAGAAACTCCAGTATTTCTTACAGATCATCAAATAATGGATCTGCCAAAAATGGTAAGTTTTTTCAAACCTCGAATAAGAGTTATGTATCTCATAATTTAAGTGAGATTAGTTCCCTTAACAGTTATGCCAACGCATCAAATGATGGTAGCACTTTATCCTCAAATAACAACCATTATTTCATACAGGCCAATATGAAATCTAAAAATGAGCAATATGATAATGGTATGACAAGCATCTATCTAAAAGATGCCTTACCAATGAATTTCAATGATTATTATTTTCCGGAAAATTTAATGGATAAAAGTCAACTACTGCCTAATGGAAGACCAAAATTTTCACATAGACCTGGATTAGTTGATTGGAATCTAAACGATTTAAGATCATTATTAATTGTAGACCAATTAAGAAACGAATGGTTTGGAAAGCAGCCTACTATATACCCTGAAGAAATAGTAATAACTAATTCTAAAAATGGTGTTAGAGAAAAACAGAACATAAATTTTAAGATTGTTGTATTACCCTTAAACAGTGATGATAACACAATTGTCAATACTTTGGTATACTCAGATTTATACTTTGAGCACGGCCTAGATCCTCACTTCAAACTAATGACAGCCAAATATATTGTACAAAATGCTAGAAAAAAGTATTCGGCATTGCATGGGCCAAATAGTGTTCACTTCAACATGTTGTTAAGTAAACCTGAATGGAGAAATATTATAGACAATTACTTACTGAATATAGGAGTTGAGGCTCAATGTAGATTAGAATTCAAAATAAAGTGCAAAGAATATAAGAGATGGAAGCAAGAACAACTCTTAGCCCAAAGTAAATCTCAACATCAAACAGACAATACCCCTATAGTTATAACTAAAGAAGAAAAGGCCTTATTATGGCAGCAGATCCAAAAGGATGTTTATAATAGAGTTGGTCTTGATTGGCAGCCTGATACATTTTAAATTCATAAATGTATATATAACCATTATAACTTTATATTCCAATATTCAAACAGCAACACTTATAACGTAACAGTTGGCAAGGCTACAACTTGATTAAAGAATAATCAACTTTGGTAGCGTAGAGTTCTTGACTAAAACTGGTCACATGACTTTGGTCACATGACTTTGCTCCCATTTTTTTTTTTCAACTTTTTTTTTCTCCCACTTTAAAGGCCTTATATGTCAACGTTTAAAATGTGTTTGTTTTAAACATCGGTGAATATGACTTTTTAAATGCCATACAAATTCATAGAAAGTATAGAACCGAAACCACACTTTATCAAATTATTGTGATACAAATATGTCTGATCAAGAAGCTGCTAAACCCTCCGTTAAGGAAACCCCGGAAGAACTGATTTCTGACTTGAAAATCAGCGAAAAAAAGGAAGAAGAAGAAACCAATTTAGTTCAACCTGAATATGAAGTTCAGATCAAGTTGGCTGATCAACAAGCCGATCCGAACTCACCATTATATTCCGTTAAATCTTTTGAAGATTTGGATTTAAGCCCTGAATTATTGAAAGGGCTGTACAGTATGAAATTTTTGAAGCCATCAAAGGTTCAAGAAAAAGCCTTACCTTTACTATTAAAGAATCCACCTACAAACATGATTGCTCAATCTCAATCAGGTACTGGTAAAACAGCTGCTTTTGCCTTAGCCATGTTATCTAGAGTTGATGAATCATTAGGTGATGTTCCACAATGTGTATGTTTATCCCCAACAAGAGAGTTGGCAAGACAAACTTTAGAAGTCATTCAAGAAATGGGTAAGTATACAAAGACCACATACAGTTTAATTGTGCCTGAAGCTTTTCCAAAAAGTACCAAGATTACCAGCAATATTATTGTTGGTACTCCAGGTACAGTATTTGAGTTAATTAAGAGAAAATTACTTGATGTTAAGAAAATTAGATGTTATGTTTTGGATGAAGCTGAATCCATGTTACAACTATCTGGTTTAGGTGATCAATGTTTGAGAATTAAGAAGTTTTTGCCAGCTACTTGCCAATTGGTTTTGTTTTCTGCTACTTTTGACGATAACACCAGAGCTTACTGTAAAAAAGTTGTTCCTAATGCCAACAGTTTGGAATTAAAGAGAAATGAAGTCAATGTCAAGGCTATTAGACAATGCTATATCGATTGCAAAAATGATTCCGCCAAAAAAGAATACTTAAGCAAGATTTTCGGTGTAATGACTATAGCTTCATGTATCATTTTTGTTGCTAAAAAGGAAACTGCTAATGAATTGTTCTTCTACATGAAAGAAAATAACCATAAGGTTTCTATCTTACATTCTGACTTGGAAAATAAGGAAAGAGATATTTTGATGGATAAATTCAGAAACGGTGAATCAAAGGTATTGATCACAACTAATGTTTTAGCCAGAGGTATAGATATTCCATCTGTTTCTTTGGTTGTTAACTATGACTTGCCAACCATGCCAAATCCAAAAAACAAAAACCTATACATAGCTGATCCATCAACATATGTCCATAGAATTGGTAGAACTGGTAGATTTGGTAGACCTGGTGTAGCTGTATCTTTTGTATCTGATGCCAACTCCAAAAAAGTCCTACAAGACATCGAAAGTTATTACCCTGACATTGAAATTCAACAGCTACCAACCGATGATATTGATGAATTGGAAAAGATGGTCAAGAACTTGTTTAAGTAGAATCAATCCCTATATACAACCCATTCATTTTGTTAATTAATACTCTGTCATGAAGTAATCCTCTAAGTTGGCACGTGCGCTGTTGTATATACAGCCTTCCGAAACCTCCATCTGGGTTTCATTTTTTTAATGAGAGAAAAAAAATGTATGTCTCTTCGGCTTTGAGAAGCCACCCTTATTTGCTTATAGGCGTATTCTCCCTTATATAAGTTTAATATGAGATATAAAATCATACAACCTTATTTAATTTTGTTTAAAAAAGAAAGAAACAAATGTTTTTTGATAGCTAAACAACCCATTCTTAACCAAATATATTAAAAATGGACTCCACTAAAATCATCAATGTCATCATCGCTATCTTCTTACCACCATTAGCTGTTTTCATGATCAGAGACTGTACTAGAGATTTCTACATCAACTTAGCACTAACAATCTTTTTCTTCTTCCCAGGTATGTTACATGCTTTATTCTTGGTTTTAAACGAATAAATCACGGTTTTAAACAAAAAAAAACGGCTACCTTCCAACTTTACTATTCAAAACATTACAAAAACATAGTTGATTAACAATTATTGATGCCCTGCCTTGCGAGAGGGAAGATTTTTATAATAAAACATGACTAATGAAAGAAAGATGACAAACGAAATCCAATGATATTTTTGTTAGATTTTTACTCTTCTAGTTAATTATTTGACTTTCTGCCGTAGCAATGCTGTATGTATTAAAGCATCTTTATATATGAAAACGCACTATTTTAATAGCAATAATTCAATGAATTTACTAATTTTTCTATTTTTTTTTGTTAAACAAGAACTTTTTAGAGTACACTTTACTGCTATAAAGTGCGTCCATCGCCATGAATTGACGGTAAAGGTAACCATATAGCTTATTTCAAACAATTAAAAGCCGCAGTTGATAATTTAAACAAAACATCCTTAATCTTACCTAAATTATATATAATATGATTATAAACTAGTCCTGAAGTTTGTATTTACATGGATCCATTATCATTAATAAATTTCGTAATTGTATAAATGTCTCATAGACATCCGAATATCATTTCCTATAATTTCTTTTATCTTTTTTTTTTTTCATTATAATTGAGGAACAATTAATTCAGCAGCATCAGACTTGACAATAATGGCACCAACAGCAAAGAATAAAGCATGAGTGGCTAATGTTCCTATTGGGGAGTCCTTCAAAAGAGTTAGAGTTTCTATAGACTTAGAGATGAAAGATTGGTTTTCTTGGGCGGATGGAGCACCTGTAGCTTGGAAATTCATTATTTATGTGTATTGAGATTGTGTTATAAGGTATTTTAATTCAGTAAAGTGTATTATATTCCTTGGTTTCTTTCAGTTCTTGTATTAACATATAGTGGATAATATGAGTGTAGCCAAACGAGTATTCGAAAAAAAAAAAATTGATACCTAATGAAAATTTTTCCTTCCCAATATGTGATTTTTTTTACGTAGTGTAAGTTTCCTGCTACACATTATCGGACATAATTATAAAGGTTTAATTAAATAATCACTCCTATAAAAGACGGCATAAGTATCCAAACTTGGTGTTTCAGCTTACGATATTAAGTATTAACTTTGAATAAATGGTAAACCTTTAAGAGAAATGTTTATATTCTTACGTTGTTTTACCAATAATTGTTTTTGTTTTACAAAGTACCTGATGTATGCCTTATGCTAGTACATAATGGTGTTATATTGAAATGTTTTTAAAAAAAAAGTTTTCTCATAAACAAAAATTGCATTAAAAATTACAGATATAGCACTGATAATACACTAACTTAGAAGTACAATATCATAAAAGTCTTTACCTGCCAATTATATTTTTATTCTCAAAGTATGTACGTCTTATTTATAAACGCTCAATAGGTGAAAATTTTCAAAAATTATAACACTAGCTTTCATAGCTTAGTTGGTAGAGCGTCGCACTAGTAATGCGGAGGTCATCAGTTCAACTCTGGTTGAAAGCATTTTCTGTTATAATTTTTTTTTGGAAATTTTTTGCTTGACGCTACCAAGTTTTTTTAGAGATCAGAATTTTTATAAACATAAGAACAATCATAAATGTCTCACTATTACTAATAGTTTTAAGTATAAAAAGTTTTATATGTTTTGTTTGTGAGCTTCTGGTCTATATATTTGTACATATAATTTTTAATCTCAATGTTGAATCTTCTTCCGCTGTGAATTCATATCCTCTAATCAATCTTCTGCTTGCGCACGTTCTTCATTAGTCTTATCAGATAAACCAAAAAATCTAGTACATATATCAACAGCAGTACACCAGTTATAAGTTTGGCTATAGAGAACATAATTTTGGAGTATATGGCGAGGAGATTTTTTAAATAGTATGTGATGCTGGTGTCATTTTTTGACAGCGTGAATAGCTCTGTTGAAAAAGAAATCATGTTTTGTTATGTTTAATAGTATGTACTATCAGAATATTGTCTTAACTTTCAATGGTTCAATAGAATAATTGATCTAATACTGTGTATGGTTCTGCGGATTTTAATACTTACAACACCTAATTTTCTTATATTGGCACTTCAAAAGAGAAAGAGAGAGAGAAAAAAATGAGACGCCTCAGTGCCATTGACCCATCTTATCGCTAACGAAATATTAAACAAGAAAAATAATGTATTGAGTTTAAGATTAAGATATTACTATGATATATATCACAAATCTTATATATTAATTATTCAAATAAAGATCTGATACCAGCAGATCTAAAATAGTTCCTAGTTTCGACTTCATGAGTCGTAAATGTCTATTCTGTCATGTGAATGGTTTTTTATGCCCCGACTATGGAAGCTTCTAAAGTCCACACGTGTCTTATATGTACCCTGACTGGAATTTCTATTTTACTATATCCACCTGACAAAACTTTCACTATGGTTAAAGAATTATCAACAGGGTCTTTTTGTAGTTCAACGTGGAACGGAAGTTCAATAGGCACTCTCATCTCAACTTGACCCCACCAACACTTTCTGGCAGGCTTTTTCCAAAATAGAAGCAACTTAGAATTTAATTCTGGCTTTGGTTCGTAATCATACAAACACTTTCCAGATAATTGGCTTCCATTGATAGAATCATCAATATTCGGTGTTCTGCTTCTGGATTTAGACCCTGATGTAACTGCAGACAACTTAGACCATCTGGACTTTCTAGATGTTGTTGGAGTCAGCATGTTTTGTGATTGGGTTCTTGCTAGTATTTTGTGGTCAATGTTGTTACTTTTTAAAAACTCGTCATAGCTCTTTGATACTTTTTCTCTGTATTCTTTGGTTGATGCGTTATACAATCTTATAAGTGTTAAAGAAGATATAACTGTTTTATCTGGGTCTTGGGATCTTTGGCCCCATGTAGAGCCCTTCTTCAGGCCAGATGAAATTAACATATCCATTAAATGTTGTTCTGCAGAGCCCAACTCAGTTGGATTAGTGCTGCTTGTGACTTTGTTAGAACAATACAAGCCATCGTAGATATCATGGTCATTTTGTAAGTAAGCACCTACTGATAATTTACAACTTCTTTTTAAAATATCCCAAATTTCATGGTTATTTGGGTTAACTTTAATATCCGTTTCAACAACGTAGTAATCTAAGTCTTCCCTTAAAACAATAATGGCAGGATTCTCATTCAATAAGTTAATTTCTGTTTGTTTTGAAGACAAAGAAGGAGTACTGCTGTTAGAACCAAAGTGTGAAAAGAATCCACCTGATGATGATTCGTTGTTTTTTCTCTTTGGATCCCCATATGTGTCGTACAACTTTTGTATAGAATGATTCGCTAAGTCATAAGTTGCTTCAGTGTAAGTATCCATAATGTATTCAAAACTTTTGTTAGAAAAATTGTAAATATAAACTTCATCCTTTTCGGTAAGTGTTTGGATAACATCACCGTTTCTGTCTGAAAACACACCGTTTGGAAATAAACAAAGTAGTAATGATTCAGGCAAGGCTAAAAGTTGCTCTCTTGTGATATAGTAATGGTTTTCTTGAATATTCAAATGAATAATAAGATTATTTTCGTGATCTTTGCTAAAATACTCATCAACGTCAAAATAATACTTAGCTTTTGGATCTTTTTTATAGTTGTGATGATTCTTGTGGTTTATGATGATATCTTCATCTAAATCTTTAGATCTTTTAGCGGAAGGAGATCTAGACTTGGAGTTGCTTTTCTTTTGTTTCAATTTTAAATATTCGTCGTCTGGAAGAACTAGTTTTCCACTTTTTGTTTTACTCAATACTGGTTTGCCACCATCTGTTCCATTCTTTGTCATAGAAACTTGTGAGCCTAATTTAGCCCCAATGAATTTGGAATCTGAGTTAGATACTTGTGTCACTAATTTGTTGGGATTACTCATGGTTTCTGATTGGTTTTTGTAGAGATATTTGTCAATGTTGTTAGTATAAAAAGAATTAAAAAAAAAATTTTTTTTTTCTTTGGCTTTTTTAAATTATTATGGGTTAGATAAGCCTTTTTTCAAAAAAATAATAGCAAGTTTTTTATAATTCTAACCGTGAATATAAGTGTAAATTGTATTCTAATTTCTTTTTCTTTACAATTAAGTTTATTTCACAAAGGCTTGGGTATCTCTTTTGGTTGGTCTTATGCTCTATAAATCATATATATGCTAGAAGCAGTCAGATACGAACAATTCGAGTACTCAATTAATAATCTATGATGGGTACCTTATGTTTTTCGTTATTTTTTTTTTTTTTCACCCTTTCCCGAAGGGGGCCAGAAGCTACCAAAATCCATACTGTACAGAGCAGTATAAACACGCAACCAATTTATAAAGAAAATTTTTTCTCTTATTATTTTATATCCGATGTTTCTTTTTGGTGACCAATATCATATTTCCTCTTTGGGAAGAAACCATCGCGCTTAAATTTTTTTTACCCAAAAAGAAAAAAAAAATTTTTTTTAGGAAATAGTTTCAGTATAAATGATATTTCCTATAATGGAAGAGTTTGTTCCATTGAATGTATATCTTATGAAACAAGAATATATGATAGATGAAAAAAAAAAGCTGTAAGACCAGTAAAAAATATTAAGGCGTATTTTGAGTGAATTTGCACTGTTAAACCCTATTAAAAGAGTCCTTTTAACCTGGTTTGAGTGAACATCACACTTTTACAATACTTAACATGAAGTTTTAATATCATATGTTTTAAGAATGATGAATTTAATAAATAATAACTTATCTACATTATCTGCAATCAAATCATTTGAAGATAAACATTTATACTTTTCTGATTAATAATTATAAAAAAAAACAAAATTATGGTAATAAAACTTCAAATAAAACTAATAGTATACAAAAAAAGAGTTCTTTTTTAGATATTATTAATCACTCAAATTCAAGTCATCGTCTACAGATGATCTTGGTTTAACCTCGTTTTCAACAGGTTCTACAAAAACCAATCTCTTATTTCCACTTCCACTGACGCTTCTTTGTTGGTTAGCGTTAGGTATCTTGTCGTTTGCACCATTTCCAGGAGTATTGATGAATGGCTTACTGTTTGATCTTTGTTTAGATGGTGTTTTTTCGCTAGGTCTTTGAGGCAGAACTTTATTTTCAAAACCTGGAGATCTTTCCACAATCTTATAGCTTTTTTCCTGACGGAATATAGGGTTGCCCCATTCATCATAGTCGTATGCTCTATTTGAAGAGTCATTGTTTCTTCTAATCTCTTCTTTGTTTCTTTGTAGATCATTTGAATTATCACCAAATGATTTAAACCAAGATCCAACTCTGCTTGATGTTTCTCTCAAAGTCTTAGATACGTTTTCTTTCATTATAGGCAATTCAGAATCAATGAATCTTTGGACTCCTCCAAATTCGTCATCTTCGTCACTGTCGTCTTCACGAGGAATTGATTCTCTAGTACGTCTTCCACTGTTTAGTTTTGAACCTCTTTCAGATAAAGTTCTTGATTGTGTAGGTCTGCTATTGTACTTTCTATCCAAATTTCTTGCTAATTCTTCATCCCTCTTCAATTGTCTCTCTTGTTCAGTTAATGTATCTCTACTCTTTGAAACAAAGTTTTCAGGATGAAAAGTTGGCTTAAATTCATTTGGATTCATATAGAATAAACAAGCATCATAACAAGACTCAATATTGTTCTGAGCAGCTATAACAATTGCTGTTAGTATCTTGGTTTGTATAGATGGAAATGCGTCTTTTAATTGAGCAACCAAATGGTTGTTGTTGCCATTTGGAGTAACAGATCTTGAAGTTTGTGGTGTTGTGCTAGCAGGTCTAGGTGGTCTTCCAGGTCTTGTAGGTCTTGTAGGTCTTGTAGGTGGAAATTCTTTATCAGGTTGTTCACTTAATGAAATTTCCTCTAAATCTTCAGTCTTTTCTTCTTGAACTGATTCTATATCTTTTTCAATCACTTCATCTTTAGGTGATTCCTCAGCTGTTTCAACTGGTGGGTCTTCCTTCTTTTCATTTATTACAGCTTCTGAGTTTTCTGTTATATCAGCTTTTTGTTCTTCTTCCTTTCCAACCTTATTGTTTTCTTCTGGTTTCTTTTCTTCACTCGGAGTTTGCACCTCTTGGTTTTCTTCTAACTCCTCTGTATTTTCAGTATGCTCAACATTTTCTTTATCTTCTTTATCTCCACTTTTTTCAATTGATTTATTATCAACAAATTCTTCATCTAGATTTAAATCATCCTCAATATTTTCTTTTTCAACCATACTACGTTGCTTATTTCCTTATGTTTTATGGGTTTGTTTACAAACCTATATTTATATTCACTATAAATTACTAAGGGAAAAGCAAAGGGCGCTTTTTTTCTGTTAAATTGAAATTCATGCATTCTTAATAGCACGAAAAAAAATATACACACTTAAACCTTGATCTACTCAGTAATGTGACATTTTTTAAACTTTTACAAGCAGTTTTTCACTTTCATAAAGCAATATGACGTTATTCAGTAGTAAAATATATAAAAAATACTGAAGCTGAAATAAGCTTTGTAAAGCAAAAGATCCTTTTGACCACTTACCAGCCAAGAAAGGTAAAATTCATATGAATAATAAAATTGTTTACATGTAATCACGTGTAAAACAACGTTTTATTATAATATACAAAATATGTTTACATTATAAAAACCTTTAATTCAACCAATTTACTTTTATTTTATATATACATACAAACATTAAGATGTAAACAACTAGTGATTTGTTTTGTAATGGTAATTTGGTTAATAAATAGAAAAAAAAAAAGATAATATTCTACTGATATATAACTTAGAAAGAATCTTTTAATGCTCTTAACTTGGCCATAACTTCAAATTCTTCCAATGAATTTTCAGTATCACCAACAGCAGATCTAACGTAAGAATCATTCAACTTTAGGAATGGGTTGAAGTTTAATTCATCTTGCAAAGTAAATAAACCAGTGAGAACTTCTGTTTCCTTTGCAATCTTTTCTAGCTTATCAAAGGCTGGGTTTTCGCCAGTATGCTTCCAAATCTTAGCTCTTATGAATTTAATATTTGATTTGGTATATTCGTGACCAGGATAAACCTTTACTTTATCCCAAATACCCTCAGTTCTTTTCAATATGTGATTCAAAGAACTGTGCATTTGTTCTCCTGTACCTTCAAAGAATCTACCACATCCTGCTGTGAAAAGAGTATCACCAGTGAAAATACCATACTCATCAGCATTGTCCGAGTCATGAACCAAGTAGCATACAGAATCTTGTGTATGACATGGTGTTCTTATAGCCTCAACAGTAATACTGTCACCCAAATCAAAAATTTTCCCATCTTGTGGCAATATGACACTTGATGAATCTAAAACCGCTGATTTTTTAGATCCAATAACAAATTCAGGTGATTTTCTTTGTTTCAAAAGAGAAGCAAATTCAATATTTCCACCTGCATGGTCGTAGTGATGGTGAGTGTTGACGATAGTGGTAATTGATTGGAATTCTTCCACTGTCAATTGGCTTTGAATATCATTTGGTTCTGCCGGATCGATTATCCAGTTTGTGGCTCTCATGGAAGGTGGTGTTAACTTAGATAACAAATAACTGTAGTTAACACCACCTGTGGCCCATCTCATTTTCAAAGGTTTGATTTGCATGTTTTTTTTTAAACTGCTAAATGACCGTGTTGTTTGGACTTGATTACTTTTAATATCTGTTCTTGTTATAGTATCTCCCTTAACGCTATTACTTGAGATCGTAAAAAAAGTTATGAGGGAAATAGCCTTTTTTTTTTTTCATTAAGGGAAACAAGCTCTTTTTTCTTGTTTTAAAATTGAAATCGAGATG
>ERZ794936.152-NODE-152-length-44256-cov-6.767290_pt1 | contig 44256 bp, 20 predicted proteins | sample MGYA00511083_ERZ794936 | MGnify/ENA primary metagenome ERZ794936 (study PRJEB30137, sample SAMN04331409) | food metagenome | isolation source: Y2 must sample point D1 replicate A | place: Australia: South Australia | collected 2014 ... | reverse complement strand
ATATAGAAGGCTTGGCGTCTTCTGCTTTAGCTTGTCCAAATATAGAAGGCTTGGCGTCTTCTGCTTTAGCTTGTCCAAATATAGAAGGCTTGGCATCTTCTGCTTTAGCTTGTCCAAATATGGAAGGCTTGGTAGTGTTAGAATTCAAAGCAGATGCTGCAGAATCAGAAGTCTCGGTTTTGGCTGTTTGCCCGAACGGAGAAGGCGCCGTTCCAGCTTGAGCAAATGGGGAAGCTTTATTTGTGGTACTAGCTGCTTGTCCAAATGGCGAGGCTGTGGAAGCACTCGTAGCCGCTTGTCCAAATGGAGATGTTCCATTTTGGTTAGCTGCTGCTTGTCCGAATGGAGATGTGCCGGCAATATTCTTGTTGTCAGTTTGACTGAATGGCGTAGGTTTTGCAGTAGCTGCTACTTGGCCAAAAGGCAAAGCCGTATTGTTAGAAGCTGCCTGTCCAAATGGTGATGCTGTAGCTGCTATAGATGATGTATTTCCAGTTTGTTGTCCAAATGGAGATGTTGTAGCTGCTGTAGATGATGCATTACCACTTTGCTGACCAAATGGAGAAGATGTATTACTCGAGGCTGTTTTTCCAAATGGAGAGGGTTGAGATCCAGTTTGTGCAAAAGGGCTTGCATTAGCACCTGTTTGGCCAAATGGATTACTTGTATTGCTTCCAAAGGACGGTTGGCCAAATACGGGAGCACCTGATGATCCACTGTTTGCACCAAAAGCTGGCTGTCCAAACGCTGATGTTTGCTGAGTATTGCTGTTTGAACCAAAGCTTGGAGTACCAAATGCACTTGAACCCTGTGAATTGGCGCTATTTCCTGGTGCAAAAGCATTATTTGCTGAGCTCCCAAATTGAGGTTGCCCGAAGGTACTTTGACCAAATGCTGGTTGACCAAATGCTGAGTTCATAGTTTAGTCAAAATATAAAAAATACAAACAATCAATAAAGTAATTCGATATTGATGCTGTAGATGTTGTATGGGCCCTTATTACTCCCAATTTAAAGCTTCATTACCTGAATTGAAATAACCATATGCTGTGTTTACAATTTGAAAAACCTTTTTCACGTAGTGTATAAAAAAAAAAAAGAAATGGAAAAAAAGTAGCAAAAAAGGCTAATATCACGTGACCGTTAAAGCCGACGCTCTGTAGGAACAAAGTCATCACAAGCATTGATTCGTCCAAGACTATACAAGTATGTAGATGAGATATAAGGGGGTAGTGACAATACCAGGCTTATATCCAACAGCTGTGCATGTTGTTTAGTCCTATAAGTTTAAGAAATAATGATAAAAAAAACAGGATTACAGCTTATTTTCAATATAAGCTCAATTGAAATTTGTATTAAAGTGAAAAGTTTAAAAAAAAAAAAAGGATCTATATTCATCAAGCTCAAAGGATTGATTTATCTACATGCATTTATACTATTTAACCGATCATTATTTCTTCTTCAATAAATCGTTAGTCTTTCTGATTTGGGTTCTTCTTTGATGGTTAATTACAATTTTTCTGGCTGTTAATTCTTCCTCAACTGTCATACCTGGTTTAACAGCTATTTCATCAGTGATTGTCCATAGCCATTCTGGATATTCACTATCTTCTAATGCAACAGGTTCATCTTGTTTGTTTTTTATTTTCAAATTGAGCAAGGTTCCGGCAGGACAAATAGAAGTCTCTGTTGTGCTATTGAATCTTTTAGAGATGTTGCTTATGTTTGTTGGTTTGATGGATAATCTTAAAATTAGTTTGGTAGATTTAAGAGAAAGCATATTATTTTTTTTTTTCTGGATTTATTGCTGGCTTGCCTATATAATCTGGTTTGGTGCTGATTCATCGTTATCTTCTTTCAAATGAATGATTGGGAAACAAGTTATACGAAATTCAAACTTTTCACTTTACCAAAAGAGGGAAAAAAATTTTCATATAGTCGAGCAATTCCTAAAAAAGTAATAAAAATATTGATCCGGGTAAATACAATTAGATTCAGTTATTAAGTATGAGTTTTATATATACTCTCAAAATATAATCAAAGGTAAAGCAACCTTGACTATTAAGTGCATAAATACATTCCAGGCTAGGTAGTAGCATAGCTTTGGGCTGAAAACACTCCATACAAACAGATGGTATCTTCCTATAAAACACGACAGCAGAAAAAAAGCTGACCATATGCTATTCAAAACTAAGCTATATTTTAATGTTAAGTTATAGTCTCTTTTTGATTGATGTAGAGAAAAGTAGATGGATGGAGCAAAGGTGGAGCATAACATTAAAAACCCTACTATTTCAATTTTATAATTCTTGGATACCCCATTGTATGCATTAATTAAATCAATAGTGGCTATGGAGTTTGTATTTCCGAAGAAGAAGAAAGTTAGATGTTCCAACATCATTTCAATAACTATTTTAGTTTTTTCACTGTATTTTGAAGCATCTAGCAAATATTCTGTTATGATAAATATAGAAAACATAGGAATATTGATTATTGATGATTGAATAATCAAAAAGTATGTCACATATTTGATTTGACTACAAGATTTCTCAGATTTATTCTTTAGAAGTTTTCCCAAAACCAACAGTGTGGCTAAAATGCTAAAGATCTTTTTTGCTGTGTGTATTAAATCATCATTTTCTTCAAATAAGTCATAATATTTCATCCAGGAAAGATCTAATGATGAGTTTTTCTTTTCCCAATTTAGTTTGTAAACAAATATTAACCAAGAAAGATATGAAGCTGAAAGAACTCCAATGTAGTTCTTTTTATCAAAGGTTACTACAGTTAAAATTAATGTTGCCAATATCAACCACCAACAAAGCTTTTCATTTTTTCTCAAATGATTACTTATTAGATCATAAAAAAAGTATTTTTGGCCACTATTATTCCAAGATTTCATTATTCTTGAACAACACAGTAAGCCTATGGTTATAGCAGTGGTTTTAATTTCAAATTTGTTAAATACAAATGTTGTTGACACCAAAGCAAACACTAATAGCCAGTACCATACCTTATGTTCCTCTTCTATAAAACTTGTAGCAAATGAGGAAATACCTAAAATCAAGGATAAAGCCACTACACTTAAATATTGCACGTCTAACTCTATTGTGTAGAAAAACACCATAGGTATCAAAATAAAACTCAAGCACAAAGAAGTATAGATTAAAGGATAGTTATAATTTGTGGAAGAATCCATCAACTCTCCTTGTAGCTGTTTCATCACTTGTATTTCATTTCCGTAAATATTTTTGTCTTCGTTTGGTGAGTTGTTTAAAAGTTCATATAATTGTTTTTGGTTTCTGTTCAAAAATAGTTTTTTATCAGTTTCACTCATGAAAACATCTAAAATATCTTCAATGACAACACCGACATTATTTTTTGGCACAGGTAAGTTGAATAAAGACATCAATGTAGGAACAAGATCAACTTGTTGTATCATTTTCAAATACTCAAAATCATTTTCTTTCTTTTCAATAGGTAATGTTTGTTCTTGATGCAAATTAAACTTCTTACTAATAAAACACATACCAGCATGGGTTTCACTGTCAGTAGAACCACCATGGTTACCAGAGTCAGTCATTCCGTGGTCACCTAGTACCAACATCAATGTATTCTCGTCACTTTTGTTATACAGATCGTTTATAATGCCATCTAATTCGGCTTGTTTCAATCCCATTTCAGGTGGTGAACTGCCCATTGCATGTCCTATATGATCTAAACCCAAATAATGCAAAATAAGAATGTCCCAGTTGTTTTTGTGAGTGAAATTGGGTTCAATATGTCTAGTGACATTATTGTCAACTTCAGTATAGTCCTTCACAAAAAAAGAAGTTGTGCCTTCATAGTCATTGAACATATCAGTCCCAAACAATTTCAACCATGTATCATCACCATAAAAGTTAATTTTTTTGTCAGATAAATAAAATTGTTTCAGTATAGAATCATGGTCTTTTAAGTTAGAAGAATCATCACCTTCGGCTACATTTAAAATCGCATCCAAAAATATTGGTGTAGATCCTGTCAGAATTCCCTTCAATCTTGGTAAAGTAACTGTTGGCGGGTTGGCATATGCAGTGAATCCCATGGCATGCCCCTGATTGTATATACTGTGCAAGTTCTTGAAATTTGAGTTTTTGTCATACAGAAAATCGGATCTCAGAGCATCGATCATAACAACAATCAACTTATCAAATACAGCAGGCTTTGATCTTGTTGTATCATTTGGTAAAAAAGATGCTATGTCATTAAGAATAGGTTTTCTAGGAAAGTACCCTACACAAAACAGAACTATGGTGAGAACTTGAAGCACATGTAAAACAATGAGATTAAGACTTTTCATACTTTTTTTTTAAAAACAAAACAAAAAGTTGCAAAAGTGATTTTTCAATATACAGAGATCGTCAATGTCAACTAGTGATTGGGTCTTTACAAACCTAATGACTTTTATCAACATTTATGATTGTATTTTTTAAAAAAAACTCTGAAGAAAAACATAACCTCTCCAGTGAAAAGTTTCAGCATGCTTGTTATCACGTGCTTATATATAAACATTAAACCCCAGTAGACAATATAAGCGTTCAGCTGGTTATAGAGACTTTTAAGAAATAAGGATAAGAATAAAAATATATAGCAACTAATCAAAAGGGTTGGAATGTTCAGCTTGTCTTCGAGAGCTGGAGTTATATCTGTTATTATTGGCCTCATATTCGGCTTCTTTCTCATAATCTAGATCATTTTCTTTGCTTAGCAAAAAGTTGTCGTTGTTGACTTGATTGAAAGTATTGGCGATTTGTGGGGTATCGTATTCATAAAAGTCTAGATTACCATCAAAATCAGGGTCCTCTTGCATTTCCATTTGTTCTCTTTTAGATTTCTTTTTCAAATGGATGAATATTCCTCCAAAAATGATCGCTATCACAGCTACTGGTATTAAAACACCCAAAATAATAGCTTTTGTATAACTAGAAGAAGCTGGTTTTTCACATTCTTGTGAACTTCCTTTACATTCTTCGCTTCTTTTTTGCACTATGCTGCTGAGTGTAGAGGATAATATTACTTTTAACATTTATATTTGATTGTATTTAAGAGCGTATGGGGAGATAAAATGGTACCGATTGTTATATCAAAAAAAGAAGAAAAAAAAAGCAAGTAATAAGCTAGAAATAAACGGTGTTTTCAATTAAGTGATGATATATGGTCTTATTCTTAACTCCTAACCATAAAAACATTGAATCCAAAACATGTATATTAATGAAAATCCCTTCTAAGGTTTTCACTCCTTAGCATTTATATAAGACTTGGTTTTTTTTCTTATGGCTAGTAAATATTTCCTCTTTGAGAGTCCTTTTTTTTTCAATTTAGCACAGTCTAAAAAATTAAAGATGCATTTAACGTAGGTCCGAGATTTAATCGGATTTAATGGCATACTACTTTGAAAAGCATGTATTTATACAAAACAACATCCGAATGAAACTTTTGATATATAAGAGCCTATTGCAATAATTGATCTCTGTAGAACATTTGGTTATTAGCATTCTTAGCATATCTTTTTTCGTCTCTTTTGGCATCAGAGGTTTGTTTTTGCCAGGTTCTCTTTTTCTCAGCTAACTCCTTTGTGTCTACTAAGGTGATGAAATGTCTACTTTCAGCAGCCAATACAGTACCTTGACCTTCAGTAACAGTTCTTTCCTTCTTGGTGTGCTTAGCATATACTTGCAAGTCTTTTTTATTACCCAATACCAAACCATTTGGTAGGTATAATTTCTCTCCAGAGTTGAAAATGGCATCTGTGTAATCAATGCCTTCATCATCCTCGTATATGTAATTACCATTTTTGTCGATTCTTCTTGTTACAACCAATTGGTTTTCAGGCTCTTCATTTGTATCATCATCTTCAACATCATCCCATTCGTCATCGTCTTCATCAATAACACTTTCAGAACCGTATTTCTTGTTGAATTGACGAGTCTTATTATATTCAGTGAAATCGTAAAATTCAGAAATTTCAAACTTTTCATCTTCAGTGAAATATGGAATTTTACAATGCTGTTTCATGATCATATGTTGTTGACAAGATTCAGTAGATTTACCTTCAAAGTTACAACTCAAACACATGTTACCCAAACCAATTTTTTCAGATAGATATTTAAATAAACCTTTAGGATCGGATAGATAATCTTCTTCAGGGAAACTGAACCCATGAGTTAGGTTCATGTGTTCAACGTTTTCCTCATATGTTGTTATCTTTTTGTTGCTACCTAATGGACAGAACAAACAATCAGTTTCTTTGAATTCCTTTTGGTTTGCTAACTTCTTTTTATATATTTCTTCTTCACTCAAAGGTTCTTTAGGTTTGTTCTTGAATTGGATTTTTTCAATATCACTTGATAATTGTTGGATCTTTTCGCTTAAGGATTTTTCAACTTCAGGACTCAAAGTCAAAGAACCATCATCTTGTATTCTTTTCAACTTTAATTCAATTTGTTTCTTAGCTAGTTCCAATAAATCTTGCTTTTTCTTCAATAACTCTTGTTTTTGTAGCTTTTTTAGGTCTTTTGGCGATAGCTTAGTGTCCTTTTCGCTTGTATTAATTCCAAAATTGTCAACTTCCTTTCTTTGCTCATTGATTTTGGATACTTTTTCATTGAATGTCTTTTCATCAATAGCTGGAAGTTCAGCTACTTTTCTTTTCAAATTGTATCTGTGCCATTCAGTTTGCATATGACCTCTTTGATCTTTTGTGGATGTAAATTGAATCCAACAAGCATTACAAGTGTAATTCATTTGTTCAAGTCTTTTTTTATTTCTTTTTTGGTTTTAATTCGATCTCTACTGTATGTAAGTTATAGTGCAATCTTGGCAAGAAGAGCTTAAAGAAGAAAATTAAAAATGCGAATATTAATGTGAAAAGAAAATAAGTTGAAAATTTCCCAAAAAGGAAATTTTCATATAGGTGAAATCTTTTCTTTTTTTTTCCTAGTATTATATGGCATGTAATACAACTGGATAAGCCTTGTATAGACAGCATATATGTTGTTAATAAGATTGATAAATATATAAAAGACACTGAATCGGAGATTAAGATAAATGCGATCAGCTATTTTATCTCATAGTTGAAGTAAAAATAAGTTCACCACATTCAAATGATTTCTTCAAGAATTTGTTGGTTGAACAAAATAGCTGGTTAGTAGGAGATAAGTTTGTATGTCGTTTACAGCCAGATATCTCGCCAAATACTGTAAAATCATTGTTTCTTTGTTTTGTCTGAAACTTGAGCTTTTCTTAAATACTTATTGATGTCGTACTTCAAAATAACCATATAAATAGGAATAATGATCAAATTGGCAAAGACACCGAGAATCAACTGTAAAAACCAGAACTTGGAGTAATTCCAGTTTTTATTCAATCCCATGTCACAAGCCATCAATACCCAGCCTATAAAATCTGTGGTAATGTCATCGTATCCTTTATTAATATCATTAATGATTATTTCTCTGCATGCTTCAACACTTATAGGTTTACTGGAACCTTCGATATCTTTGGTTATTTTAGGTTTTGTTAAGTTTTCTTCTGCATATCCCTCACTAGCAAAGTTTCCTGGAAAGACATTTGTCAATCTACAATCTGGGAATTCTTGTCTTAAAATATTGACCAATGACTTAAGACTAGTCTTTGAAGGTGTATAAGAAGAATATCCTATGAATGGGAAGAAACTCACTTCACTAGAAAAGTAAATCAAATGCTTGCATAATTCGTTTTTTAATAACACATGGGATAAAAACAATGAAGATGAGTAATTCATGTTTATACCCTGTTGCAATTCAGATATGGAATAATCTCTGAATAATTTCACAGAGGCTCCGCCAGCGGTTAAATAAGTTTTTTGAATTGTAGGTAATTTTGCTAACAAAGGTAATAGATTCTCAACTTTTCCTGCATTTGATAAATCAATTGGGTGATAATATAGCCTAGTTTTGTTCGTATCAAATTCTTCCAGCTTTGAAAACTCTGTGTTATTACATATTTTTTTACAAGCATTTATAAGTTTGGCTTCGGATCTACTCAAGATGATAATCACTGCGTTTTCATCATTATTGTGGTGATATTTGGCTAGTTCCAAACCTAAACCTTGTGATCCCCCTGTAACTATGATGGTTTGATCAGCCATTTTGTATTGGTATGCACTTATTGTCGTGTTTGATTGTTTTGAATTTTTCAATAAATCTTCTTATAAACGTCTTTTTGAATCGGAGATAATTTTTACCCGCTTACCATTAGAACTATTGAGAATACTGCTGACGAAGGAGTATTACCAATAAGTCAACTATTCGACTTATATGTTGCTTTCGCCAAAAACATACGCTATAAAATGGTTTAATTAATCTTCTTTTTAAAAAAAACAGCAATCTTATATATATATACATGTACAGGTGAAAAAGTCGTTAGAGCCTATGACAACAAAAACTTCTAATTTATCAACTACTTACCATAAGGTTTCAAAGAACTAGCATTGGTGTTATTTTTACTGGCTTCATATTCAGCCTTCAATAGCTTTAATTCTTCTTCACTGATAGGTGGTATTGGAACTTCTTGGAACTCATCGGATACCAATAGTTTCTTATAGGTGTAACCTAAAGTACCAAAGAAAATACCAAATAGAAAACCTCCTAAGATTAAGTTCTTCTTCAAGTATGGTTCTCTAGCTCTAAGTAGAGCATTACTCATTCTACCTTGAGATTTGCTGTAGTATCCTTTTCTTTGATGTGGTAAGATGGCCATTTTTATATATGTGTGTGTACCTTATATTGTCTCTGGGCTTATACCCCAAATAGAGAGTTTCTAAGGCTTCAGTCTCCATTTTTCTCCAAAGAAACGCCTTATAGGGCCAACAAAAAAAAAGGAGCTCAGAAAACTTGTCGGAGATAAGCTTACCCAACGCTGTTTTACGCCAAACTTCAAGGAACAAATCAGAATACAGCTGGTTATCGGGGTTTATTAAAGCATTTTGAGCGTTTAAATGTGCATTTCCTAGTCATAAAAGCTGAAATCTACATGAAATTCAGAGTAGGACCCTCTTTCAGCTCACTTAGTTCACATTTGTTTCAATACATTCAATATGTGAATTTCCAGCTCCAGGAAGCTCATGCGCTACCAAATGCTTATATCCGACAGCGTGGAAAAAAAAAAGAGTGAAAAATTTTCCTTTTTGAGAAACTACAGGCGATTTGGGCCTTTTACAAGGAGAAAATTTTTTTATTTTAAAATGTAATTAAGTTCTTAATGATAATATAATGAATGGTTCTTTGGGTGATACTATAGAATACTTATTGATTACGGCACCAACACTCAATAATCAAATCGCATACATAGAAAGTTTTTAAAAATGTTCAAAAGATCAGCTATGTTCTTCGGAAGAGGTCCGTTCAACCTGAAAGCTACTGAACTGAAAAATCCTAAACAAATAATCATTGCTAAGTCATTAGCCAGTGAAATTTTAGACCACAATATGATTCAAACCACCACTGCCAAAGCCAAGTTTATCAATAGTCACTTTTACAAATTTGTTGATAAAGTATTGAAGTATGAGGAATCTTCAGGCAATCAAGAACTACAAAACAAATATAAAACTGAAGCTAAAGATCTGCTATCTGGAAGATTAAACGATTCTACTAAAAGAGATGAGTTATTTTCCAAAGCTTTATTAATGGCAAATAAATGGAAAAATAGAGTTGGTGGTAAACATATCAAAAAAATTGAATTTTTGAAATTGTCTCAGTTGGAGCCTGCCCATCATGATGCTCATCCAGTTACATTCATTGAATTAAGAGACCTACCTCTTTTCGTGGAAGACACAGACAAGCCTACATACGGTAATTTAACTCTTTGGTTAGCTTTGGAAAGCTTATTCAATGAACAACAATACTCAAAGCACTCAAAAGGTCAGCTTTTTGCTACAATTAGAGATTATTTGAAAAACAGCACTACAGAAGAAAAGGAACACTTTTTCGATGTTGAATTGAAAAAAGCTAGAAAGGTCATACAAACAAAGAAATTTAACGAACAACAAAGCCTGATAGGGAATGAAGATGTAGTTGAAGACAGTTTAAGCAAAGAAGAATCAAAGGCTCCTGAGTTCAAGTATGTCGAAAGTGAAGACAAAGAATTATATTCAAATATCAAAAAAGAATATCAAGAATACGATCGTGCCATTATTCAAAGAGAGAAAAAACACATGAATCATTCAATTGAGCATTTGGGTGAAGTTAATATGGAAGCCAGAGTTCATGGTGTTAAAGTGATGAAAAATTGTGAATATTAAAACTTGTACAGAATTATATATTTTACTTAAATTAGTTTAAAAAGAAATAATATCCCATTAACTTTTGATACATCTCAAGTTTTTCCGACTTGATAAAAGAGTTCTTTTCAGTGATTAATTACTAGGATTTAAGTAATATTCATTGAGTTCATCTATGCTACAGCATAAGCTAGCCCAGTCTATAGATCTTTTGCATCCCTTTGGTATTCCTTTTATTGGTTCATCACTCATCTCTTGTAGCTTTTCTTCAAATTTCAATAGTTCATACATGAAAAGCAAAGTTGGTTGAATTATTATATTCAATCTTCTTACTCTCACATACAAGTAAGCTCTTACAAGAGATACCTTTAATTCTTTCATAACTTCAGCAATTACTACAGTTGCTGATCTGGAAACACCAACCATGCAGTGTACCAATATCTTAGGATGGCTGTTATTCTTTCTGAAATCTTCAATAAACTGTAATATATCAAATAATGATCCTAACAAAGGATCGTGCCCATTATCTAGCAATTGATCAATATGGTATATGGTAATGCCTTGGCACTTATAAATGACAATTTTCCTATTTGTATTCTCATCAACAGTAACAAAATCATATCTCTTTCCGTTCAGTATTGATAATTTTTCTCCAACAGATATGATGCAATTAATGTTCATATCTTTCATCAAATTAAAACTTTCCGCATGTTTTAATGATCCTAAGTACAAATAGTCTAATATCTGTGAAGGCAAAGGACCTTTCAAATTCATCATACAATCCAAATCAGACTTGTAATTTGGCACTATGGATGTATTAAAGAACATATTAGTAAAGTCTTCATTAGTAATTTCAAATCTTTCTTCAATTTTTGCAGTCTTTTTTTGCTCATAAAGAGTTCTTTCTTTGGCCTTGGATAGTAGCAAAATCTGTAAATAACTTAATACTTCCAAATCATTTGGAAATACAAAAAATGGTCTTTTCAACTCTTTGTGAACATAAAGTATTGCGTCTTTTAAGATCAGTTGTTTGGAATAAATCGTATAGGCTAATATCAAAAATGATGATTCGGAATACCCATCTTGAGCAAAAATCAATGCTTTTCTGTTCAAAACTGTAGTCATTTGGTGTATGTAATCAATACATTGAAATATGTTTCTGATTAAATGCAAAGTTAGGTTGCCTAAACCTAAAGTTCCTGAAGCTGGAAAATTGAAATATATTTTCTGATTTTCTTCTAATTTGGATTCTATGATGGCTTTTCTCTCAAACATTTCTTCTGTGTTACTAAAAAACGGCTTACAATGCACAAATATGTCCCAAAAACACTGTGGGTAATTAAATACATGAATATCATTCACTTCTAATGGATCTAGCTTATCTAAGAAGCATATTGTATTATCTCTATGGAAGGTATTAACTTCATCAACAGGCTTACTCAATACTAATCCCATATGCGATATTTCAAAGTCTATGCTGTTTCCTATCCATAAATTTTGGTTAAAAGGTGTGTTTGATGATATTCTACTCATCTCCAATCTTTCCCTGTATAAAAAGTCCTTTTCCCAGTTGTTTATGATGTAAGAATCAAACTTTGATACTAATTGATGTTCAGGTTTATTCAGTGCATTGGTTGAAAGTAGTGGAATGCCAATAAAATCATGATCATTGCCATTTAAGAACTCATCAATGATGGAAACATTCAAGTATGTGTTCTTAAATGTCTGTATGTCTGTTAAATCTCCAAATATGCGCAGTTTAGAAATCGTGTTGTGATATACTAACTTTACCAAAAGATTTGCACCTCTGCATATATCACAATCTATCCCATCGTTGTGGTTACAATAAACTAAAACTCTGGAGCTTAATAAAAACATCTTGCAGCTTTGAATATCAAACTTTCTATAGCTGCTGGGATCTATGTGTTTTATAATTGGACTATGAAATTTTAAGGTACTAGTATTAATATCTCTAGTTTTTAAAATAGGTAAGATATTATTAATTTTACAAATATTGAATAAACAATCGGTAATTATGTCGCCTTGAATAAAGTTGTTGGGAAGTCCTAAGTTGAACATGTCTCTATTATAGAAATTAATTTCATCTGTTAAAGTCTTCTTCAAAAATTCAAAAGAATTATCATTGTCCAATTGATGAAATAATATCTTTAAATTGATAGATCCTTTTAAAACACCACTATTCTCAATATAGCTTTCACTCAAACTTTGATCACTCAGCAAATAAAATGATTTCAAAATCAGTGTGTGATTCTGCTTGAAGTCTAGTAGATCATCTATGTTTATCTCTCTGTCGTTGTTCTCATATTCATGAAACCAAGGGAAAACCTTGTCACATTCCGGCAATTCTAAATTCAAATTTTTCAAGTAAAGTTCATAAGCATCCGCAAACTTTATTATAGGTAATGTATTCAAATCAACAAATTTTTGTAATGTAATATCTTCTTCTGTATTCACAAGTTTTCCAAATTTCATCTTTTTCATTTCTATGGGAGATGGTGTATTATTTCGGCTTAGCTGAAACTTTTTTCTTTTTTTGTCTAAAATCTCATTACTGGGAAGTATAGATGTTTGGTTCGTATCTATTTTCATGCTTGTGGTTGTGTTCAAGCCAGAGTCATTCATCATGAATCAATATTATAACTTAACTAGATAATCACTTTAATAAACAAACTTGTATAAACCAAATCGGAAAATATAAAGAACTACAAATATATATATTATTATTTGAAAATATGGTTCTGTTTTCTTTTCTTATATAGCAAAATATGGGTTCCTTAACGTGCGGTATAGTTGTTGTTTTATAGGGGTCGTTGTTGACAACTCTCTTTAGAATGTGTTTATCGATGATTAAACTCCTAAACTCGCTTTTTTCCCCCCTTTGCACCTATGTTTTTTTTTCCCTCACGTAAATCCTATGGCAAAAGGGGGGTAACAAAAATAGCAATAGTAGATCACGTGTTTTGGGCTTTATATCCGAAATCCGACAACATGGCCATCAGCTTCTAGGAATCGGGGGAGCACTAGATGATTAATTAAAGCAATAATGTCAAATCATACTCTCTAATTCTCCCAACTTTGTTGACAAGATTCTTGTAACCAACCAAGACTTTGAATCTATTAAATTCATTTTCGTCGTTGACAATTACCATGCTAAAAATTTTGTCGTTATCTTTATTGATAGTGGAGTTATGGCTGATCGGAGTTAATGTTGATTGAAGTACAATCATGTCTAAAGATTGTACTCTTACTTTCAGCTCTTCATTATCCACAAAAAATTGGAATATAAGACTGGTTTTGAAATCTAAATCAATCATTTTTATGATTTGACTATCAATACTGTTAGTTTCCAATTTATCCACAAGGAGCTTGTTATCAATGTTGAAGTCAATGAAATACTCTTCCAGAATATCAAACACTTTTAATTCATTATTACTTGAAAATATGCACTTACTACCATCACTGCTAACACACCAGTTACTACTATCTAGCCAGTGTTTTTTGTTAACATCTTGATGCTTCTGGTACGACCAAAACTTTAATTCTTGGTTGTCAACCTTGTTGATAACAACAACTTGTAAGTTTAAATCAGATACGATCCAAAATATATCAATATCTGCATTGAAAAATTTAGGTTCCAATATAATAACATTACTTTTTGGTGATGTTTCTTCCTGAATATGGCATTTAGCTTGAATTTTAGACTGAATCATTCCTTTTTCTTTGTGTGTTTCAATGTTAAATTCTTCTTTTTCAAAATGATTAGATGTACCGTTATCAATGTCAAATTTATAAGATACTTCAACTTCTTTTTTCTCATAAATAGAAAAATAATAACATTCAATTATATCCTCTTTGTCGACATATGTCAGCAATCCTGTGACTTCATTAGAATCATAAATATTAGGCATGAATTTAACACTTGTTTTATGAAGATCATGAAACCTGATAGGGAATTTTTTATGAAATTTCGATACTAGCTCTTTGCTAATCCATTTATTATCTGCATAAACTAACAATTTCAGATTCATTAAAACTTTGTGATCCGTTGCTATCATCTCCAGGTATAAAAAACCTTGTAAGGACTCTATAAACTTGAACCCTTTGTGTTGCAAATCATATTTATTACCACTCAAAATGTTAGTCAAAATAGAATTGTTATTAAAGTTATTGTTGACATAAAACAAATATTCATCTGAATGCTTGGTATCTTTGTCATTCAAAATTTTCATTTTCTTGTAGTCACTTTCAACTTTCAGTTTTTTTTCAAAAACATATAGATTACTACATTCAAAAGGTAAAATTTTGATTAATAAAGCTAATTCATTAATGTTTGCATATGTTTTGACTTTCATGTTCTTTTTCTTGTCGTCTTCGTTATACTTTAATGATAATGAAGAATTCAATTTATTGCCTTTTTTTATCACATTGTTTATATCATCTATTGTACCTGACCTCACTTTGTTACCTACATACAACAAAAGATTGAACTTGCCAAATATTAAATCCTTAAAAAACTTTAAGCTTTTTATATCTTTGACATAGGTTAAGTTGACAAAAGAAGGATCTTTGAGGTTGATCAGGTTACTATTGTAAAACATTATGCTAATCATGGAGTTCGCATGCTGAACCAAACAACACTCAGTATTTTTTAATTCATCCTTATTATCAATCATTTTAATAAATGAAGTTTGCAAATCTTTTGATAAAGAATAAGTTTTTCTATATTTACTAAAACTGTTGGTGATTTTTAAGTCATCAATGTGTCTTGGAAGTTCACCACTGTACAGTAAGTTTAAATTTAGGTAATATGAACCCATGATAACTTCTCTATAGTTTAAAATCAGTATTTTCTTGTTTTTCAATTTATTGTTGCCAAAATTATCAAGTTTGTTGAACGTTAGTGGATCACCACCATCAACCTTGTATTGCAACTTCATATCCGAAACTTTTTTTATAATATCCAAGTCTTCCAAGTATCTTTGAGCATTAGAGATATATGGCATTGATATTGTGATTATTTTAATATTATCCTCTGTTCTTATGGCACATGCTGAAAAATCCAAAGATGTGCTATCAACTGGAAACATACAAAGATCATCAATATAACCTTCAATCCACAAGCTTTGTTGAAAGACTATGTATGATTCATCATTTTCGTTATCAAAGCAGACTTGCCATATGCGAAGTGTGTCGTTTAAATATCCAATCAAACAAGCTGACTTGATGTTTCTATTATCTGCGTCTATAATGTCTTGAAAGACGTATTCTAAATTATTAATATCATCAAATTTATGGGTGTTGGATAAAATCAGTTTATCTTCTTTTACTTTCCAAGTTTCAAATGTACCATTTTTTATAAAAACTATAGAGTTTTGCGAAGAATACACATGTGTTTTAATCTCTTGTGAATATATGGATTCAGCTTCAAAATAATGTGCATCTACAAAATTATTGTCTCTATACAACAAAAAACGAGTAGGTGTTGTTATGCATTGATACAATAAACCATTGGGCGGTTCTAAGTAAGACAGATCTAATATTTCTTCTAAATCTACGTGAGAAAACTGTGTGTGTTTACTGTCCATGATAATGTTTTTGGTTATCGGTAAATTGTGTGAATCATCTAGAATATTCAAAAAATAAATATAATATCATCAACATGTTAACATATCTAAAAACATATTATTTACAAAGTTAATAAAGCTTAAAAAAATTTAATTTAAATTTTTAATTTCTATACATATCATTTGTAAATAACTGCTTAAAATCACGTGATTAGGCGTAAACAATTATACATAGGTCACGTTCTTAAATGCGCATCGGATATGAACGTATTGACATCAAAAATGGCCAAAATGACACAATTCTTTTCCAGCCGCACTTAGAATCTTAAATAACAAACCCAATTTAGCCTTTCACAACTTGAATTGTTAGAAAATAAAAAATTTGTTAAAATTATAAAAGCTACATATATTATTTGCTGTTGGAGATTTTGGACTTGAATACGTTTTTCAATTTTTTGTTTTCATCCAATAAATCATCAACTCTGGTTTCCAAATTGTCGCAAATACTATTCAAATTAGTCAAATGTTTCAATAATTCGTTCTTTTTGTTCTTCTTTTTGTATCTGAATTTTTTAGAAGCCTTTCTATTTCTGTATTTTTTCAGTTCATATTTTTGCTTTCTGCTCAATAGTGTATGATCAACCCTGTATTTTTTAGATATCGAATTCAAAACCATGTTATCTAAGCCGATTATGTCGACCAATTCTTTATCCAATTCAAATTCATTTTCTTCAATGACTGACTGATTTCCGTTTGCTATATTAATAATTTTATTGAAACTTTCATTGTACATGAACGATAAATCCAAATCTTTCAAGTCATAAAAGTTTTGTAATTCTTCCTTATTTTCGCCATCTAGTAGCTGGTAATGGTTAACATAATCTGTGAATTTTTTCGAATTTAAGGGTTCATTCAAAATCCTGTTTACTTTAAATTTAGGTTCTTGTTCTTCTACGGGGTTCACTATCAACGGATTTATGCTGTTGAAGTCATTTTGTTCTTCAACCTCATCAAAAAACTCAAAATCATTAGTTGTATATAAATCTGCTTCATAATTTTCGTGTACTTTCATTCCACCAAAATTATCTGTATGTAGATAATGTAAACTCATAATTTGCTGTTGAAAGTTCTCAATTACTTGTTGCCTTAAAGTTGAATTTAATAGTTTAAAAAAAAAAAAAACAAGGTTTTAAAAGGGGTTGTATTTTTTTTCTCTTACTCTTTTTAAAAGCGTTATTTGCTGTTTATACGGTTTATTATGGTTGTTGTAATATTTCTTAAAGTACAACCAATGGTAGTTTAATAAGCCATAAATACTGTGTTTTTTTTTTAATTTTTTTAAATTATATAATTAAGAAAAAACGTTTTCAAGTAAATGTTGTGTTTATAAAGGATACAATATTTCCCCTTATCATTACATATTTAATTAATTAACAAATTTCAAACAGTTAATTGTAAAAAAGTGGATGAAAATATATTACTTTGCAATCTCATTATCACCATAAAGTCAGTAAAAATAACAAAACGCTGGCTTTTATAAGCTTATATAAATATTGGTATTTTTCTCCTATGGTGGTTTTGCTCCAAAAAAAACAGTATAAATTAATTAATTTAATCCACACACACTTCTATAATTTTTAACCACCACTGTCTTTGGGATTGTGGAGCTCAAAATCACGTGCACCACCGTTATCTCCGAATATTGCACATGTCCGGATTAGGAAGGAGGAGTGTAAACAATTGTGGTTTCTTGTTTTTTTTTTTTCACCCGTTTTTCTCGTGAATGGAGAGTTTGTTTACCAATGCCATATTTTAAAATTTAAAAAGAGAGCAACCAACATAAACCAAAAGACATTACACAGAAAAATATCGAAGCAGATCATTTAATACAAAGTGATTTTGATTTTAACTATACATTTGATTAATTCGAAACTTTTGATTTTTTTTTTCGTGAAGAACGATACTAGGTGTTGATTTCGTAGTTTTATTTCTGTCAAATGGCTTCACAATCTTACTTATACAACAAAAACGTTTTTAATGAAAATAGGATAAATATGCACACAGATGATGAGAATATCAGCTCAGATAAAGATGAATCTGAGTCTATGAATGTTCTAGTGATAGACAATAAAGTGACACATAAATATGAAGATAATGATATAAACTTCTATGCTAATGATATAGACCCGAATGACAGCAATAACATACCAGCAGACGACTCAGATATAGAAAGTTCAAGAGTAATGATGTCACATAATTCTCAGCTGAATACCGAAAACATCAGCAGCATGTCAAACAAAAATGAATTAAAATCTGTAATTTACAACAGTAGAGATAGTAACCTTGAGAATTCTAAAAATCCTTCATCATTGAACGATTCAATGGTTCAGACAGTAGCTAAATCCCCTAGAAAAAATGGATTGGAGTACTTGGGTAATAACAATGTTTTACCTATGCTTGATATCAACGCTGTTAAGCTAGAAAAACAAATAGATGATAAAGACGTACCTCAATTCCAGATGTACATGAACAGAAAGAACTTTGAGCTGGAGAAAGAAAACAAGATTATACAAAGTAGAATGCAATACAAAACCGCTACAGATGATTTAGGTATGGATGAGAGCTCATTTGAAAATAACATGAACCCAGATAACAATTCAAGTGTCAATGGATTTTCTGATATGAATAAGATGGATTTTCTGGAGCCAGTACATGAGAATGTTTTTCAAGTCGTTAGTGATGTTTCCAGCAATTCGTCAGATCCAGATGCAAGTTCAATAGACAACAAAGCTCGTTTAAAAGGCATGAGTGCATTTGGTGATAAAAGAAGTGTTGATGACTCGGTGATATCAGCCGGCCCTGTACAAGAAGCCAATATGGTTTTTGAAAGAATTGTAAATGTAGATAATATGTCTCCTAGTTTTGGAAATAATGAAAATTCAAAGCCAGATACAACATTTGATAGAGAAATGGAGGAGAAGGACGATGTTTTAGGTCCATTTGAGCTGAATAAGATAAATGACTTCGGAAAAAATAGAGTTCAGGCCCAAAGTGTTCATATAACTGGAAAAAGTGGATATTCAAATGCCACTACCGCCGTAGATAGTGCAAACAACAATCAAGCTAATATATTTGACGAAAAGAACAAGCAAAACCTTAAACATGCGCATAACTGGAAACACAAAAAAGATTTATCAACAACAACACCTGAAGATATAGGTATGGAGTACTATGAACCAAAAGGAGCATGGGGATGGAGACGTACAACCAAAAACTCAAATGAGAACAAGAATGGTTCTAAGTTGTTTAGTTCTGATGACATCAATGTAGCTTATAACAAAGATACAAAACAATTTGTCAATGATACTTTACAAAATATTCCAAACAATACAACCAGTTATTTGAATAATAATAGTGACGATCTTTTAAATACGGAAAATATAGTTAATGGCAATTACGCAGCATTTAGAAATAGCAGAATTCTGACAAAGACAAATAACCTGACTCATTCCTTGTCAAATGTTGACGAAGACGCTTACGTTAGTGACATAACTCATCCTCTGAACATTGTAGGAATACCAGCAGCCAATAGCTACGATGAAGAAACACATAATCTTGAAGATGAAAGTGAAAACTCTTATGATAACAACGAAAGCAGCTTGAGCAATCATCCTCAGGATATCTCGAAAATTTCAAGCAAATCTTTTGACAAGCTAACATCCCTGTTAGATGTCAATCCTTTTGAATTAAATCTGTCAAATACTGACATGATCGATGTTCTGGAAAACTTGAAAATTGTGCAAGATTTAAATCCATATATTTTAAAGTTAGATCTATCCATAAACGAAGCATCTTACCTACAAAATGTGGATTCTGATATAAGTAAATTGGTCCACTTGAAGGAGTTGTTGATGTATCACATGCATTTGAAAGATATCAATTTTTTAAAAAATGGAACTTTCCTCCACTTAGAACACTTAAACTTGAGTCATAATGATTTAGAGACTCTTATTTTGCCTCAAAATTTGCATCCATTAATATCCTTAAAATCTTTGAATTTATCGCACAATATGTTGAAGGGCCATGTAAGACTAGATCTGTCTAAATTTTTTCCAAGTCTAGAATATTTGAATTTGAATGGTAATAGTGATTTGGAATCTATCGAATTTATTGTACCGGATGAAGATGTAATGATAATAAAAAAGCTATCATTGATAGGATTAAAGTCTTTAAAGAAAATAGAGTTCTTTTGCAAAAATACTAAGAAAAAAACTGACTTTGTAATTGATGAAATAGATATTACTCAGGCAAATGTTTCCTTGTTAAAGTCACTAAACAGCACTAGTACTATGAATGTTAAAATTAAACATATGAAAATATCATTCTCAACTATAGACGGAGAAAATAACTTTGCCTCCATGACATTCCCAAACATTGATACTTTATTTGTTAAAAACTCTGAATGGAGCACTGATATTTTTGGATGTTTAAATCAATCTTTAAGTCGTTTACAAATATCAAATGTCCTGTTTGATATGGGCTCGTTTGATAACAGTTCAATCAGAAACAACTTAACTAATTTGGAAAGCATTACAATTACTGACACAAATTTGAAACCTCCAATGAACAATTTTCTACATTTTATCAAAACGAATTTGAATGCTGAAAATTTAAAGGAATTTAATATTAAAGAAAATTTCAATATAAAACAAGCATACTTCTCTGAACCCAAGAAAATCAAACTATTCAGAATAGGAACCGGAATGATATTTCCTAGACTATGCAAGATGGATCAATATGATTTGATAGAGATATGGAAAGATAGAGTCATTAAGAATCCTAATAACTAATGTAATTTCGTTGTTTTAATACAAAACCGATTAATCTATATAAAGGAGTATTCCACTAAAATAAAACAAAAAAAAAAAAACAGTGATTATTCTTCAATTTCAACGTCTAAAAGCTCAAACAAGTTCTTTGGCTTGTTTCTCTCATTTCTTAGTCTTTCTTCTTGTTGAGCAAATGTTTCAACTTCATCGTTGTCTTCTTCAGGTTCTGTGGCCTTCAGAAGTTTTGTAGGATCTTCCTTGATATAAATGTTGTTGACTTGATCAATTTCTTGTTTAGCCAAAGCATTAGTTTGTTCCCATCCGGCTTTTCTGGCTGATTGGACGTATCTGGCTCTTTGTTTAGACTTCAAAATCTTGTTATGTAATTGATTGTTAATGTTTAAGGACTTTTCTATATTTGTTAACAAAGCTTTGTTGTCGATTTTTAAGTTTTCAAGCTTGGAGTTTTGACTTAATTTGTATTGAGCGATGATTTTTTCTTTTCTTTTGGTTATGTTATTCTTGATCTTGGATTCTCTCTTTCTGTCAATCTTTGATTGTAGTAAGTTAGAATTTTTTTCCAATATAGCTTGTTTTATATGAACTCTGGAGAAATCCGTCTTTTCTGCTCTTCCAACATTCTGTAGTTCTTTCAATTCGTTTCTGGTGCTAACTCCTGCTCTTTTTGCAGCTCTGGAGTTTTTACTTATTTTGTTCTTAATAGCCATATCTTCTGTGGTGTTAGATTTGTGTGTTTGGTTCTTCTAAACCCCATCAATGTCTTGATATATGTTATACAATGTATATGCTCCTATAAAAAAGGAATATCTGTAAAAGTATCAAATTTTCCTAAACAGGAATAAGCCTTACTATAAGAATTTCCTAAATAGGAAATTTTTAAAAAGCCATACCAAAAAAAGAAAAAAAAGTTAAATGACTTATATCCGATAGATGTCACATGACCCAACGGATATAAGAGCATTTCGTCAAAGCTTCAAATGAGAAAAATTAAAAACAAACAAAAAAAACTGATCTTACATATAAACAAATTGAATAGGCCATAAATATACTAAGCAAAAAGTAAAAAATATATACAAAAAAAAAGGACCGAGCAAAATAAGAAAACTTATAGAAACAAGATAATGCAGGCTTTGAACGATCAGCCTTCAGATGATGAAATTGTAAATATAGAAAATGCGTCATATCTACCAGATGACATAAAATACAAATTTCCAACAAAGAAGAGTTATGCTTCGTTGCATTCAATACAATCTCCTAGCACTACATATCTCCATATGGAGGAAGAACATAGAAAATTGACTGAAGCTCAGCTGACACAGAATTTAACAAATGACACAGAAAACCGAGCTAAATTAATTCCGAATTTCAACGATGGAAACATTCTTTCTTCTGAATCACCAACAAACAAACAAGATGATACTGAACATGAATTCATGAATGAGCCATCTTCTATTGATTTAAGTCAGCAAAATTTTATGATAACTGATTTTAAAATAGGGAAAGGCCATGACAGAAAGTTTAGCAGCAATGAAATGAAAGGTTTTACCACAATCAGAAACAGTCTATTGAGGCCAAAAAACACTGACATTGATAATCAACGTCCAAAAATAAGTTCACATTCTAAACCAAGTATCAAAAGGTCATCTTATCTTAACCATGGTAGCCACACACTGGATAGAAGCTTGGATTCCCCAAGATCGATAGAAGAATACTATAGAAGCACACCACGTCAGACAAGACAGAAAAGCAGATCTATCAACAACGTCAACAACAATAAGTTTTCAGCAAATGAAAGCATTAGGTCAAATCATACTACCTCATTTGGTAGTCCTGAAAGCTTGAAAAAAACAAGAGAAAATTTTGAGATCAGGACTTTAAAGAATGACATAAAACAACTTCATATGGAGAATCAATTGCTGAAAGAAAAGCTGTCACAAGCATCAAACCATAATTCTATTTTTACAGAGTCTTCAAATGCTGATAACGCTAATAAAGATATCATAGAAAAACTTCAAAATCAACTTCTGGAAGCTGAAGAGATGCTAAGCAAAAATGACGCTGAAAATGCATCTTTGGTAGATCGTATATATGAATGCGAGGACTACATAGAGAGCTTGGAAAAGAAAGTTGATGATTATTCAACTTACACTGAAGACATTATTGCTGTATTGAATCACGAGGTGGCCAGTATTAAGAATAGGGATCAATTTCAGACTCTTAACGAAAGGTACAAGATAAAAGAATACAATGAAGAAAAAATTCGTGAAAACTTTATCAACATTTACAATTTCATTACTACGTTGCTCACGCTGTTTGTAGATGGTAACAGAGAAAAACAATTTATTCAAGATGAGCTACTACACGATATGCATGATTCTGATGCACCATCTTTGAATGACAATAAGGCTTTATTGGAATCTAATCAAGAAATGAGAGATATGATCTTTAATTTGAAAAATTCAATTGAAAACTTATCTTTGAAAAATTCAGAAAACGAAAAGTCACTAACAAACACTACAAATATAACCGAAAACAAATCATCAATGCTGAGTGATAATGTACCCAAAGAAAAATTGGATCAATTAGATGCGAGAGTTTCTCATATCTACAACGAACTAATAAAAACAAATAACGAGAATCTAAAGAATCTGAAATTAGAGTTGAATGAGAAAAGCAAAGAAGTATCTAAATTAATGGATATTAAAGAGAAGCTACATAAAACTTTACATGAAAACGACCAATACATTGTAATTCAGAATGAAAAGATAATGAAGCTGAAAGATCATGCTGAGTTTTTTTCCATCAAACACTACAAAGTCGTTACTGGGCTTTATGACTCTTGTGAGTACTTCTTGAAACAGCTGTTTTTGGAAATTCAAACAGGAGACCATGATTCTTTAAAAAAACCTATTAGAAAGTTAGAGAAAGTTAAATATTTAATACAAAGAGACTTTGAAAGTAACATAAACACTATCCATGGTAATTTATTTGCTTTAATCAAATTTATAGAAGAAAGTGTTCAAGTTCTTATATCAAAATTCAATGACGACATTTTGATAAAAAATAAAGCAATAAATTACAAAATCCAGAAGGGACTGGAAAAGAAATGGACAAACGAAAGTAACTTCAGTCATGAAGATAGAGGCACATCAAGGTCAATTAACGCCAAAAAACTGTAATTTATAACAAACCAACTTTTCTTATAAATATAAATATAAAAGAAAAAAAAAAAAATAGTCATAATTAAGTATTTAAAGTTCAATTCCAATCAATGTTTTTATATAAGATAGCAATTCTATTTTATTTCATCAAAAGTTCCTAATTATTCATCCATGTCTTCATCATTATCTTCGGAATCTTCATCCTCACCTAATCCTGTTTCTTCCTTAGCATATTGAACAGCCTCGTCGTATATTTCCTTTGGAACAAATTTGTGTAGACCATCAGTTTCACTCAATGAACACCAACTTAATTCCAATTCAAAATCTTTATCTTTGTTATCTTCGTGAGCCAAATAAATAATTCTAGCAGCTTCTTTAACAGCATCTTTTGCAGAGAAAGTCTCAATATCAAAATCATCAGCACTTATTAATTTTTCAATTTCACTTCTAGCTGTTTGTCTTCCTTTACCTGATGCTATACCTTTATACCCAAAACAGGAACCATTTGGTTCAAGCATGTATAGTTGTGGTTTATTATCGCCACCATTTTCAGATTTTAGAACACCACCAAATATAGCAGCTATACCAAATGGTCTGACACTGTTGTATAATGTGTATGCTTGAACGTATTGACTTAATCTTTCAGACAAAGCATATAATGGAATATTTTTACCATATGTTTTCTTAAAGCTTGAAGCTTCTTCTCTTCCTCTATTGACTAAATGCTTACCATCTGGAATCAAACCGGAATAACAACATCCGACATGTCTATCAATTGTTTGTATCTTTCTATTTCTTCCTGGAACCAGTAATTTGTTGGTTATGGTCTTTTCAACAGCAAAAACTACACCATCTTTGAATTTCAAACCTACAGTTGTGCTTCCGTTTTCTACAGCTTTTCCTGCATATTCAACTTGAAAATTTCTACCATCTGGTGAAAAAACACTATTGGATAAATCGTAACCTGTACCTACAGATGTCATTGCAATTGTTACTGGTGTATATATTTTTGGTCCAATATTATTGTTGTTTTTTTATACAACGTCAAATTGATAATAAATGAAGCAGTAATCAAATGTGTATATTTGCCACCCATGCGAACGCGGTGGTGATTTCTTCACCTAAGAAAAGTGAAATCGGAAAAGAAAAAAAAATATGTGATACCAAAAGCGCACGTGACCACGCTTAAAAAAGCAAAAAAAAAGAAATTAAACGACAACCACAGGATTCGAACCTATGCGGGCAGAGCCCAAAAGATTTCTAATCTTACGCCTTAACCACTCGGCCAGATTGCCAGTTTGTTTCTTGATGTTTACTTTGTAGAGTTGACAACACTATATTAGTAGTGGGGAGAGTTATTATACAGGATTGTTATACATAGTCATTGTGATGCTTGATGTTGTTAGTGCAGGAGATGTTATCTAAAATAACTGCTTAATTACGAAAACAATATTTGTAGCATATTAGCTAGTAAATTTAAAGGTATTTAATAATGTTATTTCAGGTATGTATAGTGCATGTTTAAATGTAGTCGATTTCTTTACTGGATTTTGTTTATTCTCATCTGAGTAAAACTATTCAACAGGGGGTATTACTGACTACAATGAAAAACACAAAAATTTACTTTATAACAACACCTAATATTTAATTTATGTACATGGATCTTTATATTGTTAGTATATAACCTCAAGCTATTGTCATTTGATCAACTTCCTTTTTGATATGACATTTGTCATTTTTGTTTTGTTTAGGTTGATTATATTTATATTCTAATTTATCTAACAATGCTAAAACGTATTCTTTTGGAACGACTACTTCAGTGAACTTAATATTCGAAGAAGGGTCGTTTCCTTTCATTTTTTTATAGATGGATACCTGTTCCTCAAACATTCTTTCTCTAAATTCAACCAAAAAAGAACAATCAAGTTTAGATGGGGATGATGATTTTTTGCCTGCATCAGCAGCTTTTTGCAAAGAACCATCTCTATAAGCATGCATATAAGCATTATGTTCTGCTCTCAAAAGAGTACTACTAACGGTTTCATATGGGAATTTTTTCAAAACATTCTTGAAAAAGAAAGTTGGCCCCATTTTCTCTATAATATGGAATTTTGCAGGATTCTTTTCATGTGGGGTGCTGACTATACAGTTATTGGTAGCCTTTATAGAAGAGAGCAATGCAATGCTACACAAGTAGTCGTATAACCTTTGACTACTTGATGTTTGATATACGTAATCTGGCAACTCTTTGTCGCCTAAGATATCTTTTTCAGTTAATGGTTTTCCTAATATAATGTTTTCATCTATACAAGCTTGTAACAAAGTCTTTTTTCTTCTATTTGCAAAGCTAAAAAGCTTGAAGTAAATTTTTGGTGGTGAATTGAAATCTTTAAATTTAATTGTTGATTGAATATCGCCAGTTAACTTAGAGCTGAATCCGTTTTTAATTATCAACTCTCCCAAATGAGCTTCATAATTGTCAATTTGACTGTGTATGAGCTTTATTGAATCGTGGAATAAATCTATAGAATTTTCAAATGAACTTATGTATTCTTGTATATTATCAAAGCCCCATTCTTTTAAAATTTCGTGTTTTCTAGAAAGGAAGAAATCTTCATATGTTAATGTTTTTCCAGAATTGTCAGGAACACGAGACTCAAATAATGTTGCCATACTTTTAGCAACACTCCTTTTGTGAATTATGACTTTTCTGAATTTGGTTTTTGTTTTTTCATTGACGTTCTCCAGATACTTATAAATATTCAATGATTCATCCGCAAATCTTTTCAGGGCTCTTGCTCTTTTGGCATAAACTTGTGGCCACAACTCTGGTTGAAGTGATAGATCTTTCGTTTCGTTGTATGGATATATTTCCTTCAAATATGAAGCGTCCATGTGTTTATTTAACACATAGGTGAAATCACTGGTTCCTAATTTTTTGCCAAAAACAACTGGAATTTTAAAGCAGATGTTGCATCCTCTCTGGAACCTCAAAACACTACAAAGAATGTAATATCTACATTTTTCTTCATTAGATAAATTATCCCATGCTTTAAACACATCTTCCAACTCAAAGCAGTCATATTGTGTTTCAAACAATCTCTCATAAAAATTGTAAAATACACTACCATTATTCAAATCGTCATTAGTTGGATCAGAGCTATCCAATGATTTTATGATAGTCTTTTTCTGAGCTGAAACTGAAGAGGTCCTGTTTTTGGAAAAAGAAAAACTTTTATTTCTTCTTGAACTGATCTCAACATACTTATTGAATTGAGAAAAATTCAATTCAGCATACAATAATTTCGGATTATAACCCTTAAATCTTAATGGATTATCAAAAACCTTAACAGCACCCATTAGCTTTCTCATTTCAGCTTCATGTGGTGATGTGTATTTCTTCACTCCATCATCAAATCTTTGGATCATTTTTTGCCAGTATTCTTGAGTTTTTTTATTATTAGACATATCGTGCCATTCTTTATTCAAGTCAATAAAAGCCTTTAATGGCTTTTTCAAATACTTTTCTTTAGATTCATCATCACCTTTGGCATTTATAGATTCAATTTCTTCAGCTTCAATAACTTCAGATTCTTCAAAATTATAATTTTTAAAAGCTTTGGTTGTATTAGGTGATGAAACCCATTCTCCAGAGTGCAAAATAGCATCAAAGTATCTTTTATAAAAGGATTCCTTCACATACAATGGATAAGGAAGATTTTTTTTGTAAATTGGTAAACCTTGTTGTACAACTGGGTAACGCTCCAATTGAAGGGATTTTTCATCAAGAGACTTAAGTTCTTCATCTGTTAGCTCGTTATATTTAATGTGAGTTTCTTTTAAAATTGATTTAAAATTAATCATAAATTCATATGGGTTATCAATGACTGAAAATTGGTCAGAAAAGAATAATTCAAATCTAGAACTAGAAGAATTTATGTAAGGAGTTATTTTACCTAAATCCTTTATAAAGTTAGGTGCATTAGGAACTTTATCTGTTAATCTTTGAAAATACTTTATGAACAAAATCAAAATCTTGGAGTTTTCGTGTTCAGTTGTAAACTTTACAAAATTTTTAAAACTAATATCCTGAACATCACTCAGGAGTTCTACCCAAATTGAATAAATGTCCGAAGTAGAGCTTTCTGGAAATAAAGATTGAAGTTTTTGCATTTCTGGGGACTCTAAGTCGGCAAAGTCTGGATTCATCAAAGAATTCAGCAGTTGAACATATATTTTTACTTTCTCAACTCTATTACCTTCTGAAGACACTAGCTCCAAAAGGAATTCTAAAATTTTTAATTTACCTTCAAAAAGTGAATCATATGAGTTTATTGGGTTGCTCGCCTTAATTTCTTGTATAATCCCTGGAATGTTGTAAAAGCAAAACATTCTTGAAAAAATCGAAAACTGTTTAGACTCGTATACTTGCTTCTTCTGTTCAATCATATTTTCAGTCATCATTTTAGCTTTCAGTACCCATCCTTCTTTTTCAGTTATGGACAATGCTTTCCAAGTTCTTGCAATTAGGGTATTTCTTGACAAAACATTTGCTTCATTCGCTACATGATTACTAAGATACCATTGCTTATAAAGATCGTATCCCAAAATACTCACAGCAGCATATCTTTTCGTTGTTATTATATGCTTAGAAAAAAATGGAGTTCTAGGAACAAATCGAGAAATGTTAAACATTTTTCTTTTCTTTTTTATTTTTGCCCTCGGTTTCTTTTTTTTTCTTATGTTTGATTAATTAAACCAATTAAATTATTGGCTGATTATGCTTTCAGTAGATAGAATTGATGTTTGGTTATAAGCAGTAGTTGATCATCACCTACAATGTCTTCATCTCTGAAACTTTTTTAATTCTTGCAAAAGAGAAAGACATGTTACTATGAAGAAAAAAAAAAAAAGAAACCAAAATTAGGCTTCGCTACCAATTTTGGATTTTTCACGTTTTTAAAAACTTTAATTTTAAAATAATCATCATTCAATGCCAACGTGACCTATAAGAAAGAGTGTTAATAGAGTATATCTATTAGTCTATATATTCATACAAATGATTATTTATTTCTATAAGTGTTTCCTGATACTTTGCGCACACTTCCTGAGCTGACATTTCTATAATTGGAAACTGATGATGGGTATCCATTTGAAGAGTTATTATTCGAGAGGGTATTTGTAGCCATTGATGCTCCGCTGACATTATTTGAGCTTATATTTCTTCTTTGAGATTGCTGCTGCTTAGCATTATAAATCATCTTCATTTCTTCACCAGTGATGTTTCTGTTTTCCTTTGCATTGTTAGAGTTGCTCAAGTTTCTCGGCTTTGGAGATCTTTGCGGAGATCCCTGAAGTATCTTTTGTTCTTGTTCTCTAGCTCTTTGGGCTTGCTTGGCATCGTATTTTTCAACGGTGTTGACACCTGTAATGTTCTTTCTAGGCTGGCCAGGCGATCTCAAAGGTACACCATGAGTAAGGTTATTAGAATTTCTATTATTGGTTTCAGGTGACTTAGGAACGTCTTCGTTGTTTCCAACTAAACTGTAATCAGAGTTTTCGGTCAAATTACCATAGTTATCTCCATAGTAAGCTTGGTTTCCTCTTTCCTTGCTTAGTTTCTTTTTTTTCTGTATTTTGTATTCTTCCAAATCAACTAATGGGTACATTCCGTTTATTATATCACTAGGTTCTAAAGATATTTTTTTATTGTATCTTAAATCTCTGAAGGCATGTTGGTTGATGTATAGCCAATGTTGTTGAGGACCTACTAACATACCAGGTCTGATCAATCTTAAGAAACCTATAACTTCATTAGCAGTGAAATCATACTTGTAAATCAAATAAGCACCTATCAAACAACCAGTTCTTCCTAAACCAGCTTTACAATGAACAGCAATTTTAGGTTTCTCATCACCTAAATCTTCATTTTCCTTCAATATTGTTTCAACGCAACCTATAAAGTTCAGCACAAATGATTCATCCGGACAGGTACCATCTTCAAAGATCATATCCAAATGTTGAATACCATTCTTTTCAAAATGGGCTTTATTGTATAAATGTGAATTTAATCTCACTACCAACTTGGTATTGGTTTTTTTGAAAATATCTATAACTTTTCTAAATGTTTTGTTGATCTTAAGATTGCTATCTTCACCTAAAGCGTACAAACCACGAGGATCATCATCCCTGGGAGAGGCAAATGCAATAAAATTAGGAGTAAGAATGTTTAAATCACCATTATCAACTTTTTCATAGTATTCATATCTATCTAAATCAATTTTATGAAGATCCAACAACTCGTGTTCTTTTGCTTTCCAACAACCATAAACAACATCTTGGATGGATATTTCAAAATCTGCAACAGAGTAACCAGCATCTCTAAAAGGCATAAAAGGAGGATCAACTTGAGCCAAAGGTTGTAAAACTTGATGTGGTGTCCATGATTGGATCAATATCATATAACAACAAAGCAGGCATGCAGCATTGGCTCTTTTTTTGGTTGAAGTTGAACTATAAAAAACAACAGCCTTCTCAGCATTGGTGGAAACAGTTAATTCCTCATGTAATCTTAAAGCAAATCTGTATAGATGGCCAACATGGAATGGACCAAAGTCTAAATGAAAGTTGTTGTAGAATAGTTCATCATCCATTGTGAAAAAAGTTGCTTCATCTGTATTTACTGGATCAAAATCAAAAGCCCCTAGATAAAGTCTGTTTTTAAGAAATTCGATGGTATTGGGTATATTCAACCTCTTTCTGGTAGACATTTGTGTAATAAAATTGTTAAAGTATGGTATTAATCAAAAAAAAAAGTTTCAAAGTTATTACTAATTTCGTTGTACTTGTTTGTGATTTCAAAATCTTTATTTTCAATAGAATAAAAGCTGATCAAAAAAGAAAAAAAGTAATTGATGTAAAAAGGTCTATATGGTAAGTTATTCAATAGACGTTGAAATGTAAAACTTTGGTCTTTTAAATTAATAAACCCTTGAATTAGCATTTCAATTAGATCAGTCCTGAAACATAATTACAGAGTAAATTTGAAAAAAAAAAAATAACGAAAAATTTTCTGCTTAAGGAAGACGTTAGCACATACAAAAACGCCCTTTTGGGGGGACTTTAATATTTGTTTACACAAACATTTCCTAAACCAGACACATTTGATTTTTTCCAGATCGGAGTAAAGATGGGTTATCTCCGATAGCGGACATAATGTGGATGGGAAATAGGGAAAACACAAAAGTTGAATGCATGCACAAAAAAAGAACCAGCTGTTTTTCTGTTAAAAATGGGTGTAGGAGTACATTATTAAATAGCTTTCTTGCAACACGTCAGAAACAGTGTTTTGATCCCTTAACAATCTATGTGTTTTCTGCCATATAATGGGCAAACACGTGACCATTACCCAAATAGGAAACCGATAGAAAAGAAGTACCAAGGAACCGCACCAGGAAGAAAAACAAAAAAAAAAAAATCCTATTTTAAAACCATACATTAAAGCATATTTTGCAACAGACAAAGAGTGTTACCACAAACCCTACTACTAACAATACCATAGACTACTTAGCAGCGTAGCGCATATAATTCTTTCAAAAGGAAAAAATAAGCGGTTAATTAAAATAGGCTGTTAAGGCGTAATGTGTTGATCTGCGAAACTTTACTGCGTGAACAAATAATTACGTATGTTGTGTTCGCATGGACAAAATCTGTCTCTGCGAAATCATATCTTATGAAAAATTTAAAATTTTTTTTATTTATATCACTAATTTAATAGTGAATAATTCAGGCGACGTGTTATCGACATATATATATACATATATGTCGATATGAAAATTAGGTGGAATATGTTTTTTTTTCTTGATTACTAATTTCAATTCATTTTAATTCATCAATATTAATCTTCAGTCTTAAAAATGAGCTTAAGAAGTCCAAAAAAAGTCCATCGAACAATTGAAAAAACAATTAGAAGCTAGTTGCCATTTATATTTGCTTTTTTAATATAAAACAATATTGACATTTTGTTCTTTTCACATTTGAGCTTTTTTTACCCAGTAGACACTAATTGAAATTTCTATGCCGCCTAGTTTTGAAAACAACAAGAGAGATTCAGATCTCGAGAACACTCCTAAAGAAGAAGACATTTTAATGGATGATTTTGTTGATGCCAATAGCGACATCAACGAAGAACCAGTTGAAGAATCTAATATAGAAGAAGATGCACAAATAGCCGAACTTATAGCCCCATACATTGCTAATCTGTCGATGAAGAATCCGATGCTTTATGACCAATTAATTCATACCATTGATCAAAACAGAATCCTGCAAAATGTCAATCCAGATGAAGAAAGTGAATTTGAAAAAATTCAACAGATGAAAAGAGACATGAGGGAAGATTTAGAAGCAGATTGGAATGCAGTTGATCCAGTTCCGTTTTTAGGTGAAGATCTTGAAAATAATGATGAACTTGACACTATAAATGAAAGAAGAAGCTCAAGACATTCCATGCACAGTGATGATTCTTCAAGAAGCAAAAAGAAGACTTCTCTGAACTCAGTCTTAAACAAGTTTGGTCTAGGTACTGTTGATGAAGATGATGAGTCAGGTAAGTCAGATAATCAAAGCCAACTAAATGAAAAACATACACTTCCTGATAATGCATCTCATTACACTTCTGCTATGAAGTCATACGCTTCAGCAGCTTCAAAACCGGAATCCATATCTGGAAAAATAACATCTGTATTGAAAAAGACCATTGGGTTGGAGGAAGGATACGATCCTACTGCTATCTATGATAACGAAAGCACAGAAGATATCAATGACTTTGTTTTGGATGACATGGATGCTCAAGAGTTGCCTGAAACCAGATTATCAGGCGAACAAATTATGTCATCCAAGATAGACAACACTTTTAACAAGGATGCCCAAAGCACAACTCCAAGAACACCAGGTTTGATGAACAAATTCATGTTTAAGTACAAAAACCAAAAAACCGAAACTGGTGATAACCAAACTACTGGTTCTTACAGAATGCCAAGATTCCAATCTAATAGACCTAGAGAAGCTATCAAATATATTCCTAAGAAGATCATGCCAGAAAAAGGTATAAGATTGAAGAGAGGTGCTGGTGGATCTGCTGCCATCACTGTGCACTTGGCTACTTTGCTGAACAAACAAAGATTTATAATTAGACTGTGTAAAGCTTTGATGCTTTATGGTGCTCCAACCCATAGATTGGAAGACTACATGAAAACTACATCGTCTGTTTTGGAAATACTAGGACAATTTTTGTATTTGCCTGGTTGCATGATTATATCTTTTGATAGTGTTTCCACAGCTTCAGATGGTGGTGAATTGCATTTAATTAAGTGTAACCAAGGTGTCAATTTATGGAAACTTCACAAGGTTTACAAAATTTATAAATTGGTCATCCATGATCAAATTGCCTTGGAAGATGCTTCTACTGAAATTGATGCTATTTTGGTTGAACCAAATCTGTACAACAAATACTGGAATGTGTTTTTCTATGCCTTTGCTAGTAGTATGGTTACTCCATTTGCCTTTGGTGGTGATTGGATCAACATTGCCATATCTTTCTGTATTGGTATGGGTGTAGGTGTTCTTCAAAATTTAATTGCACCTAAATCTTCTTTGTACTCAAATGTTTTTGAAATTTCTGCTTCTATTGTTGTTTCCTTCTGTGCAAGAGCCTTAGGTTCCATTCCTAATTCAAACATATGTTTTGGTGCTCTTGTTCAAGGTTCGCTGGCATTGATTTTACCCGGCTATATCATTTTATGTGGATCTTTGGAATTACAAAATAAGAACTTATTGGCTGGTAGTGTAAGAATGATTTATGCTATCATTTACTCCTTATTCTTGTCCTTTGGAATTACATTGGGTGCTGCTTTATTTGCTTGGATTTACAATAACGCTACCAATGAAACCACATGTGTGAAGAATGTTCCTGATTTGTATAAATTGTTATGGGTTCCAGTATTCTCCATATTACTAGCATTAATAAATCAGGCTCATTGGACACAATTATTTGTTATGACCGCTATTTCTTGTCTAGGTTATTTAACAACTTACTACTCCGGTAAGCATTTCAGTAATTCTACCGAGTTTTGTTCCGCTTTGGCCGCCTTTGTCATTGGTATCTTAGGTAATTTATACAGTAGAGTTTACAGTGGTTTAGCTGTAAGTGCTATGTTGCCTGCCATTTTTGTTCAAGTCCCTTCAGGAATTGCTTCAAAATCATCTTTATTGACTGGAGTTAGTGTTGCTAATCAAATTGTCAACGGGACTAAAACTCAAGTAGAGGAAACCGGTACTAATGCCTTGTCTTTTGGTTTACAAATGATCCAAGTGGCCATTGGTGTTACTGTAGGTTTATTCTCATCAACAATCTTTGTTTATCCGTTTGGTAAACAAAAAACTGGTCTATTTACCTTATAAACTACTATATAACTTGCACTTTATAAATCATATTTACAATTTCAACTTTGAAAAATCTGTGAATGCCGGGTAACTTTTGATTTTGCTCACATTTCTTTTTTTTTTTTCACTCTCACCTAAATTTTCCCTCTTTGGGAATCAATTCTATATACCTAGTAAAATTCACTTCTATGGATATTTTTTTTAAAAGCCAAATATTGAAGTATCTCTTCTAGCATATTGATTATAGTTTAAATATAGAGTGACTTTAGTTCGACCAAACAAACAGGACACGATATTATACAAATATGTCATCTTTAAGAGATCAATTGTCTCAAATTGCGACACAAACACAGGGTATCGCTCTTGATAGAAAGAGAAGACAAAAAATCCATTCAGCTTCTTTAATATATATTCCTAAAGTTGCTGCTGCACAAGATTTCGAGTTTATTTATGATCAAATTTACGACCATTATTTGGAACTTTGTTCTATAGACTCTAGATTCGATGCTTTCAAAAATTCTTTGTTTGCTGAATCTTCAATTACTCTTGATAGAAATACCTTAAATGATGACGAAAATAAGGATTTAAATACCAATATTAACATGTTTTTGCTAATGGTCAGTAGCAAATGGCACTTGAACTCTACTCTATACGCAGTTGAATGGTTGGTTAGAAGATTCCAAATACAAATTCACAATGTAGAATTTTTCCTATTCTGCTCTATTCACCATTATCAAACTGCTGTATTCAGTAAGATTTTGAGCATCTCCAAATTACCAAACAACTACAGTGTAACCCTGGGTCCATTCCAAAAACCAGACAGTATGCCACCAAATAGTTCTTCTCTACTAAAGTTATTCCATGACTTTGAAATAAGATCTAACTACTTCAAGTTCATGAGTAGATTAATAAAGCATAAATTAGGCTCTCAAAGTGTTTATACTTTTATATCAGTTTTAGCCATCAACTTGGTAGCCACATATCCTAATATTTTATCTGATTTGATTCCTAGTGTATTGGAAATTAGTGCTAAGTTATTGGCTTGCAAGGACTCAAGTTTCAAAGAAGCACAAACTGCTGCTCATACAATGTTATTAGTTTTGAGTAAGACCGATTTAAATGAAACCATTATTTTTGCTGCTGTTGAAACTATATTGACCAACATAAGAGATAACTCAAACACTCAAAAAACTGGATTTATAACTATTTGTTCTTTGCTACAATCTTTGAATGGTGAAGTTAAGCAACTATCTCCGCGTATTTTCAAATTATTAAATGAAAAATATGGAAAAACTTTAGTTTACAACATTGGAATTCAAGAATTATCAGTAAATAAGTTTGTTGTCTCATACATTAGATCTGCCATTAGATACGACTATCAAGACGGATTAAGTGCTGTTATAGAAGTATTAAAAAGCTATTCATTCTTGTCTAAATATGAAAAGAAGTTGATTATTTCAGATTTAATAAATTTATCTGAAATTGTTCAAGATAAATCAATTCTGGCTCCAATCTTTACTTACTTAGTCAAAGCAGATGAACTATTGGTTATTGAATCATTGATCGCTTTGAACATAAGTCCTGAAATTTTTGAAATTAGATTAACAACTTCTCTGTTTAAAGAATCAGAAGAAATGGATTCCAATAATGCTGAAAAGGTCTTGAAGGAAATCAGTGACTCTAAGATTGTTGGTTCAATGACCACAATAGAACCATACAAAGAATGGGAAAGCAAACATTCTCAACATGTTTTCAATGAAAATATTTCGGTCTTATCCATTGATACCGCCAGATTCAACAAATTATTATCTTTCTTTGTTGAAGCATTGGGAAGAAAATATTCTACAAAACAATTTTTGGAGTTTTTCTTTACAAACTTTGAATCTAGAATAACATTTTTGATAAGGGTTTTAGCTTCTTCAGCTCCATCCGCTTTGAAGTTAGTGATCGTTGAAAATTTGCAAAGAATAACAGGATCGATTTCTAAAACTATGAACTTATTTTCTTTGGTTCCAACTTTAATATGTGCTTTAAATGATAAAAGTAAATCTGTTAGAGAAGCTATAATCAGATATTTAAGATCTCAGGTTTTGAAGAGATGCACCAATGATACCTTCTTTATGATCGATTCTATTTACGGCAAAGATGTTGAAATATCCTTATTTGAACCAAAACAATGTGATAAATGGTTAAAGAACTTTTTGGATAATTACAATGTCGATATAGATAGCTTTTATGACTTCTGTATTAATAAGAAATCCGAAAGCATTGATATGATTTTCTGGGCTGATCAAGCCAATAAAAGTAAATTATACAGTTGTAAGAATACTTTTATCAATATCATCACATCAAGTAAATTTTACAATTCAAACTACTCTGAACTTTTATCTTCTAATTTGAAGTCTTTCATTGATAACTACGATGATATCAAAGCACAATGTATTGAAGAAAAGCTAAATTTCAGTTCATTTGAAACTACTATGTGTTCTATTGTTTGTAAAGGTGAGAAAAATGAATCCAATATTAACTTTATAACATCTTCATTAAATTCACAATACAAGAGTTTATCTGAAGTTGTTATTTTGAGATTATACAAGATTTTCATCACTTTAAAGTTTAATACCAAGATCAACATTTTGAACAGAATTATAGATGCTACTGCCAAGACTCCAGAATTGTTAAATTATGATTCTTTGGAAGTATTGCAAACTTTGAATATCGATTGTGATGTCTACTCTGCTATATTGAACAGCAGCAATATTATCATGGAAGAAAGTGAAGAAGCACAACAACAACATTTATTAAAGAAAAGAAGAAGAAGATCATCTGCAAGCGTTAAGTCTGTGTTACAAAAAGATGAAGTTACTCAGCTAGCTGAATATCACTTGAAAAAAATTACTATTATTATAGAGTCTATTGATGGTAGCAGAAACTTAAAGAATGTTAATGAACAATTTTTGGCTGCCATGTTTAATCATTTAAACGATTTAGAAACTTTGGACAATGATGGTGGTTTACCAATTTTGTATGTTCAAGAAATTTTGTGTAATTGTTTATTAAAATCGATTAACATTCTAAAAGAACAACAACAAAACCAAAAATCAAAGACCAAGCTACATACTTTGAGACCAGATATTTTGGTTGCTGCTATTAGATCATCTCCATCTCCTCAAGTACAAAACAAATTATTAATGGTTATCAGTGCACTAGCTTCTTTGAGTCCAGAAATTATCTTACATTCCATCATGCCTATATTTACTTTCATGGGTACTCATTCCATTAGACAAGATGATGAATTTACCAATAATGTTGTTGAAAATACCATCAAAGCTGTTATTCCTGCTTTATTGCAAAACAGTGGAAATATTGATTCTGAATTGGAAGTTTTATTATCTAGTTTTGTTGCTGCATTCAATCACGTTCCTAAGCATAGAAGAGTCAAGTTATTCACTACATTGATCTCTACTCTAGGTACTGCTAATTCCATGCATTCTTTCTTATTCTTAATTGGTGAACAATTCTACAATGCCAATACCAGTTTCAAGATTGGTGAAACCAAAGAAATTATTACCTTTACTAAAAGCTTCATTAATAACTTTGCTGCTGAAGAGCAATTATCTGCTATCCATGATTTCTTAAACTTAATCAACGTTTTACCCTTGATCATTAATAATACTGCTGAAAGTGGAGAATTATTCAATAAGGCCAAGAAGGTTATGCTGCAAAGATCATTATTTTCAAGTAATATTCTAAGAATGAATGAAACCGAATTGATCAACTTTAGAAAGTCTTTGTTGGTTTTCCTAAGTGGAATTATAGCTGAATCTGATGATACTTACTACACAGCTGGTAGTTTGAAGTTGAGAATTATGAGTAGTATTTTGGAAGGAAAATCTGAGATCAAACAACTTGTAAGCACAACAACAAAGACCATCTTGCAAATGATCAACGACATCGACTCTCATATTACTAGTTTCAAGAATAGTAAGTCAACCAGAGTTAACAAAAAGTTATTGAAGACTAAGAGACAATCAGGTTCTTCAACTTCTAGTAGTAAGAGTGGTTCTGAAGACAATGAATACACTAAACAAGAAATTTTAACTGATATCAAGGGTTTACAATTTGAAATTTTGTCTGATGTTTTAGCCTTGCTAACAATTCAAGATTACACCGATGCTGTTATTCCATTGATGTGTAATGAACAAGATGATCAAATAAGATACCATATGACTTTGAAAATTTCCAAGAGATTTAGTTATGAACCAGTTGGTGAAACCGTTGACATTATGAAGCAAGTTGTTGATGTATTGTTTGCTAATTTGATGGATAATTCTAGCAGCAATGAAATAATATATGTTTCATTGAATGCTTTAAGCTATGCTATTAACAAATACAAAGAAACTTTGGCTGATGAGCTACCAAAGGCTTTAGAAATTTCTGTCAACAAGTTAAATGATGAATTCAATGAAAATGTTGTCATTTCATCATTGTCTGTTATCAATATTTGTATACAATTATTAGGAATTAAGTCTATTCAATATTACTCTAAGACTGTTCCAAAGGCTTTGGCTTTATCAAATGACTTACAAAACGATAAATTGCATTTGAAAAACAAGCTTGTTAAGGAAGAATTACAATTATCTATATTGTTATTGTTTGCTACCGTTTTGAAGAAGATTCCAATGTTTGCTAGCTCCAACTTACAAGATATCTTATTGTCTATAATGTATGCATTCAATGTAAAAGAAGAAATCAGATTGAACATTATCAATTTGTTGTTAGAAAACTGTGATTTGAAGGAAGTTTTGAACAAGTTACACAAAATTTGGCAATCTGGTATCTTTACCGTCAGAAATGAAAAACCAAATGGTGTTCAAAGTATGGCTTTGTCCATTTACTTATCTACTCTAGAAAAGACAATTAATTTGATGGATAAGAAGACTTGTAAGATTCAATCCGCTGTCTTCTTCAAGTTGCTTACTCACTTATTTGAATTCAGATCTTACAGTTCATTCGACAATAATACCATTAATAAGATTGAATCCATGGTTCATGTCATTGCTCATGCATTCATTTTGAAGATAAATGACCAATTGTTTAGACCATTGTTTGCTTATTTGGTTAAGTGGGCTTTCTTAGGTGAAAATGTCAATAACAAGGAAATGACTAGAAACGAAAGATTAGTTCAATTCTTCAAGTTGTTCAATAAGTTACAAGAACAATTAAGATCCATTTTGACTTCTTACTTTACTTACATATTAGATGATACTAATCAAATATTAGTGGATATGACTGAAAAGTACGATGTCACCAATGTGAACTTAAGAAGATTAGTTATTGTTTGCTTTGGTTTATCTTTCAAATATGATAAAGATGAATACTGGAGATCTAGTTCTAGATTTGAAATGGTTTGCCCAACTATTATTTCTCAATTGAAGAACATTGAGCCACCATTGGGTAAATTTTTAGCTAAAACTATTGGTGCTTTGGCTCAATGTAACAGTATGGCTGATGAACACAACAAGATGATGCAAAAGGAAATCATTAAACACATGAAACCTTCATGCAGATCCAATGAAAAGTTATGGGCTATCAGATCTATTAAATTAATTTATGCCAAGGTTGGTGAAAGTTGGTTAGTATTGTTGCCTCAATTGGTTCCAATTGTTGCTGAATTATTGGAAGACGACGACGAAACAATTGAATCCGAAGTCAGAACTGGTTTAGTTAAAGTATTTGAAAATGTCTTAGGTGAACCTTTCGACAAGTATTTAGATTAGTTTAAAATTAATGTTATTTTATATATTTGGCTATAAAACCTCAACAACCCCAATAAATGAGTTGTTTCTATCTCTAATAAGCGGGACCTTTGAGCCCTTAAAAACCATTACTGGCACTTGATAATCTTCATCGAAAACATCTGTATTTCTATGCTGTAGTGTTTTTGATAATTCTTGCTGATTCGATTCTGTCCATTTTTGTTTTTGTTGCACTTCTTTGTTTTTCTTTTGCAATGGATAATGATCTAAGTTTTGGAAAGCCAATTGTGATTCCAAAAACCCCTTAGTGTTCATGTTTGATGTTTCTTGTTTATTATTAACCGTATCTTTGATGTTTTCAATAAAAGGACTTTCAGGAATATCTAGAAAATCGATTCTGAACGAACCATCTCCTTCTTCTATACAATATAAAGAATATTTGTTGCCTTTTTTCAAATCTGCGGATTTGTTATGATAAATGTATCCATCCGTAATTCCAGAAAGATTTCCAAATACAGTTCCAATACTGATCATAAAATCATTAAGTTTGAGTCTTGAAACTTTGTTATATGATATAGGTTCTTCATTTCTACCTTGGTACTTTTCTTTTGAATTGTCAACTAACTTTTGATTCCTGATGATTATTACACAGTAATAACTTGGTAAAGCATCAAACTCTATTTGGACATACTTTCTTTTCAGATAGTTTGCTTTGATTGGCATGATATATGTGAGCTTTGGTTTAGCAAATTTAAGACTTCTGTTTTTTTTTTTTCAGATTTGTGCAGAAGCGTTCATTTTACTTATCGAAGTTTTTTTTTTTTCACTCTCAAGGGATACGATGAGGACGGAATCGAGTAATTTCCCCCACAACGTAGTTAAGTGCGACCTTGAGCAAGGAAGTGGTGTTGAAGGATTGCTTGGCATGTTTTTTCTTAGTTTTAATTATATTGACATTATAAAGATTTGCTAACTGTTTTTATTGTACTGAATAATGGGGGAAAAGAGTATCTCGAGACCATCGGATTTAAAGCAATGGAGATTATAAAATGAAGAAAGGGTTCAAACTTTATATACGGAATTGAAGGGGTTGACACATATACCAGTACACTAATAATCAGGTGTATTGGGCAGCTACTTGATTGAAGAAGTTTTTTTTTTGTTTTTTTTGCTGTAGAATAACGTGTTGTGGTAATTCAAAGTGTATTTGATTGAAGGTGAACTATAAACATTTGAAAATATAGATTAGAAACATTGTTAGCGGTATATTGCAAAGGCAATGGATAGGGATAGCTATTAGATATAGATAATTGTAGGCTCAGCAAAGAAAACAAAAAAAAAAAAAACTTTAAAAAAGTTAAAGTTTTGCAGTAAAAAGCTACAAATTTAACAATTTGATGCTTACGGTTGTAAAACGAGTTTAATTTTATATTGGTTATTTTGGTGAATGAAATTGCAAATTGATTATCGCTTACATCCAACAATCATTTTTTCACGTGACTTTATTTAAGCGCTTATATACGAAATTTATTTTTTTACCAAACAAGAATTGCTTTCATAGCTTAGTTGGTAGAGCGTCGCACTAGTAATGCGGAGGTCATCAGTTCAACTCTGGTTGAAAGCATATCTTTTTTTTTTATTTTTTTTGCATTTTATTTATATTTTAAAAAAGTAATATAGTTAATGGACTTACAATGTTGAGCATTAACTTTAATATTAGCAAAAAATGTTTGTTATACATTAGGGTGTAGTTGCTTAAAAGGTGTAGCTTTTTGTTTTTTTTTTGTTAACTGAAAAATCATAAGCGCAAGTTTTTTCATGAAACATTCATGTTTTGAATAATAACTTTATGCTAGTAGCATCACAGATGAAAAGATTATGCTGCAACATAAAAATAAAAAAAAATTATTATATAACGTTCTTTATTAATACTTTGTTTTTTTAAGGGAAAGTTTATTACGCAACTGAGATACCTGCGGATTATTATGTACTCGAAGATAACCGATGCCGCTGAAGATGTTTTTCTCTAAGATACGTTTTTAAGCTTTATGTATGTTGATGAGTTAAAAGTAATAACCATTTTTTTATACTATCAATGCAGTAAATGATTAATACAATTGCCAACTATCTTAAAAAGCAGCAAACATGAAAAAATCCAATAAAACAATTTTTTAGCATATATTGAGACCATATACTTATTTAACAAAAATCAAGAAAGAGTCTTTTTTTAAATACATTATTAAATTGCTTAGGCTCTTGGTGGTGGTGGGGGGAGGTTTGGAACCATAATGTATTATTCCTAATTACTGCTATCGCACTAAATTCTAAATTAAAGTGAGGCATCTTACTAACTCTTAGTTAACAGTTTGTTTTCAAGATCATATGCATGGCAAATTTTTAATCTGAAACGATAAAAACATCTTTTTTTTCTGCAAACTCAAAAACTCTTATGTGTTTGGACCATATGTCTGAGTACTTATACAACCGTAGTTGCAGGTTTCATAAATATTGCTACGGGGTGTTTAAATAGCCTATTAGGGAACAAACAATACTTATGGATCAAATTTTGGCGCACTGAAAAATTATGAGACGGAAATTGAATAAAAAAAAGTCCTTTATCAATTTCAACATCATCTTGTTTCTGCACTTGAATAAACTTATATCGCCTAAAAACAAAAAGTTATTTTTCTAATGAAAATCAATAAAGTAAGATAAATGACTTTACTCTCCACGTGCGTAAATTACATGCTAAACTCTAAAAGGCAAAATTATGTAATTTATCAAAGTGCGCAAAGCTTTAGAAAGTAACATTATAACTTTTTTTTCAAAGTGCGCTAAGTTTGAAATGACACGCAGCTACAGTTGTTTAAATCTTCTCCAGAAAAAAAGGGGCCAATTTTTTTTTGCTTTAACAATATATTATACTTGTTTGACCCAAATAAGAGCCGATATATTGTTCTAGATGCATTTTTGGTTACCCCATTAAAACCAACACACCAAGTATACTGCAAAACAAGGCAAAGAATTTTTAATCTAGCATATTAAGCATTAAAAAATTGAGACAAAATCAAGTTGCATAAATGGTGAGGTTATTTTTAAAGCCACGCCTTTGATAACTGATATTAGTTAAATCAGATCAAATAATTGATATTAAGTATAACTCCTGTTGGCAATTTAGTTTAAACCCTTTTAGTCATAAAAACTAAATATGTATGTTGAATTATCAATATTTCGAATAATCAAATTATTTGCATATGTTGATATAGTTTGTAATTCAAGCATTTTTTTTTTAATCCTATAAAGCTTTAGATTAGCATGTTTTTCAAATAGTTTGAAGATGAATCTGTGGTTGATCGTTAAAAAAAGTGTGGGTCAAGGGTCATTAGTTAAGAAAAATCAAGAATAATATATCTATTTATTTTTGGTGATAAGTCCATTATCGAACTAAAAAAAAAGTCATACTGATTTTTTCAAGCCGCAATTTATAATATAATGTAGCAGGTTCGCTCTTTAACCTGTTTTTAAAAATTGTTGAGGGATTCATAGATAAACAAAATAAGAAAATCAGGTGACAACAAACATTTTCTTAGCCAGGATTATTGCATACTTTCAATTACTTTTGTGTTAGCTGCTAATAATCATAATAATACAAAATGCTTGAATCAAACTTCTTCAATAGTTTGTATTCTCAAATCAACTAAAATTTTGTCTAGTGCTAACCTAGATATTTTTTAATGCTAAATCAAAATTCATTATTAAAACTTTTTTTTTAACATTTCTATTAAGTTAACAACTCTGCACACTTATTGAACACGCCATAATTTTCAATTATTAATTTTACTAAAATTTGGCTATCAAGATTTTCTTTTGCACTACTTAAAAGTTGTGTTTGTTTCAAAATTTTGGCCAAAAACTCTAGTTCTGTTGCCCATAAAATATTCAACATTGATTAAACAGTAGAAAAGACATATAAGCTTCGTTCACTTTACAAAAAAAAATAGTCATTAGATTCACATGTGTCCAAAAATAGAGCATACAATACAATAGAAAAAAAAATGCGCGTAAAGCAGTTCAATTATGATATATAAAAAAATACTCGCAGCTTTTTTTAGAGGGCACTCTATATATATAAAAAAAATCGGTTAGATTTCACTAAATAATA
>ERZ794936.151-NODE-151-length-45254-cov-64.777561_pt1 | contig 45254 bp, 24 predicted proteins | sample MGYA00511083_ERZ794936 | MGnify/ENA primary metagenome ERZ794936 (study PRJEB30137, sample SAMN04331409) | food metagenome | isolation source: Y2 must sample point D1 replicate A | place: Australia: South Australia | collected 2014 ... | reverse complement strand
AACAGTGTTGACATATAAATACTAGTCAACTAAATGGTAATTGGTTATTATTCCTCAACATTCTGCTACCAAACGCAAATGTAGTAGGAGAGTTTAGATTTTCAACGTTGGTTTGCGAGATTGGTGAAATCAAAGCATAGTTTACCTTTAATCCCAATCTTCCAACAAACAGTAGCTCGCGTGGCGTAATGGCAACGCGTCTGACTTCTAATCAGAAGATTATGGGTTCGACCCCCATCGTGAGTGCTTTGTTTCTTCCGTGATAGTTTAATGGTCAGAATGGGCGCTTGTCGCGTGCCAGATCGGGGTTCAATTCCCCGTCGCGGAGATTTTTTTTGAAGCTGTTGTAGTTACTACTTTAAGATCCAGATTGATACAGTACGTATGTGAGGCAACAGATACTTGCAATATAACAAGTTTTGTGAAGAGATAGTGTGAATACCTATGGTTCCACGCAAGAAATCATCTATTTGAATTTTCGGCTTCTATAAGAATGACAAAACTCATAGGAAGCTGCAATGCATTAATTTTCCGTAAGCTTTATTAACCCGTTAGCCGCTCAAGTCGCTTTTCTCAGGTCGCGCTCCTCTTCTCCGGACTTATGTGGCTCCCTTTAGAATATAAGGGTCTTCCCTTTAACGGAACAGTAAGGTTCCACAAGGTGGCAAAAAAGGCAATCCAACCGACACTTCGGCAAATTTCTTTCACTCTAGTCAGAGCTAAGTTCTTATATATACTTTCTAAATAATTATCTGTAAAAAATAAGAAAAGAAGGAGCCTAAATACGTATATCTATATACATGTATACACGTGAGCTAATAAATTATGTTATCTTTGAAAAAAGGAATAACAAAATCATACATCTTGCAAAGAACTTTCACTTCTTCCTCTGTTGTTCGTCAAATTGGGGAAGTGAAATCTGAATCGAAACCGCCGGCCAAATATCATATTATCGACCATGAATATGATTGTGTGGTGGTAGGCGCTGGCGGTGCAGGTTTAAGAGCAGCTTTCGGTTTGGCTGAAGCTGGATACAAGACTGCTTGTTTATCCAAGTTGTTTCCAACAAGGTCACATACTGTGGCTGCTCAGGGTGGAATTAATGCTGCGCTGGGAAATATGCATCCAGATGATTGGAAATCGCACATGTACGACACTGTCAAGGGTTCTGACTGGCTCGGAGACCAAGATGCAATCCATTACATGACAAGAGAAGCACCTAAGTCTGTCATTGAACTAGAACATTACGGTATGCCCTTTTCGAGGACTGAAGATGGAAGAATTTACCAGAGAGCATTTGGGGGACAATCCAAAGATTTTGGTAAAGGTGGACAGGCCTATAGGACTTGTGCGGTGGCAGATAGAACAGGTCACGCAATGCTTCATACATTGTATGGACAAGCGCTGAAAAATAATACACACTTCTTTATTGAATACTTTGCAATGGATTTGTTGACCCATAATGGCGAGGTTGTGGGTGTCATTGCCTATAATCAGGAGGACGGTACAATTCACAGATTCAGAGCACATAAGACCGTCATCGCGACAGGCGGATACGGTAGAGCTTACTTCTCTTGCACTTCTGCTCACACTTGTACAGGTGACGGTAATGCTATGGTTTCTCGCGCTGGATTTCCACTAGAGGATTTAGAATTTGTTCAATTTCATCCGTCAGGAATTTATGGGTCTGGCTGCCTAATCACTGAAGGTGCCCGTGGTGAGGGTGGATTTTTATTGAATTCTGAAGGAGAAAGGTTTATGGAACGCTATGCTCCTACTGCCAAGGACTTGGCAAGCAGGGATGTTGTTTCCAGAGCAATCACCATGGAAATCAGGGCTGGCAGAGGTGTCGGGAAAAACAAGGATCATATCCTTTTACAATTAAGCCATCTACCACCTGAGGTACTAAAGGAAAGGCTACCGGGAATATCTGAAACAGCTGCTGTCTTTGCGGGTGTCGATGTCACCCAGGAGCCAATTCCTGTCTTGCCAACTGTCCATTATAATATGGGAGGCATTCCCACAAAATGGACTGGTGAAGCATTGACCATTGACGAGGAAACTGGAGAGGATAAGGTCATCCCAGGATTGATGGCGTGTGGTGAAGCTGCTTGCGTATCGGTTCATGGAGCGAACAGATTAGGCGCTAACTCGCTACTGGATTTAGTCGTTTTCGGTCGCGCCGTTGCAAATACCATTGCTGACACATTACAGCCTGGCTTGCCTCATAAGCCATTGGCTTCAAACATCGGGCACGAGTCAATTGCTAATTTGGATAAAGTAAGAAATGCTCGCGGCTCACTGAAAACCTCTCAAATCAGGTTGAACATGCAAAGGACAATGCAAAAAGATGTTTCTGTTTTCAGGACGCAAGACACTCTAGATGAAGGTGTTAGAAATATTACTGAAGTGGACAAGACATTTGAGGATGTGCACGTTTCTGATAAGTCAATGATCTGGAATTCTGATCTCGTAGAAACTCTGGAATTGCAAAATTTACTTACTTGTGCCACACAAACGGCTGTTTCTGCTTCCAAAAGAAAGGAGTCTCGTGGTGCTCATGCGAGAGAGGACTATGCAAAAAGAGATGATGTGAATTGGAGAAAGCACACATTATCATGGCAAAAGGGGACATCGACGCCTGTAAAAATCAAGTACAGGAATGTAATCGCACATACTTTAGATGAGAATGAATGCGCCCCAGTCCCTCCAGCTGTCAGATCCTATTAATTCTTATTTATTTATTTATTTATTTTGGAGGGCAAACTTATTTATTGATCTGGCAAAAATGATCTTTCCCTTTTTTCTTATTTTTCTCTCTATCTTGCTCAATAGTACTCGTTTACTGTCAACTTACACCTTATCTATTATGCTATATAATTTTATGCAAGACATTGAAGTACAATATACGTCGAGCTGCAATATGCAAAAATATCAGAGGGAAACCAGCTCATTAGGAAATATGACATGTGGGCTACCTGTTTGTTGGTGGTAGGTGGGTTTTTTTTTTTTTTGATTTTGTCGTGCGGGTGTGCAGGCTGGGATTTCAAACAAATAACAACGAGTAATTGACAAGAAAAACTTATTGGCTTATTTTTTTTTTGTTCTTCAAAATTGTTTGCCTTACCCTCTCCCTTAGTTTGTTTTCGAGTGATTGTCTATTAGGATCAATACTCAACTTTGCTGTTTCCATACTTAAAACATCACTAGTCTTTATGCCGAACTTCGCATTTATAAAAGTGTCGCAAATCAATCTCATATCGTCGTAATTTTTTCCATACCACAATTCACATAAATTTCCAGTGACCTTACACAGGTCTAAAAACTTTTCATCGTCTTTACTGGCATCTTCCTTTTCAAAAATTTTCTTGAAATGCAAAATCAATTCAACAAATTCATCGTTATTATTCGTATGTTCATAGTCACCTTGGCTCACTAGTTCGTGAAGCTCATCGTAAATGGATAACAAAAGGGTGATGATAGTGCATGCAATGAAAATATCCAAGGGATAATTGAACGTCAGGACGTGGTCCCAAATGATTAGCACATATTTTAAGGGTAATTCTCTTAAAAATAACAACCTTGTCCATCGGATAAGCCAGATTAGGTTGGAGTGAATCAGATGGTCTACGTTTTTTTTCTTCCCGCTGCCCGTTTTTGGTGGTTGGTAAAAAACCTTTGAAAACAAGTCCGGCAAACAAATCCTAAAGATTTTCGTGAATACTCTCTTATCCCAGTTGATCAAATTTTCTTCGTTATAAAAAATCGGTTCGATTTGGTTCATTAGCTTGTTAAAGATAATCAGAACGTTTTGCAAATCGGTATTATCGAGATCTGTACCGTGATATAATTGCAGGTAAATGACGCTTAATATTTCGTGGAACCCTTGTTTATACTGTAGGTGTTCGCTTTGATGTATAAGCAGGTAATTGTACAAAAGTTGTCTCATTTGAGCATGAACCTTGGGTTCCTGAAATATATCGTCAAGCATTATCCTTGAGAGGTCCAAATCTATAATTTCCAGAGTTTCCCTTAGTGTCAACGGCTTTTCATCACTTCCCTTGGACAAAGAACCTTTAGTTTGGTCATTGTCATCAGACAAGGGATGTTTTTCAACAGCCTCGACGGGAGTCAGCCTCCTGATTCCCACTGAGGAGGAAACGTTCGAGTGCAAGACCCTTTTAGGCACATTTGCATTATGATTTTCGTCATAGTTGTCGCCATCTGTCAGCATAGGCACTGGCACCAAGCCGAACTGGTTAAGGTCCAAACCTTTAAAGTTATCAGTTAACAAGCAGTTGTTGTTTTCATCACACAGAAGCAAAGCTTTCCAGAGCCAGCCTCTACTATTTTCTTTAAAGATAGAGTCATGGTAGAGTTCACCTTTCCAAATTCCCTTCTGCACCAGTTGGTCTCTTGTCTCGTAGTGGTCAATCGCCCATTGTAAGACATCCTTCATGGTTGCATAAGCGAAAAAATACAAACGCACGACAGCTAACCCTCTCTATGTATGCCAATTCTCTTGACAACTCTCCCCCATTGTTCTGAAAAAGGTAATGAAATTAAACGCTGCTGTACCGATTATGGAAAACTCAATGGAAAAATTGAAAAAAAAAAAAAAAAGGAACTAGTAATGCCGTAGTAGAAGCGGGTAACATAATATCCGGTTTTCCTTTACGACCGCTTACAGGCCTAAACCAGCGCACCATCCAGTTACAATAACACTTGGAGCATGCGTACACGTGTGCGTATTCTACGGCTGGCATGGGCAAAATAAGACGTGGAATTTTTCTGTGGTCAAAACTTTGCGTCAGTAAATAATTCAAGAAAAAATACTAATTATGTCGAAAAAAAAATAGAAAAAAAAGAAAAAAAGAATACTAAAAGGTGAGTGTTCAGGAAAACCGCAAGCCATGTTTGTTGATTATTCCGGACTGGAGCGTTACACGGATATAAATGCATCTTTTGGCAAGTTGGTCAACACTTACTGCTGTTTTCAGCGCTGTGAAGCCATCAGCGAACAATTGGAGATTCTGAAAAGTCTAGTACCAAAGTGCCACGACATTGTGGCACTTACTGACGAAGACTTCGCTAGTGGCCATACTGCCGGACTGACACAGAAATTGTTTGCTATGGCGATGACCCTACACCAGATCACCGACTGTATCGACCTCCTGCAGAAATGCAACACCATAATACCCATCGAGATCGCCAACCCGGCTAGCTTTGAAAGCGGCGCCGCGACGGCGCCGCTACGTCAAAGCTATGCTAGGCTCTTGGATGACTGGTCCCACTACATGGGCCCATCAACGGTAAAACACACAGGCTGTACCAACCGACCCAAGTGGAGATTTCCCTGGCAACAGTCACGAACTATCATCATCCCCATGCTGTTTATTGGCGAAACTGCAATGAGCACCAGGGACCTAAGGTCTGTGCTGCATGATTGTGAGATCAGGCACGCGAGCGAAATGCCGCTGCAGCTACTTTGGACGTCGTCACCGGAGTTGGTGTACGCCACACCGCATGCTGACGACTACGACATTTGGTCGCGCTACGGGTCTGATTACAACATGCAGATAGAGGACGAAGACGAAGCATCAAAAGGGCGACAGCGCAAGTGTGTGGTGCAGTTGGAGGCACTGTTGGGTGCGCTACCTACTACGGACCCGTTGTTCCAATGGTAGCCCGGGCCTTTTTTTTTTTTCATCAGCTTCTCTTTTAGGCCGTCGGCCCCGTTCGATGTTCACCCGTCCTGGACAGCTTGCTCTCCCCCCTTCCTCGTGCTGCGCGACTGTTTACGTTATTGGCTTATTGTATTGTTTTCGCATCTAGAACGTTCAGGTTCAATTTACGCAACGGTGTTTCACTCGAAGCATCTGGCTGTACAAGCAAATGCTGCGTTCTCGTTCTCCTTTATATAACAAGCTTCTGCCTTAAAGCGTTCATATGTACATACATATACACCACTCAGGCACTCGCATAATCGCACTTAAATACGCAAAATATACAAGATAGCCCTACAACTGCTCCATGGACTCCAAGGACACGCAAAAGTTGCTTAAGGAGCACCGAATCCCCTGCATCGACGTTGGATGGTTGGTCAGGCCCAGTGCCTCCACCACCAAGAGCTCCAGACCAGGGAAGTCCGAGTCCAAGGCCAACAGTGTGGCTCCTGACATCCAGATGGACACTGCTCGCCCGCCCGTTTTCGAAACGTCTGTAGACTCTTCCAGCAGCATTCTTTCTTCAAACGATAAGGGACGCCGCCACTCCGTAGCTGCGAGCTTGCTAATGGATAACCAGCGTGCTAACGTTGGGTCTACATCCGTTCCCACAAATATTCCTCCCCCTAGGGGTAGGTCGAAGTCAGTGGTGGAGACTAACCTGTCTAACGTTGAGGCTGACTCCGGACATCATCACCACCACCACCACCATCACACGGAAGATGCTCCTGCACCTAAGAAGGTCGGATTCTTTAAGAGTCTGTTTGGCCATAGGAAGAAGGATCAGGAACAACAGGAGAAGGAACGAGAAAGGAAAGAGCGCTCACCCTCTCCGACTCACGTGGACCGTGGCGCGGCCATAAGAAGAGAAAGAACGGCTACCATATCTGCGGAATCACCACCGCCTTTGCAGTACAATGCTCCACCCTCTTATAACGATACTGTGGTACCGTTAACAAGATCCAAGACGGAATCAGAAGTGTATTACGAAAATCATCCGCAAAGCTACTACCATGGCCGTACGCGCACATACCACTCACCAGAAGAGGGTAAAGTCGACGGAACTTCCCCCGCAGACGATCATAACTATGGCGGCTCTCGACCTGATCCTAGATTAATGGATTTCTTGCGCTACTACAAATCTAAGGATTACAAATTAGCCGCCTTCAAAGAAGGGAACTTTATTAAGTCATCTGCGTCTCCCACAACCAAGAAAAATAGACGCGCTTCGTTCTCATTACATAACGACAAACCACAACCTGCCAAATCACTTGCTCACCAGAAATTTGACGCTAAGGGAAGACCCATTCCGCCGCATCCCGACGCACCCAAATTGCCTTCCGCCTTCAGGAAGAAGCATCCAAGCAACGCGTCGATAGTAGACACAGTGGATTCCAATTCGGACGTTTCCTCGTCAGCGCAGAATAATAATCAGACACCTTCTTCTCATAAATTCGGCGCCTTTTTAAGGAAAGTTACCTCTTATGGGAACAACAACAACAACAGCACCAATGCCTCCTCCCTTTCTGCAAACGTCAATAATCCAGACACCTCATCGACGTCCCTATGGTCTTCTAGTTCAATGGAGTTCGACCCTTCAAAGATAACCACCGTCCCCGGCCTCGAGAATATACGGCCCTTGAAACACGTCTCCTTTGCTACGAACACCTATTTCAACGATCCTCCACAACAAATATGCAGTAAAAACCCTCGTAAAGGTGAAGTGGAAGTGAAGCCTAATGGATCTGTTGTCATTCATAGGTTGACTCCGCAAGAACGCAAAAAAATCATGGAATCGACTAGTTTGGGTGTTGTCGTTGGGGGGACCGGGCAATTAAAACTATTAAATCCCGAGGAAGACGACGCAAATGCCAAGAGTAAAGAGGAGATGGCGCCTCAAAAGCAGAACGAAGTGGAGGCACACGACGAGGAGGATAACAACTCTCAAAGGAGAAACATCGTTATGGCCGCTGCAGAAGCTGCTGCAGAGGCCAGAGCCAAAGAGGCACCTAACGAATTGAAACGTATCGTGACCAACAATGAAGAAGAAGTCACTGTCAGTAAGACCGCCAGCCATTTGACCATCGATAAGCCAATGATTTCAAGAAGGGGTGCTTCCACATCCTCTTTGGCCTCCATGGTATCCAGTGATACCAACGGTACGAACGCAGATGATGAAGGAGAAATTCTTCCCCCACCTTCTTTGAAGATACCTCACGACATTGTGTATACCCGTTGTTGTCACTTGCGAGAAATTCTGCCCATACCAGCCACATTGAAGCAATTGAAAAAGGGCTCGACGGACCCTATCCCCATCTTACAGTTACGTAACCCAAGACCTTCTATGGTGGAAATTTGGTCGTTCAGCGATTTCTTGAGCATTGCTCCCGTTTTATGTCTTTCGTTGGACGGTGTACAATTAACCGTGCAAATGCTTAGAATAATTTTGAGTTCGCTGGTTTACAAACAGCATTTCCAAAAACTTTCTCTAAGAAACACCCCCTTGGATGAAGAAGGATGGAAAGTTCTGTGTTATTTTGTCTCCAAGGCCAAGTCTCTGCACTCTATTGATTTGACAATGGTCCCTTCCATCAAGACAAATGTACAAAAGCCTTCTAAATCTTCTTTGAAGTCAAAAATTCTGAGAATGCAATGCAACTTGGAAAATAGATCCGACATGAACTGGGACCTTTTGACAGCTTCTATTGCCCTCATGGGCGGTTTGGAGGAAATCGTCATTTCCGGGGCCAAGATGAATTCTGCACAATTCAAAAACTTTATTCTCGTTGCTTGTATAGCAACCGAGAGATTGGGCCTCGCGTGTAATGGATTATCTAAGAGCCAATGTGATGATTTGGCCAAGTGGATGGTTCAATCAAAAGTGACAGGTCTAGACGTTGGTTTTAACGATTTGAATGGCAAACTTTCCTCTTTCACCGATGCTGTTTTAGGCAAAATACAAAAAGCTAACGAGAAAAACGTCTTCAAATTTTTATCTCTAAATGGGACAAATTTGAGAGTGAACGAACACGACACTTTTGAGAATAACGAGGTCTTAAAACTGATAAGCGTTTTATGTTATTCGGAAAATTTAAAATTCTTGGATATATCGAACAATCCTGCCATCTTCCCCCACTGTGTTCCGACGCTGATTGATTTTTTACCTGTTTTTGTTAATCTTGTCCGTCTGCATATCGACTATAATAATTTAAGTTCCACGAGTGTAGTGATGCTGGCCGAAGTATTACCCATGTGTTCAAGATTGAATTATTTTTCCATGTTAGGAACGGAATTGGATTTGGCATCGTCTAAAGCTCTAGCAGAGGCGGTGAGGAAAAGTTCATCTTTGATGACTTTGGACGTGGACTATGTGTATATGCCAGAGAACATTAAGGAAAAAATTTCATTATATGCTTTAAGAAATATTCAAGGGGAGTTGAAAAGGGTTAATAATGACGATAAGGATATCAAAGATAGCCAATTTTCAAGCCTACAGGACCAACTATCACTTTTATTAACTGAAAAAGCGGATAATTCCGAACATTACAACAAAATGGTTGAGAATTTCATGGCCAAAATCGCGTTGGCACGTATCAAGATTAGTAAAGTGGTTCATGATCTTTTCGATTTAAAACTGAATGGACAATTAAATTTGGAAGGTAAGGAAGCTTTGATTAGATTATGCTTCATAGAGGCAAGTTTGGAAAGAGGCTGTGACCTGCTGAAACAAAGACATAACAACACTTTGAAATCACCAGAGGCCGTCTCAAAAAGTCAGAAAGGGGGAAATCAAGCACAACCCAATTCCGAAAGCTGCCAAAGAATGTTACTAAGCTCATCTATATTACAAAATTCAGATCATATTGCGCTTATGCCATTCGGTAGTGCAATAGTCGAAAAGTCAATCCCAGATGCAGAAGATGCCGTCGAATTCAGAGAAGGTGACGACTCCAACGTAAATCACGAAGACGTACCAGCAAATGATCAACAATTCCGAGATGAAGTTGATATCAAAAACAAATACTCTATCATTAAAAGAGAACTAGAACACGAAAAGCTTGTCGGTGGTGGCGATTTACCAGTGGACAAAGAAATCTTAAATCGTGCCGCACAATCCTTAGATAGTGACCAGATAAAGGAATTTCTGTTGAAGAATGACGTCTCTACTATCCTTGGCGTCATTGATGAACTGCATAGCCAAGGGTACCACTTGCATCATATTTTCAAAAAACAGGGAAACCAAGAAGAGACCGCGTTCAGAACAAAGGATGAACAACAGTCCTCCCAATCCAATGATTCAAGTGCTAATGTGTCCCCTACCACTGATCCGATATCCACAGGCTCCAATACTTCTAGAACGAACGATAATGCTCATATTCCTCCGACCGATGCGCCTGGATTTGATAAATTTATGAACAATGCAGAGGAAAATGCCATTGACGCTGCTTATGATGATGTGCTAGACAAAATCCAGGATGCGCGGAACAGTAGTACTAAATAATAAGGGATTTCTCTTAATTTTTTAATCTCTTTTTTGTATTGGGTTTCGAAAATATAATAAGGAGCCCTCAGACATTTACGTATCCTTTCATGTATGATTATTTTAAGTATTTTGTATTTTTTATTATTATTAATGTAAGCATAATGCTTTTGTAGAACTTGAGACAACCCGGACGGGTCCGATGAGTTTTTTTCTTCAAACTTTTATAGAAAATAATAAATGGTGTTAGCACCACTCAGATGTGATATTTGACGTGTCGATTGTGATACCTGAAGACGCTATTGGAGAGCCATTGCAACGCACAGTCCAACAGTAATAAGCTCTGATCGTTTTGAAAAAGTATGTTTCTTTCCATTGGACGCTTGTCTTCCGATCAAAATTTTATCTCCTATACAATTTCTTCCTATTTACTAACGAAAACCTGCGAACCTGTAAACTACATGATTTTTAATATTAGTGAACTTCAATACACCTCAACAAAACAAAACGCCCTTTTCGTTCGGGACTGCCAACAATAACTCTAACACCACCAATCAGAATTCCTCTACTGGTGCGGGCGCCTTCGGAACAGGTCAATCAACATTTGGTTTCAACAATTCTGCGCCAAATAACACGAACAATGCAAACTCTTCAATCACACCTGCATTTGGTAGCAATAACACTGGTAATACTGCATTTGGTAACAGTAACCCCACAAGTAACGTTTTTGGCAGCAACAATTCTACGACTAATACATTTGGTAGTAATAGTGCAGGGACATCCCTTTTTGGATCTTCCAGTGCTCAACAAACGAAGAGCAATGGAACTGCTGGAGGAAATACATTTGGTTCTTCATCCTTATTCAATAACAGTACTAATAGCAATACGACAAAACCTGCGTTCGGCGGTTTGAATTTTGGCGGCGGCAATAACACAACTCCTAGCTCGACCGGTAATGCTAACACAAGTAATAACCTATTTGGCGCTACCGCAAATGCGAATAAGCCAGCCTTTTCCTTTGGTGCAACCACTAACGACGATAAAAAAACAGAACCAGCCAAGCCTGCCTTCTCCTTTAATTCAAGTGTCGGTAATAAGACAGACGCTCAAGCTCCCACTACAGGATTTTCCTTTGGTTCACAACTAGGTGGAAACAAAACGGTTAACGAGGCTGCAAAGCCTTCCCTTTCATTTGGTTCAGGATCAGCTGGTGCTAACCCAGCTGGAGCTTCGCAACCCGAACCTAAAGCTAATGAACCAGCAAAACCAGCCCTCTCTTTTGGTACTGCAACATCCGACAATAAGACAACTAACACAACCCCAAGTTTTTCGTTTGGTGCTAAATCGGATGAAAATAAAGCTGGTGCTACTTCTAAGCCTGCCTTCTCATTCGGTGCTAAGCCAGAAGAAAAGAAGGATGATAATTCCTCAAAACCAGCTTTCTCATTTGGTGCCAAATCAAATGAAGACAAGCAAGATGGAACGGCTAAACCAGCATTTTCTTTTGGTGCCAAGCCCGCGGAAAAGAATAACAATGAAACTTCCAAGCCGGCATTCTCTTTTGGAGCAAAGTCTGATGAGAAAAAGGATGGCGATGCCTCTAAACCTGCCTTCTCTTTTGGCGCTAAACCGGATGAAAATAAAGCTAGTGCTACTTCTAAGCCTGCCTTCTCATTCGGCGCTAAGCCAGAAGAAAAGAAGGATGATAATTCCTCAAAACCAGCTTTCTCATTTGGTGCCAAATCAAATGAAGACAAGCAAGATGGAACGGCTAAACCAGCATTTTCTTTTGGTGCCAAGCCCGCGGAAAAGAATAACAATGAAACTTCCAAGCCGGCATTCTCTTTTGGAGCAAAGTCTGATGAGAAAAAGGATGGCGATGCCTCTAAACCTGCCTTCTCATTTGGTGCTAAATCGGATGAAAAAAAGGACAGTGATTCTTCGAAGCCTGCCTTCTCATTTGGTGCTAAATCGGATGAAAAAAAGGACAGTAGTTCTTCGAAGCCTGCCTTCTCATTCGGTGCTAAACCCGATGAAAAGAAGAATGATGAAGTCTCCAAGCCTGCCTTCTCATTCGGAGCAAAGGCTAACGAAAAGAAAGAAAGTGATGAATCAAAATCAGCCTTTTCATTTGGTTCTAATCCTACAGGAAAGGAGGAAGGCGATGGGACGAAGGCTGCCATTTCCTTTGGTGCTAAACCCGAAGAACAGAAATCCAGTGATACGAGCAAGCCAGCGTTTACTTTTGGTGCTCAAAAAGATAATGAGAAGAAAACAGAGGAATCTTCTACGGGGAAGTCAACCGCAGATGTCAAATCAAGTGATAGCTTGAAATTAAATTCTAAACCAGTAGAATTGAAGCCAGTTTCTCTCGACAATAAAACACTGGACGATTTAGTAACGAAATGGACTAACCAACTAACAGAATCGGCCTCTCATTTTGAACAGTATACCAAAAAAATTAATAGTTGGGATCAGGTACTAGTGAAAGGAGGTGAACAAATTAGTCAGTTATACTCAGATGCTGTGATGGCGGAACATAGTCAAAACAAAATAGATCAATCTCTACAATATATCGAGAGGCAACAGGATGAATTAGAAAACTTCTTAGACAATTTTGAAACCAAGACAGAGGCACTTCTGTCCGATGTTGTGTCTACAAGTTCAGGTGCTGCGGCCAACAATAATGACCAAAAAAGACAACAGGCCTATAAGACAGCCCAGACTTTGGACGAAAATTTAAACTCGTTGTCATCCAATCTTTCTTCTCTAATAGTAGAAATCAACAATGTTAGTAATACATTCAACAAAACCACTAACATCGATATAAACAATGAAGACGAAAATATTCAACTAATCAAAATCTTGAATTCACATTTCGACGCTTTAAGGTCACTAGACGATAACTCCACCTCTCTGGAAAAACAAATCAACTCGATAAAGAAATGATCTAAAAGAAAAAATTCCCTCTATTCTACACTTATTTGACATAGGATGTGCTATATTAAATAATTATATATAGGTATCAAAATGTACGCGATGGTTCAGAACCTGCAATTAATTTAACACCTCAATCATACTTGTTTTTTTCCTTTTTCAAGAAGTTTTTGTAATGTGTCGTGCCGATCTGTAAACGACCTGGATTTTTATTTCATTAGACAGTAAATACGCACCAAATCAGAACCAAAGAAAGGCTTCTGTAGTGTATGAAACTAAAAGCCACTTTTTGTGATAGTTTCTTCTTAGTACTTAGTACACAACCAAATATTTTGCAAAATGAAATCGATTCCTAAAAGTAATTCTTAAAAGTGATAATGAATGACTTAATCGTTATTTTGATATCCTGTTAATGTGCATAACATCACAATTAACTTCACCATTTCGTTTAAACTTTGGTTATTAGGATCCGACGAATTTTTCTTATCTTCTTTTTCCCTCAAAAGATCTCTTTTGAATATTCCGATCACTAGCCTCTTATACGTATTCAGTAAACCCTTTACCGTTTGAACAACAGCTTTGTTTGAGCTCCCCATGCTCACTAAAACAGCTGATATCAATTGGAATATAGGAACGATTAACTCAAACAAGGAAACACCATTAGCATCTTTGTCAACTAGTAGCGGATTATCCAAGGTGACGTTAACCTTTAAGAATTTGGAATTCTGAACGTAGACTTCGTCAAACATAAGGTCTAGACCCAAATCAGGATCAACTTTTAAAAATGACAATTCCGCGATTATTCGGAATAGATTATTTTCAATTAAAGCGCTAGCTCCACCTCTAGTTTCGGCAACACGTATTAAAAAGAATACAGTGGCTTTAAAAGCTGTCAATTCATATAACAAATCATCAATGTTTATGTGCTCTGTAGTAGAATTTAACAAAGCATCTGTATTTTTTAGCGAACGTATTATTAAGAGCAGTCTTGTAGTTTTCATCAGTGAATCCAATATAAAATTCTCTTTACTTCTATTAGCCAGTTGAATAAGTGAATCCAATAGCAATATACCTGTAACCCTACTAGTTCCCTCGCCATAAACAACATCGTTCCATATGATCTCTACCAATTTTTTACTTCCTAGTCTCAAATCCTGCAGAACCTTTTCGGACCCTACTTGGTCGCTTAGAACTCTACTCAAATAATGGTTTGCTAATATATAGAAATCGGACCTTAATGCCACAGAGGAGAGTGGGGAGTTTATACCCTGAATACATGTCTTGAACAACTGATATAGCCTGCCGTCTACCGTGCCTTTGTCGGTAATCAACTTACGATCGCGGTTATATATATCAAATAGGAAAACGGCGAGAGAAACCAATTCTTCTGAAAAAGTTATATTAAACTCAATATAATCACTAATCTTCGGAATAATTGTACCAAAAACCTCCAGAATAAAGTTTGATCTTGTTGATGGTTCCAATTTTCCATCAGTAACAATGATTTGCACCAACTGTACCCAAGAGTGCAGCACAGACAGGTTCAACTCCAATGCTTTGTTTCTTGATATAATATTCGTGAAATGGCTTTTTGCTTTTATACACTCGACATCTGCATCCTTCAAAAATTGTTCTTTTGACACAGTGAGACTGAAGGAATTAGAATGTAAGCTTTCAGCACGGACTCTTTTAATCAGGCGCATAAGGTTTTCCATTTTGTGAAAGTCATAGATATTGCCGGAGCAATACTTGTTAAGAGTGACTTGTTCCAAATTTAAAGGAACATTGGTGAAAATTGATAACGTCTCTTTTGGTTCGCAGATATTGCCATAGTTTAATGGATCCAAGAAAGAAAACAACCTTACCGAATACATTGTATTTGATATCAAGTAATTCACATATGTTAAAACCTCTGATTTCGTGCCCGAAAATGAAATTTTATGAATGAACAGACCCAAATATTGTGTCCAATAATTCCTGTAGGCTAAGAATGACAGAAATGCACCAACGGATTCGCTCTCGATGAAGTTCTTACATTTTTCCTCCGTAGAATTGTCAAAAGGAGAGCCGTTCCATGTCGTGAACCTTGTCACTTGTGGATCGAGGATCATTATTCTCTCAAAAAAGTTTTCTTTGATTAGGTATGAATATAGTAGACCAGATGTTAACGGATTACGACATAGTTTGATAATAATTTCCAGTGCTGCTGTAGCCAATCTCATAGGTGCATAATCGATATTGTCCTTAGTAATGCTGTTCAATGAAGCTTCCAACACGCTTATGAGGGAATCAAGTAATGAGGTTCCGGAAGATATAAATGTTGCTAGGTTAGGTCCCAGGGATATAACGTTTGAGACCTGGAAACCTAATAACAGATGAGAAATAGTCATCGTTCGACTATAATTAGAAAGATTTGATGTTAAGAAATCTAATAGTTCTAACTTCAAAGCAAGGACACCAGCGTCGGTTATTGAGCTTTCCAATTGTGTAATAAATGCATCCTTTATTCTGGCTGATTCATCTACGGAATCGAATATTGTTAACAACTTATTTCTCTTAGACAAAGACGCAACGGAGCCATTAGAGCGTTCTGAAAGTTTCGCCAAAATACGCAGTGAATTTGTGGCTAAAATTTGATCATCGACCCCGACGTATAAACCCAAGTGTGCAACAAGTGGAATATTGAAAAAAATTGCATCGTAAAATGAACGTAATCCGTGAAGAGAATAATTCTTTGGCAAGAAATAATCCGTCTTGCCATGCTTCTTAACAATTGGAAATAATTCTTCCACGTATGTCTCCTGATAATCCAATACTTTATTGATAATTTTCACAGCTAACTGCAACAATTCAGCCTGATTTTTGCCACCTTCTAACTCTATGGACAATTGATCAACACCAACATCAACTACATTAAATATACTTTTGTAAATCTTTTCCGTGAAAATATAGTTGAATATGGGGATAGCTGGGCATTCTTGAACGTAATTGAAGAAATTTTCGCAATCCACCAAAGCATCCAAATTCGCAGCTGCAGGAATAGAATTTAAAATTACACTGTAATCAAAAGAGCATAAGCCCGTATAGATAATTTTCAAAATAGGAAGCTGGACGGCTCTTTTATTTCTGATATCAACAATTTGATCCACGTGCGCTAAAATGTCGTTGAAAATGTAGTCAAAATATGGCCATATACCTACCTTCCTATAACCCTGACCTAATCTTGTTGGAAATGCCAATTTGCCAAAAACCATGTATTCACTATTATTTTCACGAGAATGAATAGAAATCAGATTATGGAAGAGTTGTAAAAACCCCAAAACGTCAGAGTATTTTGTTAACACGTTTGTAAAAGCATTTCTATAAGATTCGGATGAATAATTCAGCGATGAATCCTTGAAAATTAGAGAGTCTAGAAAAGACCAAAATTTTGTTCTAGAAGATTCAAGTTTTGGAACCAAGTTACTTATAACCTTGAAAGCAGCGCCTACGAGAGGTGTATTTATCTTGGTGAATTCGAATAGGACATCTGAGAAAACTTTCGATAGCGAGCTTTTTACATCCTCGTCAACCTGGTATGTAACTGATCCAACTAAAGTTAATAAAGAAGACAGAAATATTACAGCTTCTTCATTTAAGCCTTCTTCTAAGGCTACCGCAGTCGAATCGATATCGTTATGAGTTGACTCACTAAACTGCTGCCTCTTATGGAGGCTCGAGTTAAAATTGCTTATTTTCTTAGTGTAGTCACTGAGACACTGTGCAATGTTTTTCCATGAAATCGAGCTGTTTTCGCCAAAATAGTGATAGACATTCAGGGCATTTTCAGGACCAAAGGACAAGCTAGAAACCATCAAATAGAAACAAGACCTCATCAAGTTGTCGTTGCATCTCGAACACCACTCAATAAAACCATAAGCGTTTGATTCCTTATCAGACCAGAAAGTACATGAATATTCGGGCCTTGATGCATAGAAAAAATATATTGACAGAAAAAATCTTTCTAAGTCAGCCTTTAGTGAGATGTCATCCAAAGTTAAGTCTTCACCGGACAACAAAGAGTCTTCCTCAGCATCCTTAATTTTTGTAAGCAAAAAGGCACAATCTGTAATAACAGTTTGAAGCACATCATCAAAGGATGAGAGGAAAAATTCTTGGGTCTGATCGGATAAAACTATAGTAGTGTAAGAATATTCGTTGACGTTATTGGGCATACTATTTAGCCGAGCGGTACCCGTGGTTGACATCATCCCAGGATAAGACGGATTCCATAAGCCGCGTCCGCTCATATTATCAGTTGCGGATGCTGGGTTGTAGGTAGAATTCGTCGTTTGACTAAAAATTTTTTCATCATCAAGTAACTGTTTAGGAATTAGCCTTGGAATATGCCTTTCTAACAGGGACCTTATATCGTAGAAAAGTTCCATACTCTTGTCTTGTTCCACGATAGATGTATCTGCGGCAAATATTAAAATTTGTTCAATAGCGCCTAGTTCGACGGCAGAAGTCATTGGCTCATCAACATCAGTTTTGAAATCCATCGTGTCAGCCCTTCTTTTAGGGTCTTCTTTACACCACCCAATGAAGTAAGCAAAAAAAATGAAAATAAGAGCTACTTTGACCGGTTTGGTATATATGGAGTCGTCCTTTAAGTCTTTCATAAACTGAGAATGTAATAATTTGACATCTGCATCGGGCAAAACTCTTAAAGATGCGAAAAGGTGGAAAAATGCAGGAGTATAATATATTATAAAAAAATCATTGGAATCCAATTCTGACACGTGATGAAGTAAGGACAGTATAAAATCCTTATTTTTCATGATGGCTCCTTTATCCACTAAACCATATAAAATTTGACTCAGAATATCATATTCTCTCAGTAAGAAGTCCCTCCTAAACTTGATATTTTGTTGGAATAAAGCATTATAGTTTTCTAGTATCTGAGCCTTATTGATTTGTTGTTTAATCTCAGATAATTGAGTATGAATGAACTTAAAGGCTGAGAGGATATTAGAAACTAAAGCTCCATTCTTTATAAGCTCTTGGTATAACTCAGTATCTTCGTGGAAACAGTTGACTATAAAAGAAACAATTTGCAGGATATATTGCCTTCTCAAAAAGTATTGTACTTTGCCATTATTAGCGGTGGTATCACCAGAAAGTATGAGTTCACATGCAACAATTTCATCCAAGTTTAATTCATCGGACAAAGAAATAGCTTCGAAAATAAACTCCTGATTGACCTTAAAAGTAGAGCCATCGGATAGTTCAATTTCACCTTTTTCTAATTGTGATCGGCTAGCATTGTTTTTTAGTTTGTCTGTGTTTAAGTTCAAATTTTGTAAGTCAGGAAGTACCTCTTTGAACAGATCAAAATCGAACTCACCACTCTCAATAGAGCGATACAATGTTTCGAAAGGAATTGCAGACCATTTCATTTTTTCTTATCTGCGGAACAAATCTTTTCAACTAGGTTAGATGCCAAGTGATATAAGTTATATATATTTCGTGCTTAGGAGGCGTGTTGTTAATTGGCGTACCCTGAGGAAATAATTTATTAAGTATAGTGTAAACTAAGTGGCTAAGAAAGGTATTGGTAAACTAGTTGAAAGGCAATGGGCGCATTTACTAAATACTACATCACACTTACAAACTAACCTTGTTATTTTCCAGCAGAAAATTTATTTTCATCAAAAGACGAAAACGGAATCATACTACCCGGCCCGAGAAGGACTTTGATGAAGACCGTAGTTAGAATGGGCTCACTAGACTCGTGAGCCGTTTCAGTTTAATTATTATTATATATGTATACCAGTGCTTTACCCAAAAGAGAACATTTACGTGAAATACTACGCTCTTGCTGGGACCTTAACGTGTATATATTATCATAAACTGAGACTCTTCGTAAATTGCCCCTTAAACACGGTGCTGTGAATGCTATCGCTTGATTATAAGCCAATAAACTTCATATTCTTTGAAAAGCCGCTGCTATTGCATTTAATGCTAAGGAAGGTTAACAAAGCATTAATGAAGAATAACTACAGGAGTAGCCAAAAAAATCTCCGCGACGGGGAATTGAACCCCGATCTGGCACGCGACAAGCGCCCATTCTGACCATTAAACTATCACGGAAGAAACAAAGCACTCACGATGGGGGTCGAACCCATAATCTTCTGATTAGAAGTCAGACGCGTTGCCATTACGCCACGCGAGCTACTATTTGTTGAATGTTTTACTACTTTACTATAGTAAAACCTAATCACGCTTTCAATTACTACAATTTTCGGATTTTCACGGCTGATGAAATAATGCAGCCTGCCTGTATTGCATAAAATGGCTACACTTATGAGAACTGATACAAGTTGTTTACCGTTGGGGCACCAAGGTGTTATTAGTCAGAAATAAATGTAAATTTCTTATACTGCAAAGCAGAGGTACATATAACACACATCGATTGGTTCATCTTGGCTACGACTAATATTTTTGGGATGCAGGTGAATAATTAGATAATTGTTGTAATTCCATTGTTATTAAAGGCTATAATATTAAAGGTTATTTGGGTCTTTCTTTCTCTCGGCTTTATTTTATTTATAGTTTCTATCTTTCAGCTTTCAAAAAATAATATATATGGCGCTTCATGAAAAGAGAGCTAGCTACAGAAATATAAACAGTCATGGATGAATAGGCGGCGGCAGCTATGCCGGTGCATCCGCACAGTATAATGGACTTAAACTGCCTTAATACAACTGTTCAAGTTATTGAATAGCATTATATATTAGTGCCAACCAAAATATGAAACCGATGCTTCCAACTGTCACCCCAAGAAGACACGCAAAAGGTGCTACTGCACATAAATCGGCCACTCCTTGAGCTAGACCCAATTCTAACAGACTTACAGTTAGGATTCTCTTTATTCTGTCTAGTCGTTTCCTTTTTTCTCTCGCTTCTTTTTCTTTTTCGTCTTCTCTACCACCATTTATAGTAATTCGATTCTGTTCTCTACTGAGGTTTTCTAAAGCATTAACTACCTTGTCCCTGGAGACTTCTTTAAACTTTTTGATATATTCAAATGGTGAAATATTCAAAGCCGCATCTAGTGCCTTTTCCACCTTTTCATATTCTATTTCGAGCGACTCTCTCTCATTATTATCCAAACTTTTCACTTTATAATTTAGCACCGCTTCTAAGCCCTTCAAAATAAAAGTATGCTGCTCATATTTTGCACTAATGTTTTGAATTTGTCCCTCGATAATAGGCACCTTCTCTGCTGTCAATGTTTCGTATGTTCCATTGTTGTCCAGATTTCTCAATGATGTGATTAACCTATCGCCCGCATCGCTGAACTGTTGTATTGTGTTAGTTCCTGCAATCACAACAATGGTGAAATAAAAATATATGAAAAGCTGGAACCTCATTTGAATTAGTTTACTTCACTAGGCTCTTTTATCTTCACTTATTGTTTTGTGGTGTCTATTTTTTTTACTGACAGTTTACACTTTTATAGTCTTTAAAAAAGCAAAAAAAATAATTCTTTTATTTTTATCCCAAGATAATAAATATTGATGTATTAGATAGTAGTATAATTGAGTATAAAAATTATTTTTGTAGTACTTTTTCAAACCAATCTCTGCAAGACATATCTTCCATATTTTCACAATTATTTAAGCCGATTGCAACAACATTCACCAAAGGTGCCTTTTCTGCGGCAATGTGTAGCCCTATAATTAGCTGCTTGAATGAGAAAACCACAAAAAGGGGGATTGAATACATAGCATAGCTTACACTGTATCTTAGTAATTTTTTTCCCTTCTACTTTGTTTTTCGCAGGGCCTTTGCCTTTGGAAAAGGGTACACGAGTCTTAAGAGAAATGAAAAAAAATGACACTAAATCGGTGATAATAATTTGTCGTTGTGACCACTAAAAAGAATTCATAAAAAAAAAACTTGATCATTGGTGCCACAACCTAGTCATATTTGAAATCATTTTTTTCCTTTATTTTTTACCACAGGGTGCGTTTGGAAGAGACACAAAATCACTCTAGGGTTTTCTATCGAACATAAAGTAAATCATTTTTATATTCCAAAATTGCTCGAAGTAAATCTCTTGTTTTCCTCCCAAATGAAGATCAATATTAAACCTTTCTGAAAATCTTTTTTAATACAGATTACATTATAGAGTTGTATACTCTTCGATCATTTAACTTCTCTTTTATGGGTCATATATCTCTAATTGTCTCTACAGTACTTTTTTTGCTTTTCCAATAAAAATCATAATCACAGCCATAGTCACAAAACTATAAGATGAAAGTACAAATGATAGAAAGGATTTTTCTGATCCAGTTGTGTTTGCTTACCGTTGTATTAGCAAGTAGTAGAGCAGTGGTTGAATTCGAAAGTACCGGAACCAAACTGGTCAACTCATTAAGGGTCTTGGCTGCTTACTCGCAGAGTTCTGTCTGTGTTGATGAAAAAATATCTGGAATCGAGAGACAAATAGAGGAAGTTAAAGATATGTATGGTAACCACTCTTTTATTCTAAAGGGTTTAAATGGTATATTGAATAACAAGGTGAATATGCTAACAAGGGAAATCCAAATGGAAACTGTTGGCAATAACACATTTGAAACAGAAACAGGGAAGCTAACTAAGGGCCTAAACCGAGCAGTAAATATATCTCCGTTCAAGTACATAAAAAAATTCAAGACCGTTTCAACAAAGAAATTTGAAAGCCTCTTGAATAAGTATGACCTGGTTGCCAAGAAGGGCGGGGAATTGACAGAGGAACAAAAGAAAAAGAAGGAGGTGCTCTCACGGATCAGTAGAGTAGTCGCTGCAACAACGATAGAGGCTGGTCTGGCACAAGGTGTGGTTGATTTATGTATAACAGTGACAACTAGTCTATGCTTAGTCTCGGCCAGCATTGGAGGCGTCGGATTTCTTATTTGGCTCACCATTATATACCAAGCTCTGACTTAGGAAAATGTTGCCGATTTTGTTTTTGCCACTCCTGTACATTGTTTAATCTCAGATCGTTGTATATATATACATATATATAGTGTTTTAACGACATTCTTATATTTGCATTTCTGCTTCTTATTACACCTAACTATTCTGTAACTGCCATGGGTAAGCATTTTTGAAGTATTAATTAACAATTAAACTTTCAAACATACCCACCCTTTTGTTGGAATAAAAATCAATTAACACCCACTGACTAGTAAATATTACTAGAATAACTGATGATTATGCCAATTTTCTGACAGTTGTTGGGATTCCATTGTTGACGAAGGTCCTATTATTAGATATACGGAACATACTAGATCTCTCGAGCCTATCGGAACCTACTAAGCGGAATCGGCAATATACATGTGATTCATTTTTTTCGTTTTTCGTTTTACATTATTAATTTTACGTCTCAACTTTGTTCAATTTCAGAGACTGCATCTCATCACATCTATCATCTTTTTGTACCACATAAGGTAATATACACGTAATAATAGGCAATAGATGTGTGCGAATGAACTTCCAATATAATCCATTTAGTAGTGCCTTTTGTTACTAATATTCGTCAGTTTCTCAAGCTGACACTTGATTTATTCTAAACAAATTTCAATCTTGGACAATTAGTTGACATAAACTACGTTGCTAATTTTTGTTGTATTAAGGGCTTAAATAATACCGGATGTCTTGGCAATTCTATCGTTAGGAGAGTAATAGTTGTCAGACTTATTGTCGGCTTGTTCGCACATCATTACTTATCCTATATTATATATAAGATCTGGTGAAGCGAGGAGTCCCATGTCTAAACCGGTTGCTCAGGTATTGACACGTTTAACTGCTTCAGTTAGGCTAGCAAATATTGAATTATATACTCAATCTTGTCTCTCCCGTAACTATTATTTCATACGCGTTTTATACATCTTTATTATTATAAGTTTGATACGGTAACTTTACAATCGATTAATTTCTGCTGAAAACCCAAAGCTTTCATAAATTAATAGGTTTCGTGGTCTAGTCGGTTATGGCATCTGCTTAACACGCAGAACGTCCCCAGTTCGATCCTGGGCGAAATCAATTTTTTGTTTTTTTAATTCACAAGAATAACCTGGTATTGTTATAAGCAAGCCACCCTTTGCATACGATCAAACACCCTATAAAATCTATATGCAATACTGAGATATTGTATTTTTTCTCCTTCAATTGTTTAAAGTTCAGAATAACAGTTCAAAAATCTATGCCGCGCTCACAAGGTCCTGCCGGGTATTCGCCCTCCAGCTTGAAAGGGGTGGCAATGCCCAAGAGCGATGTATAGTTTAGTATCAAGGAATTGAGAGAGGTATTACACCAAGGATTTCCGTGAACGAAGTGACGACGCAAGATTAACAGATTAAATTCTGGTAGTAGGCTAAGCCGTTATTAAACTTTATTTACGGTATACCACAATACTGCTCTTTTTGTTGAGGATATGACAGACAAAGGCAAGAACGATTTAACAAGCAAAGCTAAGGATAAAACCAGAGGCAACCCCGAGAAGCCACCATATTGGTTTGAAATCATTGTTTCTGATCCACAAAAAAGAACTGGTGACCCAGGCTCTTCATCTGGCTACGTGAGTTATCAGATATCAACAAAGACTAACAACACGTCATTTTATGATAATCGTGGCGATCCAGAATCTATTATAGTTGTACATAGAAGATACAGTGACCTATTGCTCCTGCATGATATTTTACTCAACAGGTTCCCCACCTGCATCATCCCGCCATTACCTGATAAGAAAGTTTTTCAATACATAGCAGGCGATAGGTTTAGCCAAAGATTTACACAAAAGAGATGTCATAGTTTGCAAAATTTCCTAAGAAGGGTCTCTTTGCATCCCGATCTTTCTCAATCAAAAGTCTTCAAAACCTTTTTGGTGAGTAAAGATTGGGAATCTCACCGCAAAGTCCTCCAGGATAGCTTGCAACCAAATAAAGATGAAGTTACTGATGCTTTTATGAATGCCTTCAAAACAGTTCACAAGCAAAACGAAGAATTCACTGAGATAAGGGAGAAAAGTGATAAACTAGATCGGACTGTGACAAAGATAGATAAACTTTTTCATAAGGTTGTGAAAAAAAATGATTCGATGTCTGAAGACTATACAAAGTTGGGCAGTAATTTACAGGAATTACAAGAATTGGTCACAGGCGAAAACGAGGAACTTGCTGCGAAGTTGAAGATTTTCAATGAAGGTGTAACACAGCTGTCATATGGCTTGCAAGATCTTACAAAGTATCTGGATTACGAATATATTGTTGATTTGAAGGATCTTGAACACTACATTGATAGTATGCGACAGCTGATCAAATTGAAAGACCAGAAACAGATAGACTACGAAGAACTAAGTGATTATTTAACCAGGTCAATCAAAGAAAAAAATAACTTGATTTCTGGATACGGAGGTAGTAATTTCTTTGCCAATAAATTGGAAGAACTAGCGGGAATAAATCAGGAGGCTTCACGTAGAGAAAAAATCAATAAACTAGAAGGCAAAATAACGTCATTAACAGGTGAATTAGAAAACGCTAAAAAGGTGGCGGATGGATTCGAACAGGAATGCTTGAAGGAAATAGACCATTTCGAAAGTGTAAAAACGGCTGAAATCAAGAAATCTCTGGGCTCACTAGCGGACCATCATATCGAATTCTACGAAAGGATACTTGAAGCATGGGAAAAAGTAGACGATAGTCTATAGTGGTGCTCTTAATGTTTTCCCATTACTACTGATAATACCTTGGGCACTACGATTATCTGATCACATTTAACAGAGAAATTTAAAAAAAGAAAAATATCTATATAAAAATATGTAAATGTTGCTATTATTTTATGATGTTCTGATTTTTTTCGTCAAACCTTAGATTTCTTATGTACATTAAACCTAAACATTTTGCATTGTTCTTCCAGATCTTGGATTATATTATCTTGGTGGGAGTCAATCAAATCCCAATCGACGCTATTACTGGACAAATCAACTTTATTCGCAAAACAAGTCTTGTAATCATCACCGAAAGTCTCAATGAACGCTTCTTCATTAAGATACTTTGACCATTCCATAGGCGGAAACGTGTTTTTATCCAACACTCTGTCACTCTTGGACCGTGGCTTTGGCGCCCTTTCATTTTGTCTTACATAAAAGTATCTCAGCAGCATTATTGCTTCTTTCCTCAAGATCCCCGGTATACTCTCGTACCCTGCCGCACTATTGTTCTTGGGCACTAATGTACACGTATCATGATTTACTGACAAGACAGTACCGTTGCCTCCAAATCTCTCGTTGCCACAACCGAACACCACCTTTCCAATGCCTAATTGCTTGAGAGCAGATGCGCACATTATACACGGTTCTACAGTAACATATAGAGTAATGTCTTTGAACACGTCAACAACTCCTCGGGAGCCCAACATCGCCTTGATCTGATCGATCCCCATGAACTCAGCATGTGCTACTCCGGTTAATGACTTGTTCGTATCGTTCATGCCATAAGCCATCACCTGGCCAGTTGGCGTATGTACAAAGATGCAAGCTACCGGTGTCTCATCGTGGTCAAGAGCGTATCTAGCCAAACGGACAGCTGTCCTCATATGTTTAACATGCTGCATAGTGTGAGTCCTCTAGTTTTTGCCGCAGCCACCAGCCGCTTCTCGAGCAAAGTGTAGATCCCATTAGGACTCATCATTCATCTAATTTTGCTATGTTAGCTGCAACTTTCTATTTTAATAGAACCTTCTGGAAATTTCACCCGGCGCGGCACCCGAGGAACTGGACAGCGTGTCGAAAAAGTTGCTTTTTTATATAAAGGACACGAAAAGGGTTCTCTGGAAGATATAAATATGGCTATGTAATTCTAAAGATTAACGTGTTACTGTTTTACTTTTTTAAAGTCCCCAAGAGTAGTCTCAAGGGAAAAAGCGTATCAAACATACCATGTTTTTCAACAGACTAAGCGCTGGCAAGCTGCTGGTACCACTCTCCGTGGTCCTGTACGCCCTTTTCGTGGTAATATTACCTTTACAGAATTCTTTCCACTCCTCCAATGTTTTAGTTAGAGGTGCCGATGATGTAGAAAACTACGGAACTGTTATCGGTATTGACTTAGGTACTACTTATTCCTGTGTTGCTGTGATGAAAAATGGTAAGACTGAAATTCTTGCTAATGAGCAAGGTAACAGAATCACCCCATCTTACGTGGCATTCACCGATGATGAAAGATTGATTGGTGATGCTGCAAAGAACCAAGTTGCTGCCAATCCTCAAAACACCATCTTCGACATTAAGAGATTGATCGGTTTGAAATATAACGACAGATCTGTTCAGAAGGATATCAAGCACTTGCCATTTAATGTGGTTAATAAAGATGGGAAGCCCGCTGTAGAAGTAAGTGTCAAAGGAGAAAAGAAGGTTTTTACTCCAGAAGAAATTTCTGGTATGATCTTGGGTAAGATGAAACAAATTGCCGAAGATTATTTAGGCACTAAGGTTACCCATGCTGTCGTCACTGTTCCTGCTTATTTCAATGACGCGCAAAGACAAGCCACCAAGGATGCTGGTACCATCGCTGGTTTGAACGTTTTGAGAATTGTTAATGAACCAACCGCAGCCGCCATTGCCTACGGTTTGGATAAATCTGATAAGGAACATCAAATTATTGTTTATGATTTGGGTGGTGGTACTTTCGACGTCTCTCTATTGTCTATTGAAAACGGTGTTTTCGAAGTCCAAGCCACTTCTGGTGATACTCATTTAGGTGGTGAAGATTTTGACTATAAGATCGTTCGTCAATTGATAAAAGCTTTCAAGAAGAAGCATGGTATTGATGTGTCTGACAACAACAAGGCCCTAGCTAAATTGAAGAGAGAAGCTGAAAAGGCTAAACGTGCCTTGTCCAGCCAAATGTCCACCCGTATTGAAATTGACTCCTTCGTTGATGGTATCGACTTAAGTGAAACCTTGACCAGAGCTAAGTTTGAGGAATTAAACCTAGATCTATTCAAGAAGACCTTGAAGCCTGTCGAGAAGGTTTTGCAAGATTCTGGTTTGGAAAAGAAGGATGTTGATGATATCGTTTTGGTTGGTGGTTCTACTAGAATTCCAAAGGTCCAACAATTGTTAGAATCATACTTTGATGGTAAGAAGGCCTCCAAGGGTATTAACCCAGATGAAGCCGTTGCATACGGTGCAGCCGTTCAAGCTGGTGTCCTATCCGGTGAAGAAGGTGTCGAAGATATTGTTTTATTGGATGTCAACGCTTTGACTCTTGGTATTGAAACCACTGGTGGTGTCATGACTCCATTAATTAAGAGAAATACTGCTATTCCTACAAAGAAATCCCAAATTTTCTCTACTGCCGTTGACAACCAACCAACCGTTATGATCAAGGTATACGAGGGTGAAAGAGCCATGTCTAAGGACAACAATCTATTAGGTAAGTTTGAATTAACCGGCATTCCACCAGCACCAAGAGGTGTACCTCAAATTGAAGTCACATTTGCACTTGACGCTAATGGTATTCTGAAGGTGTCTGCCACAGATAAGGGAACTGGTAAATCCGAATCTATCACCATCACTAACGATAAAGGTAGATTAACCCAAGAAGAGATTGATAGAATGGTTGAAGAGGCTGAAAAATTCGCTTCTGAAGACGCTTCTATCAAGGCCAAGGTTGAATCTAGAAACAAATTAGAAAACTACGCTCACTCTTTGAAAAACCAAGTTAATGGTGACCTAGGTGAAAAATTGGAAGAAGAAGACAAGGAAACCTTATTAGATGCTGCTAACGATGTTTTAGAATGGTTAGATGATAACTTTGAAACCGCCATTGCTGAAGACTTTGATGAAAAGTTCGAATCTTTGTCCAAGGTCGCTTATCCAATTACTTCTAAGTTGTACGGAGGTGCTGATGGTTCTGGTGCCGCTGATTATGACGACGAAGATGAAGATGACGATGGTGATTATTTCGAACACGACGAATTGTAGATAAAATAGTTAAAAATTTTTGCTGCTGGAAGCTTCAAGGTCGTTAATTTATTGACTTGCATAGAATATCTACATTTCTTCTAAAAATACATGCATAGCTAATTCAAACTTCGAGCTTCATACAATTTTCGAGGAGATTATACTGAGTATATACGTAAATATATGCATTATATGTTATAAAATTAGAAAGATATAGAAATTTCATTGAAGAGTATAGAGACTGGGGTTAAGGTACTCAGTAACAGTGTCATCAATATGCTAATTTTGCGTATTACTTAGCTCTATTGCGCAAATGCAATTTTTTCTTACCCTGATAATGCTTTATTTCCCGTTCCGAAAATTTTTCACTGAAAAAAAAGTGCTTAAGCTCATCTCATCTCATCTCATCCCATCACTATTGAAATATTTTGCTAAAACATTATAACAGAGAGAGTTGAAAGGCTCGAGAACCTAATACTGAAATGGCCAAAAAAAATAGATTGAACACAACTCAAAGAAAGACTTTACGTCAAAAGGAAGATGAGTACATCGAAAACTTGAAAACCAAAATTGATGAGTATGACCCTAAGATAACCAAGGCCAAGTTTTTCAAAGATCTCCCCATTAGCGATCCCACATTAAAAGGTTTAAGAGAATCATCCTTTATAAAACTTACTGAGATCCAAGCCGATTCTATTCCCGTGTCCCTGCAAGGTCATGATGTATTGGCGGCCGCAAAGACAGGTTCCGGTAAGACATTAGCATTTTTAGTTCCAGTAATTGAAAAGCTATACCGCGAAAAATGGACCGAATTCGATGGGTTAGGTGCCCTTATCATATCTCCAACAAGAGAGTTGGCTATGCAAATATATGAGGTTTTGACGAAAATAGGTAGTCACACTTCATTTTCAGCTGGGTTAGTTATCGGTGGTAAAGATGTTAAATTCGAACTAGAAAGGATATCAAGGATTAACATTCTTATCGGTACACCTGGTCGTATTTTACAACATTTAGATCAAGCCGTAGGTCTAAATACTTCCAATTTGCAGATGCTTGTTCTTGACGAAGCTGATAGATGTTTAGACATGGGGTTTAAAAAAACTCTGGATGCCATCGTAAGCACATTGTCACCATCTAGACAAACACTTTTATTTTCAGCGACTCAATCCCAATCTGTTGCAGACTTGGCTAGGCTTTCCTTGACAGATTATAAAACCGTTGGTACACATGATGTGATGGATGGGTCGGTTAACAAAGAAGCATCTACTCCAGAAACTTTGCAACAATTCTACATTGAAGTTCCTTTGGCAGATAAATTGGATATCCTTTTCAGTTTTATAAAATCACATTTAAAATGCAAAATGATCGTTTTCTTATCAAGTTCCAAACAAGTGCATTTTGTCTATGAGACATTTAGGAAGATGCAGCCTGGTATTTCTTTAATGCATTTACACGGTAGACAGAAACAACGTGCTAGGACAGAAACTTTGGACAAATTTAATCGTGCTCAACAGGTGTGTCTTTTTGCTACCGATGTCGTTGCTAGAGGTATTGACTTTCCTGCAGTCGATTGGGTTGTTCAAGTTGATTGTCCAGAGGACGTTGATACATATATCCATAGAGTCGGTAGATGTGCTCGTTACGGTAAAAAGGGTAAATCTTTAATCATGTTGACTCCACAAGAGCAGGAAGCGTTCCTAAAAAGACTTAACGCTAGGAAGATCGAACCAGGCAAACTTAATATAAAACAGTCAAAAAAGAAATCCATTAAACCACAATTGCAGTCATTATTATTCAAGGATCCAGAACTAAAATATCTAGGACAAAAGGCATTTATATCGTACGTGAGATCTATATATGTGCAAAAGGACAAACAAGTTTTCAAATTCGATGAGTTACCAACAGAAGAATTCGCTTATTCTCTTGGTTTACCAGGGGCCCCAAAAATCAAAATGAAGGGTATGAAGACCATTGAGCAGGCCAAAGAAAGAAAGAATGCCCCAAGACAGCTAGCTTTCTTATCAAAAGCAAATGAAGATGGTGAAGTAATTGAAGATAAGTCGAAACAACCAAGAACAAAATATGATAAAATGTTTGAACGTAAAAATCAAACCATCTTAAGTGAACACTATTTGAATATAACGAAGGCTCAAGCACAAGAAGACGAGGATGACGATTTCATTTCTGTCAAGCGTAAAGATCATGAAATAAATGAAGCTGAGTTACCAGCTCTAACTCTTCCAACTTCAAGGCGAGCACAGAAGAAAGCGCTTTCAAAGAAAGCATCTCTGGCCTCCAAGGGTAACGCTAGCAAATTAATATTTGATGATGAAGGCGAAGCCCATCCAGTTTATGAACTTGAAGATGAAGAAGAATTTCATAAGAGAGGTGATGCGGAGGTACAAAAGACAGAATTTTTAACTAAAGAATCTGCAGTAATGGCAGACATTGACAATATTGATAAGCAGGTGGCTAAAGAAAAAAAACAAGAGAAGAAGAGAAAAAGACTAGAAGCCATGAGAAGGGAAATGGAGGCTGCTATGGAAGATGAAATTTCTGGAGATGATGAAGAAGGGAAGACAGTAGCATATTTAGGAACAGGAAACTTGAGCGATGATATGAGCGACGGTGATATTTCTGACTCGGAAGGCCACTTGAAAAAGAAAGCTAGAACTGTTGACTATTCCCACGGCCACAATCCATCCAATTCAGTTGATGATGACATTATTGAAGTGGAAGAACCACAAACTTTGGAGGATTTGGAATCTTTGACAGCTAAATTAATCCAGGGTTAAACCCTCCTGCATAGTCTGACCTATAGTATTTAGAACTTGTATACATCTATTCTCTACACTAATATACTTATTTCTTTGTTCAAATCATCGGTAATATTACAATAAAAGAAAAATATGCATATACTTTCGTGCATTGCAGGTGTCAATTGAAATCCCGCTTATAGTGAACAGGCTTCCATCATATATACATATATATATATATATATGTTTATATATGTATATCATCACTTATGCTGCTCCAGGAGATGTAGGTATCTATTCTTTCTTAACGGATCCGCATCTATTAATTGGACCAAATATTGTTCCGAGCTTCTTTCCGTTAGAGCTTCCTTTTCTTCCAGAATATCTTCTAGAACTAATAAAATTTTCAAGCACCAAATATTTTGCTTCCCGGAAAATTCAATTTCGTCATTATTTATTAACAGAATGTTTTCTCTCAAGTCTTTCAACATTTTAAGGTACTCTTGTTCGTCCAGAGTTTTACAAACAATGTCGTTTTTAATGAACCACTTGATATAAAACCATACGGATTGGTCTTCGGCGTCGGTAAACATAGCGTTGATGATATAAGATATTTCAGTCCGAATATACTCCTTTTGATTCCCAACCTCTCCTTTCTGAAACATTCTGCTTATGATCTGTACTCTTTGGTGCCATGCAGAATAATTTGAAATGTTATTGTTAATCTTTATTGTTGTGTATTCAAACTCCTCCTTGTCAAGACTTTTATTAGTGATACTCTCTATGTTACCAACAACTATTCTGCGGTAATGCCATCCGTGGTAATTTCTTGCATCTTGTTCCAATAACTTATTCACGACAGCAAGTTCAGTTTGCCACACTTTAGGGGAACTCGTAGGATAATGTTTCAAGACCCAAAGTCTGTGATTCCATATCCAATAGACTTTGGGGTAATCCTTCAATAGCATCATTACAAAAACTAACTCTTTATCCCAGAAAGGTATTTCCAACTCAGAAGCCAAACTCGCTATAATATCCCTTCTGTAATTCCAAATAGCATTAAATTCCGGATTTTTCTCAAGAAGTTCTGATGTTTTCTTCAGAGCTTCAATTGAGTAAATTTTTTCATCTCTCATATTCAAAACATTTTCAGTCAAGCTTCTATAATCATATATTTTCTTTTCGTCTTGAACTCTCTTTTGTCTCAGTAATTCCTTGGTCCACTGTTTCCTTTTAATGCCATGCTGTTTAATGTGGCAAATATAAAAAATTGCTTGGTAGTCAGTAAAAAAAAGAATTCATAATGTAGCGAACATTTGAAGTGCACATACCATTGCTGACCTACTGCTTTATAGTATAAATTCAGTATACTAGGTATATGTGGCTCAAAAATGTGGTTTTTTTCTTTTTTGCCTTTAATTTTTTTCAAATGTTTACGTATGGTTTATGATTTAACATTTCAAGAATAGAAATCGCCCCGAAGAATGATTGATGTTAAATACTCGTACAAGAGTATTGAAAACCACTTCAAAAGGGCCCAATAGCACATTTAATGTCACAATCAATATCACTAAAGGGTTCAACAAGGACAGTTACAGAATTTTTCGAGTACAGCATTAATTCCATTTTGTACCAAAGAGGCGTATACCCAGCAGAAGATTTTGTAACGGTGAAAAAGTACGATCTTACGTTACTAAAGACACATGATGATGAACTGAAAGATTACATTCGGAAAATCCTTCTACAAGTTCACAGGTGGCTTCTTGGTGGAAAATGCAATCAATTAGTATTATGTATTGTAGACAAGGATGAGGGAGAGGTGGTGGAAAGATGGTCCTTCAATGTGCAACACATTTCTGGCAATAGCAACGGGCAGGATGATGTTGTAGATTTAAATACAACACAATCACAAATCAGAGCTTTAATCAGGCAAATCACCTCAAGCGTTACCTTTCTGCCCGAACTAACAAAAGAAGGTGGGTACACATTCACAGTACTTGCATATACAGACGCGGATGCTAAAGTTCCGTTAGAATGGGCCGACTCCAATAGTAAAGAGATACCTGATGGTGAAGTAGTTCAATTCAAAACATTTTCTACCAACGATCATAAAGTTGGTGCGCAGGTCAGCTATAAATATTAATAGAACTCAAGTCAAAAAAAAAAAGACGGAAGTCCAAAAAAATCTCGTTTTCGATGTTTAGAAAGAATATAGATTTATGAACTATATTATACTATACTACGTACTTCCTCTGTAAACCACTTCATGCGTTTTTTCAGGTGCCTCTGTTAAAGAACCTTGAGTGAGAAACGAAGTCTTTGACACTCAAACTTTGCTTTTTTTGTTCTTCTTTTTGTTGTTGTATTTGAGGGGTGGATACTATCCTCTTCATAACAGGTGGTGATATTTTCAGATCTTGCCTCACAAATTTTGACCAATTCGGATCTTGCATCCTTGCCAAGTTGTTTTCAAATTGACCCAAAAGTACCTTGTCCCACTTGAATATGAAAAGATCGCGATTACTGTCTGGCCTGCTGCCCTCGTCAGTGTCGTCTGTTTCTAAGTTGTAGGCACTCCATAGCTTTTTCCATAATGCCAGGTCCCATGGAATGCCCTTTAAAGCGAGGACAAAAGACCATACCGCTGAATCAGGGTTATTATTGGTCAATTTGGAGTAGGTCTCGTAATAGTCATCAGCGGAATCCAGAGGCGCCACTAGAAGTTTAATAAACTTTAGCAGCTGGTCTATATTATTGTCTGCATGTCTTTTCACCCTCTTATAAGAGGTATTTTCTCGCAAGTCAGAATCGTTACTTACACTTTCTGGTAAAGTGTGAAAAATCTCCTTCAGCAATTCTAAATCAAGGAGAAGCTGCTCGCCAATGTTGACAACCGTTCTGGTTTCAAATTTCCTTTTGCTGCCCGCCAGGGAAAAGGGTGGAACGGGCTGCAGAAGGCGGATGGTATTGCTTACAAAATTTGTAGTGATGATATCAATCACCTTGTCCAAGAAATTCCACTTATAAACATCTCTATTGAATTGCGACAAAATAAATGCCAAAGTCGAAGGTTGCTCTTGCTGTTGTTTAATAGAGGCATCTGTTAATGCGGGCATTTTAAGTACGGATTTGAGAGTTACCATGTACCTGCTATAATCTTCTATCGCAGCATTTGACCAATCATTGTTGATAAACTCTCTCCATACAAAATTTAGATCTAAGGGTATGACACGGTTTAATAGAAAAGAAGTTCCTTTTGCTAGTAAATCGTCGTATATATTTTTCGTTTTCGTAAAACTGTTTGTCAGCTTTTCACGATTACCGCTGAATTCAGATAATTTATCCTCCAATTGATCTATAGTCGTGGCACAATAATCTGCAGTATTGATCAATAAAACGGTATACTTGGCAGCTTCTAGCTTATCCTGGACTTCAATATTGTCGGGCAGCAGTAAAGGAAGAAGAATTTTTTGTGAGTAAGTTTGAAGCCATCTACTGAAAAAATTTGCCAATGAAGTCAATATGCTATCATTGGCATTATTATCAATGAGCTCTAAGGTCTGAGTCAGTACGGAACGATATGTCCTGAAAAGGTCTGCACTCGAGGGTAACACGAGAGATTCCGTTTCATTAGATGGGTACTTCGGCTCACTCATATAAGAAAGAAATTTTTTTTCCATCATTTGGTTTTGGTGAGACACCCATAAAGTCAAATAAGGTTCGAAGCAGGAACTTAGTTTTGGTTCCTTAATTTTTTTTGAAAATCGTACGTCGATGTATTTTTCGAAATCTAGCGTCGATTGTAATGCTGTCATGAATAGATCAATGGAAGGGTTCTTGTCTTTGAATTCCCTTTTCAGAAGTGTCTGAAGGTCCTTGTGTGTAATGTGATAAAAAGTGGTGGTCAATCTGACTGCCATTTCCCAGTCTTTTAGAAAATAGTCTGCGAACTTTGAATTGAAGTTATTAAGAATTTTTTTGAAGTAAATGTATCTTCTCGATAAATTTTCTAGGGATCCGGCTTCATCGTCGACCCTAAATATCTCTTTCATTTCGAAGAGAAGTTTGTCCAAACACCAATCTATCATCTGGGCTCTCGTACTTGTATCGCAGTCGAGTAGCTCGCAGGCACCTTCGCGCAATTCCATAGTGAGTGCTGTATCATGCTCTGAGATATTGCCGCCGGAAAAGAGCGCATTGTAGTTTTGTTTAATTTTGGACAAAGTGTCTCCTTTCAGTCTTGAAATGGAGCTCAACAAATAGTTTATCTCGTCCAATGATTTGTAAGAGATGAATGTGTTTTCAGCAAGCGAACACATTATCTTATAAGGGGACACCATTTTTTTGAATGAGCCCTGTGAGAGTAATTCATTGCATTGTATGTAACTGTCTGTCAATATCTTTAAATTTTGGAAAAGAGTCAAAGAGTGGGTGAGGTTTTTCTTGGCAATGTCCAGGTACGAGATACCTTCTGTCAGATTCGATATCGTCAACTCGGTGGAGGCTGAGACATCTTGAGTTTCTTTGAAATCTTGGAAAACTTTCCTCAGAGAAGCCTCTATTTCAGCGGAATTTTTAGGGTGTTCCTTCAATTCATTCTCTTCTTTGAGAATATCCTCTTGCAATTGCTTTTTGTAGCTTCTGGTAATACTGATCAGTTCATCTATGTTGTTCAGGGATTCTTTTGAAAAAAGTATATTGGTAATATCTTCCAGCGGGTCATAATCTACCGTACCTTCCAGCATTGTCCTTCTGAGAAAACAAAAATGGAAGATGTTGTGAAAATGCAGTAACTGACAATAAGCTAGCGACTTTTCAATGATCGCAGATTAAGTATATATACACTTTAGGTCTCCTTCTCTTCTTTACTAGCTACGAAAAAACAAAGAAAAAAAAAACAAAATAGAGGGAAAAAAGATATACGTATAAAAATATGCTCCAGGGGAGGTTCGAACTCTCGACCTTCAGATTATGAGACTGACGCTCTTCCTACTGAGCTACTGAAGCACTATTTCTTGTTCCAACCGAGGAATAATACTAGACCTGTAGAAAAGTACCGCTTATCTAATATCCAACTTTTTCTTCTGTTCCCTTTAGTGAATTCAAGATGAAGGAACATAACAGAACGGAAAACAAAAGAAAAGGGAAAAAAAAGATATCACCACCAATTGGCACGCTCGCAACGGTTTCGGGCCAGGTTCATGGCCCTGTGGGGTAGAAGTGCCTACAGACAAAAAACCGTTACGTCCCGCCTCACCAAGCATCGACACACAAGCCCTCTCAACCTCCTTAATTTCTTTATCTTTTTTTCCCTTCACCTCTGTGCTCTTTTTTAGCCACAGCTGTGCATTACGCTTGCTTTGCTTGTTTTGTTCTCTTTCGCCATGCCATATTACTACTTTTCTACTTACTGGCACGAGGCCGCGCAAGCCAGATCCAAGCACGCCAGAAAGTGCGGTGTACTGGTGCAACCTTTTATCGATTTCTCATCATATCGCTATCGCAACGGGCATGGGCGACGAAAAGCCAATCTAAAGCGTTGTCTCCCTCGTTCCTCGCGCACGCGATTTTGCGTTCTGCACAGGAAGCCGAAGTCGAACAAGAAGCAGGCAAAGTTTAGAGCACTGCCCCTCCGCACTCAAAAAAGAAAAACTAGGAGGAAAATAAAATTCTCAACCACACAAACACATAAACACATACAAATGCAAATACAAGCTTATTTACTTGACATCGCGCGATCTTCCACTATTCAGCGCCGTCCGCCCTCTCTCGTGTTTTTTGTTTACGCGACAACTATGCGAAATCCGGAGCAACGGGCAACCGTTTGGGGAAAGACCACACCCACGCGCGATCGCCATGGCAACGAGGTCGCACACGCCCCACACCCAGACCTCCCTGCGAGCGGGCATGGGTACAATGTCCCCGTTGCCACAGAGACCACTTCGTAGCACAGCGCAGAGCGTAGCGTGTTGTTGCTGCTGACAAAAGAAAATTTTTCTTAGCAAAGCAAAGGAGGGGAAGCACGGGCAGATAGCACCGTACCATACCCTTGGAAACTCGAAATGAACGAAGCAGGAAATGAGAGAATGAGAGTTTTGTAGGTATATATAGCGGTAGTGTTTGCGCGTTACCATCATCTTCTGGATCTATCTATTGTTCTTTTCCTCATCACTTTCCCCTTTTTCGCTCTTCTTCTTGTCTTTTATTTTTTTCTTTTTTTTTAATTGTTCCCTCAATTGGCTATCTACCAAAGAATCCAAACTTAATACACGTATTTATTTGTCCAATTACCATGCCTAAAGAGACCCCTTCCAAAGCTGCTGCCGATGCATTGTCCGACTTGGAAATCAAAGATTCCAAGTCCAACCTTAACAAGGAATTGGAGACATTGAGAGAGGAAAACAGAGTAAAGTCAGACATGCTTAAGGAGAAATTGAGCAAGGACGCTGAAAATCACAAGGCTTACTTGAAATCTCATCAAGTTCACCGTCACAAACTTAAGGAAATGGAAAAGGAGGAACCTTTGTTGAATGAAGACAAGGAGAGAACTGTTCTTTTCCCTATCAAGTACCATGAAATCTGGCAAGCCTACAAGCGTGCCGAAGCTTCTTTCTGGACCGCTGAAGAAATTGATTTGTCTAAGGATATCCATGACTGGAACAACAGAATGAACGAGAACGAGAGATTTTTCATTTCCAGAGTTCTTGCCTTTTTCGCCGCTTCTGACGGTATTGTTAATGAAAACTTGGTTGAAAACTTCTCCACCGAAGTCCAAATTCCAGAGGCAAAGAGTTTCTACGGTTTCCAAATCATGATTGAAAATATTCACTCTGAAACTTACTCCTTGTTGATCGATACTTACATCAAGGACCCTAAAGAAAGTGAATTCTTGTTCAATGCCATTCACACCATCCCAGAAATCGGTGAGAAGGCCGAATGGGCTTTAAGATGGATTCAAGACGCTGACGCCTTGTTTGGTGAAAGACTAGTTGCCTTTGCCTCCATTGAAGGTGTCTTTTTCTCCGGTTCCTTTGCCTCCATTTTCTGGTTGAAAAAGAGAGGTATGATGCCCGGTTTAACCTTTTCCAACGAATTGATCTGTAGAGACGAAGGTTTGCACACCGACTTTGCATGCTTGTTGTTCGCCCATTTGAAGAACAAACCAGACCCAGCCATCGTTGAAAAAATTGTCACCGAGGCTGTGGAAATTGAACAAAGATACTTCTTGGACGCCTTACCAGTTGCTTTGCTAGGTATGAACGCTGACTTAATGAACCAATACGTTGAGTTCGTCGCCGACAGACTGTTGGTCGCTTTCGGTAACAAGAAATACTACAAGGTCGAAAACCCCTTCGATTTCATGGAAAACATCTCCTTGGCCGGTAAGACTAACTTCTTCGAAAAGAGAGTTTCTGACTACCAAAAGGCTGGTGTTATGTCCAAGTCGACTAACCAAGAAGCCGGTGCTTTCACCTTCAACGAAGACTTTTAAGAGTATCTCTCTATATATTTCTTTTTACGCAGTCTCTTCAATCTCTTTATGTGGGCTTTCGCACCTCTTATTTATATATATATATATACACTGAATCATATAAACTTTTTTTTATATTGAATCTAATATATTATCAAACGGAAACTTCGGCTGAATTTCATACGTATATTGATTAAAGTGGAAAGGGCATCGGAAAAGTAAGAAAAGCTTAAAAAAATTGAAAAAAAAAAAAAAAAAAAAATAAAAAATAAAAAATAAAAAAACCTATACAATACATACATATGTATATGAATATAAACCTGGAACGATGTGTCTTCAAAAATAGTTGAACGAACTACTCGGACATACCCCTACATCACTTAAGGATGTCTACTTTCATAAGAGGTCCCATCTGCGGTACAGACAACTGCCCCTCACGGCTTTGGCGTATCATTGATGGGAGAAGAACCTGCCAATATGGTCACGTTATGGAAGGTGACGTGGAATTTAACGACGATGAAGATGATCTCAACGGCCTCGGTGCAGGTGTTATCACAAGACGTCTGAATCTTACCACCAATGCCACTGGTAGTTTTCAATCTAGTCAACTTACCAACTCGCAACTGCTGCAACAACAGCAAAGGCAATCTCATAAGAAATTTAAAAAACTTATCGGTCATGAGGCCAAATTACTATTTCTCAAATCCTTCCAGTTCATCTTGAAAAGGCAAATCCGCTGGCTCATAACTGAAATGCGGTTCCCGAAAGAGTTCGAACATGTCGCCAAGATAATTTGGCTCAAGATATTAAAGACGATTAACGACCAACCGCAAGAAGAACTAAAACTTCAATTACATATGACTTCGACAATTTCGATCCTCTACCTTGCATCCACTCATTTGTCCCTACCAGTTTATACCTGTGACTACATCAAATGGATATGCACCGCCAAAATGCCGTATTTCCAGGCAAGTGAAATACTACCGAAATCGTGGAGGATCCAGCTGCCAAATTATTATGTTTCCATACTAGAGGGCTCAATTTCACCTTTTAATGGGCAACTGTACAACAAAATCGCATTGACGTGTGGTATGATCCACTTCAAAGAATTCTTCAACTCTGAAATTTCGTGTCAGGGCTTATTACTGAAACTAGTGATGCAATGCGCTCTTCCTCCAGAATTTTATTTTTATACCAAACAAGTTATCGAATTTGAAGAAACAGACATTCGGAACCTGACACTGTGGGAAAGAACGGACGAACGTCACACAGGGCGAGTAAGTAATCATGCCGAACTCAGGGTCCTCTCTTATTTTATGCTCACAATAAATTGGATGCTTTCTTTTGATAGAGACCGACAATACCCACTAAAATGGATCCTTTCCCTCACGGAATCATTGACTCAGCGCACAACCACAAGTGAATCTATCGGCAGAAATATCGTTAAAGTGGTTTACCCAGACAAACCGACTTCTAGTGATTATTTCCAGTGGTCTGAGGAGGAGACCCTAGAGTTTTTGAAGTGGATGGAAAAGCAATTTTTGCCCACACAAACAAAATCTTTGCATAATGAGAATGGTTCGATGGAGATGACAATTGATCAAAAAATTGCTAGAAGGAAACTGTACAAGATTTTCCCCTTGGATCGAGAGGCCAATCATGATGGCGAATTTAATGACTCAACGCATCAGTTAACTTTTATTGAAGATCTGCAAGAAAGATACGCTAAACAAACCCCCTTTTTTGAAAGCAACAAAATACGTGATTCTCTCAATTATCAAGAGGCTAATCCACCGGCCAGAAAGGAGGCTATCGGTAGACTTCTAACCCATATAGCATCACAGCTTTTAGTGGATTTTGCCATTTCTAAAGAGCAACTGAAAGACTGCATTTCAAGGATCAAAAATGCCTGTCTGCATAGGATGAATTGACTCCTTTTAAATTATTCTCGCTGGATTGCTATTTCTATGCATACTCCTTGAATTACATATACCAATCTGCATATATTATAGGTACATATTAATATAGAAATGTATCCTATTTTACATTGTTTCTATAACTTTTACATTATCAGAACTTATTTTTTTCCTGTCAAAAAGAAAGAAAACTCATTCTCTAGACACAGCGACGATCTTACTTTTCCTAACGGTGTGACCATATTGTACGTACAATATTATCTATGTTTTATGACCAGATCTAGTTTTAAACAGAATTTTAAAGGGAGGATGCCTAATTTTGTATTATATATTAAAAAAGCTGGGAAATGCCCGGCTCAGCTAATTTTCTTCAAGCCGGTTTTACGTGCAGATCTTGACGAACGAAAATAACCATCATCCGATTAATTTGTTTGTTTATTGCCCCGTTGCCCATTGTGCAAATCCGCCTTGAGCAAACGCTTGTAGTGCGCTTCCAAATCCAGTGGACGTTAGTCTTCCAATTTTACTATCTGTGGACTCGGCAGCTTTGTTGAGTTCGTCAACAGAAGCAACTATTCTGTTCACATTTGTTTCAATTACCATGCCCCCCTGCACGATTTCTTCTAATACACTTTCCAAAGTTTGCCAGTTAAAAATCAAATCAAGTTCATTGACTTCAGTAAAACAACGGTCCAATGATTCCACAAAAGTTTGGATCAGATCTAATATGGCCAGTTCTGATTCTTGATCATCCACGATGAAAGTGAAATATAGTGTAGCGTAGTTTTTATAGATGATTTGAATATCTTCATTGTTTACCTCATCATTATTATTTTCATTGCTTAACAGAAGCGATGGTGGCGTGACTAAAAAAGAACTTTGAAAATCGCTATTCCTTTGAGAAATCAATTCATATACTTGCTCTAATAGCAGTTTTTGCTTTGGAAGGTCGACCGGCGTGTAGAATTTCACTAATCTTGGTTGGCATTTCTTATTGACTATACCAAAAATGATGAATTATGTTAGTAATGTATAATTTTGGCAGAAGAAAAGACCCTTGAGAAATCTTACATACATATTAGAACTGCATGAATCATTGTGTAACGTTATATGTGTTCTGGCCTCTGTAACCCAGATCTGGTATAGTTACAACAGAAATGATATTGTTCCAGTGGACTATTTAAAAAAAATATACTCCTACAACGTAAGAGAAGAAATATAAAAAAGAAATGCGCAAGCCCGGAATCGAACCGGGGGCCCAACGATGGCAACGTTGGATTTTACCACTAAACCACTTGCGCTTACTTTTGATATGAATCTTTCTTTCATACTCAATATTAATAAGCAAGATATTTTTTGAAATGAAGAACCTTAATCGAGCCATCGTATTCAAAAAGAAAGAAAAAAGACTGAATGAGAACTATTTTTTTATTGCCTTATAGAGAATTACTTGAGACTTTTTTTTTGCCTAAAATATATGACTTTATTTTCGCTTGGCCTTTCTTACCTCGTTTTGTGATTACTCATTACTTACATCAGCGTAAGCTTTCCATATCTATAACATTTATGAAAGTAGAACTCCTCATACTCAAAAGCTATTGCTATCCATTTATATTGTGATCTTACCATTAAGATATATAGCAGATCATAATGGCTTGATTCTAATACTCCTCGAGTATGACCATGCAACGGTTCAAAATCCCGGGTTGTAAATATTTCTTTTATCACGAAACATGAGTGACAACCACTTAGACTCGAAAGTGACGTTCTTGTATTTGCACATTCGATGATAAATATTTAAAACGTATATGTAGATACATAGTGGACAGCAAGAGAGATGCATGGTTGGCCCATTTCTCAGCCTTCTGTTTGTTCTCTTCTTAATTCAAATGGAAACTTGTTGATCTCGAGTATCTTGTTAATTGTTTGAACGTTTATACTGTCATTGAACGATTCTACCCAATTTTTGCCTTTCGTGCCTTTTTTTGGGGTCAAGAACCCATCCCAATCCAAATTGGCAACCTTTTGAACGCTTCTATTGACCTCGTCATTAAATTCTCCTAACATATCTTTATCAGGAAATATGCTAACAATGTATAAATAATAGCCGTCCTTTGCGGTTCCCACAGTACTTCTACCAAGGTTATCTAAAAAACTTTTCTTTGGCTTGCCCTTCATGCTAGCAGGATTAATATTTGGAGATCTGTTAAGATTAACGTACTCTCGAATGGCCTTATCACCATTTAGTTTACACCACTCCTTGATAAACGTTGTTTTCACCTTTAATTTTAAATCTCGTCTCAAGTACGCAAATTCAGAGGGAATACTGTTTCTATGTCTATTTGTAAGCCGTGTCATCGCTGTTTGAATTTTGCTTAGTTCGACTTCATTAGCTTTTGATATCCTAGTTTCATTGAAATATTCTTTGTCCTTGTTGAAAACCTTCCCATTTAAATAAAACTTCTTATTGGATTTTACCGTTATTGCTGGTTTACTTTTTCTAAAACAAGACATAAAATGGTCTTCAGGGAAGTAATGAAGTTGAAAGAATCTACTAGTGTATACCAATGAGTTAGGGGAAAATTTTTTTCCAATTGTCACATAGGCTTGGATGGGTGAAATTACACCTCGAAGTTTACCAGCAACAAATTTCACTGGATCCCAGTTTCTTTCTTCTTCTTTTTGTAAATCAGCTAGCGTACTTAATATAGTATTTTCAGCATTTAAGCACACAGCTGAATTTCCTGAATCGCTTTTTCGAAGGTCACCAAGAGAAAGAGGCTCGGTATTCTTCGTCACTATAAATTTTGAAAAGGGATCACTACTATGTATAGTGGTTGATGGTCGAATTACCAGTTTGCCTTTAGGTTTTTGCGATAAGAGTGTGGAGAATATCTTCATGATTTGGTTTTTCTATTAACCTTCTTCATCTTTTCTTTCTTCATCTGCCATCGCCTTTCTATGTTTTCCGTATTTCTTCCCCGCAAGTTCTTTAAACTCAGATAGTATTAGAATCGATAATTAAGGCCAGGTCAAAGTTCGTATTAATTTCAACCTTTGGGCACCTATATAGGATTAATTTCCGTAAGATAATATATGAGAGCACTATCATGGAGTGATGAAGAAAAATTCAAACTCTAGGGGCAAACCGTTTGTTACGATTGCTCAAAAATTACTGCGTCTGAAGCCAGAATTGTAGGTATATACGAAAAGGTACAACTTGGGATACTATTGACGGCGGTAAGATAAGTGAATCCTACCTTTCGTTTTGAGCCGCTCAAATAAGACCTGATACAAAAACGGTTGTTTAATCTTTGTATAGTTTCTTCTGTAGAAGAGTTATGAAAATATACACTTAAACTATAACGATAAGAAAATGCGAAAGGAAAATGATGAAATCGAAAGCATTCACAATTTCCCCTTGGAAGCATTGGGTAAATTACCAACCTACGTATCCTCTCGCAACAATTCTGAAAACCTTTAACTTCCCACTTTTCATGTGGCTTAGCTTGTAGCTGTTTTGAATAATCTTTCCCTCGTGATTTTCGATAACTCTAAACTTATTCTTTGTAAAATCATAATCAGTAACAACACTCGAATACGGAGCGGCGGAGTCCATTCCAACGTTGATAATTTCGTTTTTTCCGATCTTTTTATGAGCTTCAAATTTGGCCTTTCTAATTACAAGAATGTCACCTGGTTTAATCTTCTGTAAGCTCTTCATCAACTGTTCGATTCCTTCTTCAGGTTTATAACTCAATATAGTTGCGCCAAACGTTCTTGCTCCTATGGGTTGTATAACTTCGTCTTTGAATTCGGATACAATTTGTGACACGAAATTCTTAGCCCCAATATGTGAATTTATTAATGAATGAGATTTCTCTACAACTTTTGCATTAAACCTTTGAGCGTATTCATCAAGAATACGTGCTGATTGTGTTTCGACTGGCGATGGAAAGCGTTCTTGAAGAGTCGTTACCGTTTTCTCTGGGCTTGTACTATTAAAGGTCAAGGAGAATCTTAGTTGCGAATAGTTTTCAAACAAGAAGTAAAAATCCCTTACCACCCATTTTTGATGTAATCTTTTGGAAATGAAATGATCATCGATCTCCATCAAAAAGTTCAACTTCAGATTGCTTATAGCAGGAGGTGCGCTTTTATTAATCCACCATCTTTCTTGTGCATTAAACTCTATCTTGACGTTGTTGGAAATCTCGCCTACATCATGCGTCGTTGACCTTCTTATAGAGGCCACCTTCGGTGTAGTATCTGACTCATGGAATGAATCCACAGGACGATTCGTCAATGAAGGCACATGGGGCGGTAGGGTTCGTGATTCTTTTTCTGCCCCAGATAGTACTGAGGTTGGCACACGTTGTTGCGTACTCATCATTGAAGGTGTAGAGGCCGTGACATTTTGATGTGGTGGAGGAGAAGGAGCTGTATGTGAATGAGTGGCTGTTGGTTCAGAGTCAAATTCACAAGTAGCCGGTGGTACTGGTGGTGCACGTGGAAGTGGCGGAGCAGTATTTGGCATAGGATGATATTCCTCGGATACAGGTGGAAGGGGAGCAGATGACTTGACATGTTCTTCTACTTCATTGTGTTTAGGCAGCGCAAGAGGCGCTGGAGGTGCTGGAGGTGCTGGAGGTGCTGGAGGTGTTGGAGGTACTGGAGGTATTGAAGGTGCTGAGAGTGCTGGAGGTGCTGAAGATACTAGAGGTACTGGGGGTACTGAAGGTGCAGAGGGTACTGAAGGTGCAGAGGGTACTGAAGGTGCAGAGGGTACTGAAGGTGCAGAGGGTACTGAAGGTGCAGAGGGTACTGAAGGTGCAGAGGGTGCTGGAGGTGCAGAGGGTACTGAAGGTGCAGAGGGTGCTGGAGGTGCAGAGGGTACTGAAGGTGCAGAGGGTGCTGGAGGTGCAGAGGGTACTAAAGGTGCAGAGGGTACTGAAGGTGCAGAGGGTACTGAA
>ERZ794936.150-NODE-150-length-45604-cov-7.406968_pt1 | contig 45604 bp, 26 predicted proteins | sample MGYA00511083_ERZ794936 | MGnify/ENA primary metagenome ERZ794936 (study PRJEB30137, sample SAMN04331409) | food metagenome | isolation source: Y2 must sample point D1 replicate A | place: Australia: South Australia | collected 2014 ... | reverse complement strand
AACATATTCATTGTATTTCAAAATTATTTTTTTTTTTTTTTTGATGTTTCAAAGTACATTATAAGATTTGACATTTCTTGGATTTCTTAACAACAGGAGGCTCAAAAGCAGCAACAATGGCTTCATCAAATACATTCTTTAAACCAACTTGTGTTAGAGCAGAACATTCAACGTACTTAACAGCTCTTAGTTCCCTAGCCAATCTATCACCTTGGTCTCTAGAAATAGGTCTTAATCTTTGTCTTTGTAGTTTTTCTAAGATAACTTTATCATCTCTTAAATCAATTTGGGTACCAACAATCAAACAAGGAACACCAGGACAATGATGATGAACTTCAGGGAACCATTTTTCTTTTACATTTTCAAAACTAGGTGGTGATATAACAGAGAAACATACTAAAAAGACATCTGTAGATGGGTATGAAAGAGGTCTTAATCTATCGTAATCTTCTTGACCAGCAGTATCGAATAATCCTAAGGTGTATGGTTCATCACCAATCATAACAGTGACGGCGTAGTTATCAAAGACTGTTGGTATGTAATCGGCAGGGAATTGATTAGTGGTATATGAAATAAGTAAACAAGTTTTTCCAACCGCACCATCACCAACAACAACACATTTTAGAGTTTGCATTTGTATTTAAATATATCTAATAATAATAATAAAGAAAGAGAGAATGGTCTTATTTCCTTAAAAAAAGAGTTCCTATAGATTTTGGTATTGTTTATTGATAGTATGAAATATATTTAATCAATAATGTATTCCTAACTTAAATAAATTTAATATTCTAAAGTCTGTTTTTTCTTTATTGGAGGGGTATTTTAAACTATCAGATTATCAATTAAGATAAAAAAAAGAATGTATATATTTAAATTATAACGATTCGTTTTTTGGCTCTTTCAAAATTTACTAGCAGGAAAATTTTTACTGTAGGCGTTATTGGTTTCCCCCCCCCCCCAAAAAGAAAAAAAACAACAACGCCAGCAGCGGGAAAAGCAACATGATGGCTCACGCAAAAAAACAACAACAGTATGATATAGAGTTTCGAAGTACAGGCGCTCCCCCAAAAAAAAAAAAAAAAAGAAAGAAATGATACCGTAAGATACACTTGAAAGTGTGTAATTTCTATATTAGGAAAAAACTGTATTATGTGCAGGGTAAGTATTTATTCGTGTATATACATTGTGGTTATTCCTCATCACTGCTATCATCTTGTTCTAACCATTCTATCCATTTACCAACCATGACATTTAATTCAGAAGCTCTCTGTTCATCATCCAAGTTCTTGTACCACCACAACAAAGCATGTTCTTCTTCAATAACATCCAAGTTATACAAGGTATTGAATGCTACAAATGCTATGTTACTTCCAACACCAACATCGAATTGTTGTTGGAGTATACATTTTTCTATGCAATTAAACAGGTCATCGTAATCTTCTCTATCAAATGTTACTCTTTTCAAAAGCGGACCCCAAGTGGTAAATACCTTTATGGTGGCTTCCTTTGCTGGTAAGGTACCTGTTTTTACAAAGTTTTGTATTCTCTTGAAGATAGATGTACAGATAGCCAATCTGACATCGTTATATGAAACATTCATCGACATTCTTAAAGTATTCAATTCCAACAAGGCTGTATCTAAATCGTGATTGTTTTCCAAGGCTCTGTCCATTGTGGCTATACCTTCAGTCAAGAAGTCTTCTTCGTCTTCATCTTCTTCTTCGTCATATTCAGAGTATCCTTCACTGAAATCGGTTATGCCATCAGTTTCACCATCATCGGTGTAATAAGATGTTGATGATAAACTTCTATTCTTTTTCTTTTTGCTAACTGTCTTCTTTTGATTGGTTCTTTTTCTTCTCTTGCTTGTGGATACTATAGAATCATCGGACATAACAGCCATTTCCAAGCTGTATTGTAAAGAGTTCATATCAGGATCATCTAAAGTATAAATACCTCTTTCATTGGCTTTCAAAACAATTGTGCTGTTTTTAATCTTCTTTTGTAATTCGTTAACAGCAATATTAGTTTGTAATTTAGACATTTTAGTGTCTGTGTTATCTTCATAGTCTGAAGAAGCTAAATCATCATCTGATGACATAGCAAAGGAATCTTCATCTTCCTCATCAACATTGTCGTATGGAGATGTTGAATCATCTGATTCCCAACCATCATCTGAACCGGAGTCTGAATCATAAGCCTTTGGTAAACTCCCACTTTGCAATAGTCTAACTCCAGAGAAATCTTTATTATCAATTTTGACATTCTTTTTGACTATACAATCAAGCAAGGAACCACTAATTTTACATCCCTCAGCAACTAAGGAATGCAAGACTTTGGTGTTGTTCAAAATTATGTTTTTATCCCAAATGTAAGAATTCTTGATCACACAATTGTCACCAACAGTACAGTTTTCTCCTATGACACTGTTTTCAATAATGGTATTACTACCAATCTTGGAATTTTTCCCTATAACACTGTTCTTGCCAATAATACATGATTGAGCCAATGATAAGTTGTTTTCATCTTTATAAATGTTTGGCATACCAAATGAATAGTCACTCAAGTTTTCAATGGTCAATGGATAAATATTTCTGTTGATAAGATCTTGAGATACAGTATCATAAGTTTGCCAAGATTCAACTCTTGCACAGTACTCATTATCAGAGATGTAAGCGTAAATGTGCTTTTTCAACAAATCACTGGCCAAAACACCCTTGGTGAAATCAGATCTTAAAGATTGATAATCAAAGTTTTCTTGGAAAATTGCTGGAACAGCAGCAGTACAGATATCAACACGACAATCAATCAAATCGTTTCTTAAAGTGAAATCGGCATCTAAATCTAAGGCAATGTCATCAAACAAATCTGGATCAATATCAATGCTGTAGTTCTTTTCACCTATGTTGGAAGCTCTTTTGTTTTCGTGATAGTATAAACATCTTTGGTTATCATCTTCAATCATGAATGTGGCAGTGTCTTTACCTCTTAGCTTGTCTAATGGGTCATTACAAGTTCCCAAGCACATTGTTGAAATGTAATCTCTGTCTGACTTTTTCTTTTCCAAATGGAATTCATAAGCTCCTTGGAAATCTAAATTACTAACCAAATCACCAATAACCAAAATAAAATCACTTGAAATGATACCTCTGTTGTCTATATCTCTCATACAATCACCAATGGATCTTGATTCAACAGAGTTGATAAGAGTAACTTTGAATGGTAACCAGTCGTATTCATTATCGATGTAGTTTTCAATTTGCTTCAAATGTATACCACAAACTAATACAACTTCGTCAACTTTTGCTTGTTTCAAAAATTCAAGTGTATAAAATAATAAAGGCTTGTTACAAAGCGTCATAAGACATCTTGGTTTGTCATATGTCAAAGGTAAAAATCTTGTTTGATAAGAATCTGTCAAAACAACTGCTTGCAATTTGACTTTTTCTTCTTGGTTGTTCAAATCTTGTATATTCGAAGTAGATGGTGCTGACTTGCTCGTTTTTTTAGCCATATTGCCTGTCTGTGGATCGATATGTTGTATGGTTTATTGCTACAACAAAACAACAACAAAAAAAAAGAAAAAAAAAAGTATCGACTTAATTCAATGTGATGAATCATAATTTTCTCATCCTGCATTTCATGTTCTTTTTTTCATGCGCTTCACCAGTGCACTGAAAAAAAAAATGCTGGTAAAATAGAGTAAACCTGCTTAATGGCTCATTATTCATTTGTAGACCCAACAAAACGCTACCATAAACAAAACAAAGTAAGCTTTCTAAAGCACTATTTCCCAATTAGGAAAGTGTTTCTTAACTCCTATTTGATTTTTTCTCCGACGTGAAAAAGAAAATTTTTCAGTGTTTCTAATTTTCCTTTAGACACTATTAGCATCAATTTTTCACTCATTTATTCCCAGTGGTGCGTAAAGGGAAATATTGAAAAAAAAAAAGAAACAGGAGGAAAAAATTTTCGGGCTAGTATTTTCCTTACTCACGGTTCCTAAGGCGGTGGTGGGTGCTCTGTTGAACGGAATCTCGCAACACTAAGGCAGGAAAAAAAAAAATTTAAACAGAAAAAAAATTTTCACCTGTATATTATGATGAATATTCGTTGTACATTTTTTTTTTTTATATGTTTTTTAAAAAATTTAAAATTTTAAATTTATTTAAAATACCAAACAACTAATACATAAAACTCCTAGGAACTATTAATTAAGGTTTAAAATTGTAACAAAAGAAGATTGAAATCGTATATACAGTCTTTCTTTTATTTTTGTTTAACATATACCGGAAAAACAAGTACTTTAATAATCAAAAGTATACAGGAAGAACTTATTATCGAAAAAAAACAACAAAACAAGTTTTCTTTTTCTTTTTCAAAGATAATTTAAACTAATTGTAAAAAAGAAACAACTGATTATTATTTATACGGATTATAATAATAATATAGTGAGAAAACATTTAAAAGTGAATTTTTTTTTTAAAAAATAAAAAATCACAGCCATAATTACAAGTTTTTATTTTTGAAAAATATTAAAACATCATGATCGAATTAGGTAACAAGAAGGTTGATTCTTCTGAACCTATTCATACATTTCTAAAAACCTTGATTCCTTTAGTTGAAGACTACATGGAAGGTTTGAAAAACACGGAAAATAACAATTCATCTTCTAACAATACAACTTCTTTCCCCAATAGCAACCATTCCGGAGTTGGGACTATTCACAAAAATTTATGGAACTTTCAAACTAATTTGAAGGCCAATGAGGAATTTATAGATATTCAAAGTATTTGGAACAACATTCATTTACCAATTTTGAAAAATTTCTACAATTTGAAATTAAGTATTTTGAAAAACCACAACATCTGGAATGACAACGACTATAAGAAGTTAAGAGAACATGTTCCATGCATTGTAGAATTGAGAAAACTTACAAACAAATATACAAAGTTTTTTAAAAAGGCTATTGAGTTCTACTACAGTTTATTATTGGACTACATTGAAGTTTACTATCAAATCTTCTACAAGGAGTACCATTTATCAGATGAATTATTAGCTAGATTTCACGAAGAAGGGTTAGTTATTAACGGAAATAACGACTTCAAAGTTAGCCCAAACAATGCTTCTGGAGCAGCAGCTTCAAATGCTTATCAATCAAACAATCACCACCATTCGGATGCTGAGAATAACTCATCAAATCATGCTAGTAGCAACGGGTTTTCACCTCAGCATCCATTCAAAAAACATATGTTGTTTTCCAAAAACTACATAACTGTTAATGATCTAAAAAAAGTCAGTTCTGAAGAGTCAAAGTTTATTATTTCTTCTACTATTTATAATATCTGTATCAACATCGGTACTTTGAATTACTATTCAGCTATTATTGATACTATGAACTATAAAATACAACACTTCAACAAAGTACTGAAATGGAGCACACTTGGTCAGTTTTTTGAATTAGATTCAAATGTGTCAAGTACCGTCAAGATCGACATTGATTTCTCAAGACATCATCTTTTGAAAAGTTCTGTTTACTTCAAATGTGACTGTTACGGATATGCAGTAGTTTGTTTATTAAGAAGCCAGCAAAGAGAATCAAATAATACTGAATCAGAAATTTACCCAATGATCAAAAATTTACTGGATATTAATGGTGATCAATATAAAAAAATTCTGATTCATTTGAACAAATTGGATACTATGAACAAAGACAAGGGCAATAGATTGATCATAAACAAAGAAATTATTGAAGAGTACTTTTTGTATTGTTGGAATGAGATTTTGCAAAAAAACATTAACTCTGATTCATCCAATGAAAGAACAACCGATTTTGTTTATAGATTTGATGTTTTAAAAGAAAAGATTTCTATCAGATACAAAAAGAACATCTTGCCAATATACATTAATATTATCTTGTGTTTCAGCGGTGCATTATTTTTGAAGAATTCTGGAAAAATTACTAGGGAATATTACGATTTCTGTTTGAAGTATATTTTGTTTGTTTTGAACAATGCTATTTTAAAAGAACTTCAAAACTTTTTAAATGAGGTTTCAAGTTTAAATAATTCTTCAAACACCAGCAATTTCAAAAACCCAAAGACTTTCCAAAATCATTATCAATATCTAGCCTTTGTTAGAGTTTTGTTGCAGTTTATTTATAATGATAAGGACTTCTATGAAGTTTGTATTCAAAACAGAGAGTTGATGAAGCAATTAGCTATATTTTCTAACCTATGTGCAGATTACTCACCTGAAATATTACAAAAGTTCAAACCTGTATTTGACTCTTCAAAAACTGAATTATCCGAATTTTATGATAAACCTAAAAGAACATACTTATACCAAGAAGACTTGGAATTATTGCATTGGAAAGACTTAACCTTGACAGATTTCAATGATGAATTCAAGACTGAAATAGATCGTAAGACTTTTTTGAATTATGAGCTATTGGATGAGGAAAGAAGAATCATGGAAATCTCAAACACTAAATTCAACTATAAACTGGAATCCATTATTAACAGAATTATTCCATTGTTAAACATCTTCAACAATGAAGACCAGAAGCGTGGTTCGTCTGAAGAAAGATTGACAATAGTTGATTCTAAGTATGTGTATGCCAACGGTTCTTCCGTATCTGTCAATGCATTTTCACCATCTCAAACATCATACGTTAATAACACTAATAGTGGTATAGGTAGTAGCAATGGTTCAAATGGCTCTTCTAATTACTCTTACAATAAGGATGAGGCTAATATCAGTCATCATCAAAAAGGAAAGGGTGTTCAAAGAGGTTCTAGACCACATTCGTTTTTATCTAGGGAAGGATCTGGCTCTCCAGGTTTGTTTAAGCAAAACATCCAAAGATCATACTCCAATGGTTCTTCAACTGTTCCTAACAACACCCCATTGAATAATGGGAATCAAGCCTGGTCAAAGAGAAATTCAGCAACCGCAACATCAAGTCCAAGCTCTGACCAAAAACACACCGTTTCTGCTGTGGATTCTTTTAAGAATAACGCTACTAAACCTAAAATGAACCAAAGGGCTCATTCACAACCTAACATTAATGCTCCTTCAAACAAGATAAAAAAGACGGATTCTAATGAAGAAAAGTCAACAGTTAAAAGAACCAACAGTCATGAAATTGATAGTGATAATAACGTCAGAATTGCCGATCCTGTGGTTACGCCTGTTTCCTCAATGAATTTATCAAACCAAGGATCTTACTCTTCTAATAAGCAAGCAAATGTTACTTCTCCAAACAACCATGGTGGTTTATCTGTTAGCAATTTAAACAACATGTTTGTTTCATGGGACACTAGTTTAGGTGGGCAACATCTTCCTAATAACCAAAATTCGGTAATGGATTACGGAGCAGGTTATATGAACTATGGTTCAGGCTCCTCTGCTTATAATATGTATGGAAATAACATGAATGTAAGCGATTCGAATAACGGGTCTAAAGGCAATTCAGGCTACTCCAATGTAATAAGTGCTATGAATAACTTTACCTTTTCACCACAACCTAATAATGCCACATCAAATAGCTTGAAGTCATCAGTGTCGATGTCATCATTTTCTGGTGCTAATGGAGGCAACGGTGCCATGACTCCTATTGGCAACAATTCATTAAACATTTCAGCTTCTGCGGGAAACTCAACTGGAAGTCATCCATATGTTCATTCATCTCAAGCCTACAACTCCACTCCAAATTCAGCATATGGTATGTACAACGTAGCTAACACTAATCCAAACACTCCACATCATCCGGGACAAGGAATGGCTGAGTCTAATTCTCCAGGAAAGAGTATGAGTTGGATGAACAATGCTAAGCAGCCGGCTAACAATTTAATGGCTCCTGTAAACTCTGCTTCTACAACTGGTTCAATTTGGGAAAATAATTCAAATGGCAACATTCCACAAGTTCCATCTTCTTCTTCATCTCAAATGGGTATGCACAACATCTCCAGAATGAACCAATTCTTGAGCCCTACTGTGTCCAATCCATCTGCTGGAAACTCTCAACAACAGCAAAACTTTAGAGCTCCAAACAGTAGTTCTTACATTTATAACAATTTCCAACAACAAAGATCTCAATCGCAGGATCATGTGTTGGGTAACAATTACTACGCTGATGTGATTGATTCACAGGGCGATCATTCAGGAAGTCAACAAGGTTTCAATAGTCAAAATAACATCAATAATGTCTCGAGGTTCCATGGTGTTGGCCATAGACCTAACTCATCAGCTTGGTTCAATTAGAAAATAAATTTATGTATATGACAGTATGTATTTGCATTATGTGTATTGAAACACTTGTAAAAAACAAAAAATTAAAAACAGAATAACTTTCTTATAACATTATGAAAAACTATAAACTTGTTTTGCTACTTTTTCGCTTGCTTGCTATGGAAATCTGCTTTATTTCTAAGAGTTTACTTTTTTTGGATTCAGTTGTCTGCATGTACTCAGGTTTAGTTGAGTTGTAGTCACAAGGTACTTTCATTCTTTTGCAATTTAAACACTCTTCTTTTTCTTCAGTGCACTTTTTTTTTCTCAATCTGCAAGTCCAGCATCCACTCTTACTTCTCAAAACAGGCTTTGTGCTTCTTTTTTTTATGACCTTTTTAGAAGGCTGCCTTGGTATCTTGAAAAAAGGTGATTTGTTTTTATTTATCACTGTTCCACAATCAAATGTAAATTGTTTCTCCTCAATTGCTTGAATCTCTTTTTTGATAACTTTGCTGTTTTTCATGTTTGCCATTTTTACTTTTTTAGAAACATCATTTGATAGGCTTATGTCCAAAGGAAACTCTGTGTTTAGCATGTGAGCTAAAGGCTTTGGATGCAAATCTTCTTTCACAGTTGCAACTGAACCTTTTTTTTGATTATTGTTTAAAAACAATATGCTTTTGAGTGCCGAAGCCCCAGCATTGTCTCCATCCGAAATGATGATACTATTTGCTGTTTTTCCAATTAATTTCTCATCATTTTTATAAAGTTTGTTGTTAGTCTGTAACTTTTCAATTTTAGCAGCATAGGCATCACTGCAGCACATAGCAGTGTAATGTTTTTGGTCATTTTCTAAAAATAAAATATTCATCAGACTTTTCAGCTTGGTCTTGTCGTTTTTAGTAATATCACGATCGTTTTCAAACAATAATATGTCACTATAGCATTCACGAGAAAGAATTTCGCTTTTTCTTTTTAAGGGATTGTTGGAGATATTAGTTTCATGAACTTTAATATTAATTGGTTTATAACTTTTCTCCTTATAATTGTAGAAAATGATCAAGTGCTTTTTCATTTTGTCGTCCAAATAAATCTTAGAGTCCGGATTACTAGAAGTTGATTCTTTAGCTTTTAATAAGTAAGAAAGTCTAGCTTTCTTAGATTTGTTTGGTTTTCCTATGCTTTTGATTTTAGGTAATATTTTAAAGTAATCTTCAAATTTTACAGGCGTCATGTTTTTAGACTTTAACAGCAAGGGCTTTGATTCTTTGGTGCAAGTATGGTCACCAATAAAAATGCTGGAGGCTTTGTTTGAATTATTTATTTTCATAATTGATTCGAAACAATCATCCTTTATTTCTTCATTCTCATATTCCTTATCCAAAAGTAATTTGAATTTATCTACTGGAGTGCTGACTGTATCACTAATAGGAGGAGATGACGCCAGATAAAAAATTTCTCCATTGCTTTTGATATCTTTAAATCTACTATTTAGTTTTATTGCACCTTCATTATCAGAATTTATTTTTCCAGAACTGCATGAAGGTAGCAAATATTGTTTAGACTTACTAAGCTGAATGCTGGATTTTGGCCGTTGAAGTTCATCGTTCACTCCTATTAGTCCACCAGTTTTACTACCGTTAAAAACTACTTGTTCTGTTAGTGCTTTTTGTTTATATTCCTTCTTACTGATGTTCTTTATAGAATTAGAGCTTTCTTTTAGACCATTTATATTTCCTGCACTTTTTGGGCCTGAATTTAAGATTCCTTTTTGCTTTATAAAAAATGCTTCAATTTTTTTATCGACTAAGTTTTCCTTTCCGGCAAAACGCTCTTTATTGCTGTTCATAAAGCTCATTTGAGTAATTGAAGATGAACTTGAAATATTGTTTCTATATGCATCAAAAGAACGTGAATCCCTTTCTTTTTTAAAATTTTTGGTTCTTGTAACCATCTGAGAGTTTGTTTTATCTAAAAAAAGGTAATAATTAGACGGTATCTGCTGCTCTAGTTCCAAATCCATATCCGTTGATTTTGAGAGTAGTGGTAAAGAGGGCATTTTGCATACTGAATGGTTTTCTAAGCCTTTGTTTTCATCAGCAACTCTACTTGAATAACTGACATAATCTTGATTCTCTTCTGATTTCAGATAAAGTGATAAAATATCATTAATTCTACTACTACTATCATTCCTTTGAAAACTCATGCTCTAATTTGAAAAATAACCGTTTCTTGAGCTTGATTATTAAATCTGTTTATTTCAAAGCTTACCAAAACAGAAGGGATTCAATACTGAATATAAAAGTAATAATCTCTGTTTTTAGGTATACTCTTATAACGTCTTTTTTTTTTTTTTGTTCCGTAGAATACTCATATAAAATCGTTATCTAAGGTTCCCGACTCTAAGGTCATCCCCATTGTACTATTTCCTAATCCGTGGATTCATTCTTAAAACGGAAATCATTTTTTTTTTTCTTATCAAAGATATTAAGCGCGTTTTTTTGTTTTTTTTTTTGAGGTGCTTTCGGAGATAAAGAAACGATAAAAATAATGTTGCTGATTTAGTCACGTGCATTGGTAATTTTTGAACGCATCACGGGGGATTATTTGTTTTTTGCCTTTTGAAAATATATCGGAACTAAAGCACGTGAAAAAAAGCCTTGTATTAATTTTTCTGCGCAACGAAAAAATTTCTGTCTAAATAAGCTTTGCCTGTAGTAAATGCTCTGTTGATTCCTACACAAAATATCAGTTTTTAAAAATTTGGTATATTTTTTTTTTCTATATAATAATGGTAGTATATTAATAAACAACATTGCAACAACCCCTAAATACATATTTCTGTAACGATACGAAAGTAGTTAAAGCCATCTATATAGTTATTACACAAAAGTTATTGTCTATAGATTCATAAAAGGCAAATAAACAAAACTAAAAAAAAAAATCAAAAATAATTATTTTTCAAAAATAATTTAATAAAAAATTTAAATGGTTGCAGAATTTAAAGATATGACAAAAAATAAAGATGATATTAATGCAGACGTTGACAACGAAGTAGAATCGAAAAGTGAAGTTAAGGAACTTCAACCTTCATTTTTCTTGAAAGGAGATACATTTGATGAGATTTTGAAAAAAAGTAATAGTAATAGTAGTTTGCCATCGAGTAATAAACCTTTAAAGCCAACTGAGAAAGAAGAACATTTTGAAGGAGAAGAATCCAAGATATTTGAGGCTTACGAATTGAAACATCCTCAGAGCAGGAGAAGATCTGTTAGAACTAGCTCAGATTTCAGGAGAAAAAGTTCAGAGCAATTCACACATTTACATAAAGAATTCTTATCGATCAACATTGAAGATAACAATAATACAAGAATGGCAAATGGAACTTCAAGTACCGGTCCTTCAACTCCTACTACCCCAGTGTTATCTATTTCTGCAAATAATCAATCTCCAATACAACAGAGGCATCACCGTCCGCCATTTTTAGCCTCTAGACACTCACAAATTATTCCTGTAGTTTCAGTCAAGGATTTAACAACTGGAAGCAATAATCATACCGTCAATAACATAAACATGGGATCTACTTTGAGTACTGGAACATCTCCTATTCAGGATCCCAGATCGAAATTCAGAGATAGTGTCACAAGTCTAAATGAAGGAAGTTTGTCTAAACTTGTAATGCCAACTATAGATACCAATGCTATAAAGGAATATAATCTTGCTACAAAATCTGATGTTGTTGAAGTTGTTGACTACAAAAATAACGAAAGAGAAACTGTTGTTTCTACCCATCATAGAGACGATGAATTAGTACGTCATTTAACAAACATTGCTAAGCAAAACGATAGCAACACCAATCTAAGCTATAAGCAAGATAGTAACACTAATACAAACCACCCACATGCTGCAGTTCCAAAAAACAGCGAAACTTTAAGTACCCGATTAAATGATTCTCAAGAACACTTGGCAATTGACGATGCGTTCGAAAATGATAGCTCAGAGACCATCATTGATGGGCATACTAATTTTACAATAGCTTACAATATGTTGACAGGTATTAATGTTTCTGTTACAAAATACCATCAAAGGATGAAAAAAAGATTAAGAGAGAGAAATTCCAAAAAAGCTAGATCTGAATATCCAATGACAGAAAATGTAACAGCGGCTCCTGAAGAACATGATTTTTTAGCAACTGAAAAGTTGAAGTTTATTCACAAGAACTATTTCCTTTATTCTTTCAAATTTAAAGATTATTCTCCGGAAATCTTTTATAGAATTAGACAGACCTTTAACATTGATGATGAGGAATACCTAAAGTCTTTGACATCAAAGCATGTGTTAAGTGAACTTAATTCACCAGGAAAATCAGGATCATTTTTCTACTACTCCCCAGACAACAAATACATTATTAAGACTATAAGACGCTCCGAACATAAACATTTAAGAAATCATATAAAACAGTACTATGAGCATTGTGAAGGTAACCCTGATACTTTAGTTTCTCAGTTTTACGGATTGTATAGAATGAAGTTGCCAATTACATTAAAATTTACCAATCCTCCAAAATCTAGAAGAATTTATTTTATTGTCATGAATAATGTATTTCCTATGCACATTGACCAAAGCTTTGATTTGAAAGGTTCTCTTTTAGGAAGAATAACAAACATTCCGGAAAGTACAATTCCTCTAAGGCAAAGATCCTTCTCCAGAGCAGACCAGCAATACGATACTAGTATTGATGATACTATGAGCCAACAAAATGATGAGAGTACGGATACTGTGGCTCCTTTAACACTAAAAGACTTGAATTGGTTGGACAATGGTATGAGACTGGAATTAAATCTGGACATTGCTGATGACTTGAAAGCACAGCTGAATAGAGATGTTGCATTATTAAAAAGATTAAATGCTATGGATTATTCCTTATTGATTGGTATACATTTTGTCAACCAAGATGAATCATACACGGAAGATTTGTTGAGTAGAAGTATTTCCAGTAAAGACGGCAAAAAATTGTATTTCTTGGGTATTATAGATTGTTTAACAGGATACAGCTTTTTGAAGAGGATAGAGACTTTCTTTAAAAGTGTCACTCATTCCAAAAAGGATATTAGTGCTGTTCCTCCGGAAATGTATGGAATAAGATTTGTTAACTTTATGGAGGTGAATGTTTTACCAATGCACGAAAAGAAACCATTAGCTATAAAGAATAATGGTAAATTCAAGTAAGCTATGCAACTATGAATTATATCTATGTAAAGTACCAGATTTTCAGCTATTTCGGCTTTAAAGCTTATATCCGATTTATATACATTTTTTTCAGCTATTTTTAGATTTTTTTGAAAATGTACAGATCATCAATAATGTTCCATTATTTCAAACTTCTACAAGTCTGAATTATCGATATTCAATAATAAAGGGAATCAGATAAACCAAACTTAAATAACCATATTCTACACATAAATGCCATACTATCAACAAGGTCCACCTCAACAACAACAAGGATACTATCAACAAGGTCCACCTCAGCAAGGTTACTACCAACAACAACCACAAGTCGTATATGTTCAACAGCCACCACAGCAAAACCATGGTGATGGATGTTGTTCTTCATGTTGCAAAGCATTATGCTGCTTCTGTTGTCTAGAAATGTGTTGTGCTGAAATGTGTGCTCCAGATCCAATGATGAACTAGATTCAAAACATATGCAATGACGTGAAAGCATCGTCTTTATAAAATATAAATATAAGAGTTTGAAAAATATAGACTGTTAAATGTTAGCTGTTTCTGCAATCATATTTGCAACTAGAAACTTTTAAAATGAGTAGTGGTATCTTGTAATTGCCTATATTGAAGAGAAAAAACAGAAATTGTCTGTTTATATAAATAAAAAGAAAGCATCATTTTGTTTTTTTTTTGTGTGCTACCATATAATCATCATTTACTTCGATACTAGTTGTTGTTATATTATTATTATTTTTTTCTATACTTTTATATATAATGCTAGATGGCATTTGAAAAAAAAAAATTACCTTGTTTTGCCATTGATTAAATTAAGTTTACTATTCTATTTGAAAGAATGAGTAAATATTTTTAAAAAAAATTCATTTAGCGCATTCTAAAGTACATTGTAAAAGAATTAATGTCTGAATTCTGCTTGATAAAAAAAAAATTAATTTAGATAATCAAGTATAAATATGATGATAATTCAATTTTTTTGCAAACTAGAATCATTACAACAATTTTTAAATCATACATAAATGAAGATTTAAAAATTTTTAAAGTGTCATAAACATACATTTTGTGAGTTTACCTGCATTTTTATAAAACCAGCATGACGCTAAAGATCTTTTTCATTAAATTATGCAATAACATAATAGCATTTATTGCAAAATAACTCTGTTTATTGAGTAGTTTCTGTCTAAAAATTACACCAAACTTTAATCTCCATTTAAATGTTCTGTAAATGAAAATTTTCGTAAAATTTGCTCGATTAGCTCAGTTGGTTTAGAGCTTCGTACTTATATAGACACAGTGTCCCTGGCACGTGCATATACCTAAGACATGCGGCGGTCACCAGTTCGATCCTGGTATTGAGCATATTTTTTTGCAACTTTTTTTTTTTAATTTTCAAATTGCGTCGCAGCATGTATCAAACGCGTCAAACTTGATGACTTGAAAAATATATTTTTTTTAATATATATTTATTAGTTAAAGTATGAATAAACCACGTATAAACGTGCGATATGGCAAAAAATATTGTATTTGTAGCTGAAAAAAATAGCATAGCCAAAGCAATTGCCAATTTTTTAGGAGATAATGTTCAAACACATTCCACAGCTAACAAATATGTAAAGAATTACAAATTTTTCCTTAGACAAACATCGTTGTTTAATAAGTATTATTCGCAAGGTCCTAGAAGCACATTGGATGTCAATTGTACAGTTACATCTGTAATGGGTCATTTGACCTCAACAGATTTTGACAAATCAAATTCTATTGCAAGATGGTGCAATGATGATATGCAACTCCAGGGCTTATTGAAGACAGTTCCGATCAAGACATATGTACAAGGAGAAAACAATCCCCAAATAGCATCAAACATACAGAGGTTGTGTGAAAATGCTGATCATTTGATTATATGTACCGATTGTGATACTGAGGGTGAGTATATAGGTTGGGAAGTTTTGATGGCTGCTAACTATGGTGTACATTTTGAAAAAGAGCGCGATTGCTCCGTACTGAAAGAAGCCTTATCAAATAAAGTAAAATTCAATGGTGGTAATGTATGGAGAATGGAGTTCTCTAATGTGGAAAAAACGCATTTGAAAAAGGCAGTCATGAACCCAAAAAAACTAGATCCCAAAAAAGTCGAAGCCGTAAGAACAAGAATTGAATTTGACTTGAGAACAGGATCCATCTTTACAAGATATTTAACCAATCATTATAGAAAAACACCATATGCAAAAAACCAAGACAAATTTCTTGTTTCTTATGGATCATGTCAGTTTCCTGCTTTGGGATTTGTAGTTGACAGATATGATAGAGTAGAAAGTTTCACTCCAGAAGAGTTTCACTACATATACATCCGAACTGAGCTGTCAAAATCAAAAGTGTCATGGGCCAGGCCCAACTTATTTGACAGATTTGCTACTGCCCTGATATATGAAAATTTAATAAACACAGAGAGTGATATTGTGAAAGTTCAATCAGTTGTGAACAGAAATAGAGTAGATTATTCACCACAACCACTAACAACAGTTGAGCTACAAAAAGAGTGTTCTAGACTATTTCATTTTTCTGCCAAGGAAACTTTGAAAAATGCTGAAACCCTGTATCAATCAGGATTTATTTCATATCCAAGAACGGATACCAACTGTTACCCACCTGATTTTGATTTTGACAATGTCATTAATCAACTGAATAATATTCCAGAATACAAACCACACTGTCAAAGACTTGCGAATGAAGGACCTCTCTTCAAAAAGCCTAGAAATGGTTCTAAAAACGATTTTGCTCATTTACCCATTTATCCATTATTATCAGTTTCGCCAGAAGTCAAAAATTCTTGGAATCCACAAACAAAAACCATCTATAACTTTGTGTGTGTGAAGTTTTTGGCTAGTTGCTCCAAAGACGCCATATATAGTACTTGCACATTGACATTGAATTGGGGTAAAACTGCGACTCAGTCAGGAGTTGATTTTGTTCAAAAAGCAGAAGTTTTGGTGGAAGCAAATTACAAAGATGTAATAAGTTTAATGTTTTCAAAAAGTCGTTCAGGAAACAAAGAAACATCCCAAGGGTTGCCTGCAAAGATTTCTAAATTAAAAGCTGGAGATGAAATTCCACTACTGGAAACAGGTGTTGGTAACGGAAAAACATCTGCCCCATCTTTATTGAAAGAAGCAGGCTTGATCACATTGATGGATATCAATGGTATAGGTACGGATGCTACGATAGGTGAGCATATAGAAACTTTGAAGACAAGAAATTATATTGAAGTAATAGGTAAAAGCAAGTTTTTGAAGCCCACTCCTTTAGGGATCAACCTAATACACGGTTTCCAAAAAATGGGACTTGGACCAATAATCACAAAACCATTTTTCAGAAGTGAAATGGAGCAATCAATCAATAAGATTATATCAGGAGAAATGTTAGGAAAGGATGTTCTACAACAGTGCATGCACAGCTACAGCAAGGTTCTCAAAACTACAATTAACAAAGGCCATATTTTAATGAGAGAAGCTAGGGCTATTTAATAAGTTCAAGATGGGGGGTTTTTCATAAAAAAACAACAACAAAATAAACTCTCTATATGTTAAAATAAAGTATTTGCTTTATATAATGTTTGTAATATTACATGATAATAATCATTTATCAATAGTGTAGGGTTATACTCTACACCAACAGGTTTCTGAAACATCTTCTATTTGAACCCACAGCTCTATATCAAAGTCGGCAATAATATCATTTATTTTCTTTTTTAAATAAGTTTTACCTCCATAGTCTTCTCTCTTATCAACTAAAATATGTATAAATCCTTGTGTTATAAATTTGTCATTAGTTGGACCATGTGTATGGCCATGTGTGTTTGATTCGTCGTTCTTGGATTGGAACCAAAATCTGAATTGTCTGTAACCTTTAACACCACTGACTCTTTCAATCTTTTCAAGCATCTTTTTAAAATCATCTGATTTGTGGTCATGGGAACAAGACTCTGTTTTTTCACTATGCGAATGTTCATGTTTGTGTGAATGTTCATGTTCATGGCTTTCTGAATGACTATGTTCGTGACTATGGTTATGAATGTGTTCTTCGGTTTTTTGTTCTTGAGAAACTCTTTTATTAAGTTCAATTTGATTAAATAACATCAATTTTACAAAGCATGATTTGATTAAAGGTAAAGCTGTCAATAAAATCAAGAAGCTTAAACCTATGGAAAACAAAGGATCAAATAATAAATTGTCAAACCATATGTGCAAAACAGTGGATAGTACAACAAATACTGATCCCATGGTATCGGCAAGTAAATGTAACCATACCCCTCTCATATTATCATTAGATTTTCCGTGATTATGTTCATCTTCATGACTGTGGTCCTCAAAAAAGTACAATCCAATAATATTGACTACCAATCCCATAAAACTAACAATTAATAATTCGATATTGTGTTTAAATCTCAAAGATGTTTGTTCACCTGTTTTATAACTTGATGTGGATATCATATTAAAAATTCTAGTAATACCTTCTATAAAAACAGAAACTGCAATAGCTAATAGCAAAACACCATTGGTAAACCCACCAACAACTAATCCATCGCCAGAAATTTTAAACTCTTCACCATTTCTCTTCATATCCTCTTTAGACTCTATGCTTGATAAATAATGCTTCTTTTTACTTCTAGATTCAGCTATGTATCCTAATAATAACGAAATACAATCTAATAACATGTGTAAAGAATCAGAAAGCAAACCCAAAGAATTTGTCTTGAATGAATAAGTAAACTGAATTAACATGTAAGTAGCATTTAACAATAAAAATTTCAAAATAGGAGAGTAACTTGCTATTTGAGGGAATGTCAAAATCTTTATGTGCATTGGTATAGAAACGATTCCTGGGTGGGGTAACGCAGTTGATAAAATCAATGAGGTTAATGATGATAGCTGTAAAACATTTGAATTCACTTGTAGCCTCAATACTCTATATGATAAAAATGAAACTACGGAAAGCCCAGCTATCTTGTAAATAGTGTTTGTATTTTGAAAGTCTTGTAGATCAACTAAAAACAATGTTACTAAAGGTAATATAGGCAATACAAGATTTATATTTTTCAAATTGTTCACAACAAACTTTTTGATATTTTCAGTTTGAGAAGTATTATCAACTAACAAAAACTTATATGCAACCAGTCCAATGAATAACAAAATATTGTTTTTCAAATGACTAAAATTGCTAATCGTTCTATCTGTAATGCTGGAGTAGAATAAAAACGCAACTTGTGTAAACAACAATTCTTGTTTGTCTATAATATGAGTGTTCAGTATAAACCTTGTAATCAAAATGCTTATTAAACTAAATTCCAAATGAAAAAAAAAGTAACTTATCAAAGACATTATTAAAAAATAAAAAGTTGGAGTTCTATCTTCAAATATAGATGTTTTTGCTTTAGTTAATAGATTTATAAGAACTGCCAATACTGTTAAAAACGCAGTTAAATTTATATTTGATATCACAGTTAATGTTAAAATAACCACATTTAATAAAATGGTATTTGCTACAGAATTGTTTCTGATTAGTTGTGTATGTTTAGTTATAAACCTGTCAAAAACTAAATCTTGATTGGCCATATCAATGTAAGCAGAGTCATGCTTAGTGTTTCCACTATCAACACTTTTTAACTCTACCATTCTTTTTAGAGAAATATATATATCTTATAAGCCTTTTTGCTAATATTCTGTTGTTTGGTTTAGTCTAATAAAATCAACCTTAGCAAAGTTTATTGCTATAATTGGATGCTTACAGTTCGAGGGGTTAAAATACATTGATTGTTCCACTGACGTAGGTTCTTTGTTCAGAAAAAAAAACCTATATGGATCAATAAAAAAAAATCAGGGTAAACAACTCTTATATCCGAAAGGAGTAAATTATTATAAAAAAGGCATTAATTAAATGTAATACATAACTATCAAACTTGGTTTTGATACTCTTCTTCTAGCAGCTTTTTTACATCCCTTCTCATCTTCTTGAGTTGTCTGACATCCTTACCAATCCAATCAGCAAATTCAACCAATTCTTCACCACCTAATTTGTATCTTATATCCTTCAAATCCATCAAGAAGTATTTGGACCAATCTATTAACAAGAAGTTGCATTTCAGCTTATTGTTCAAATCAATGATGATAGGCAAGTAATGACTGTATAGTTGCTTGATAATGTAGCTGTCTTTCAAATGCAATGGAGATATCAAACCACCTACTAAACCCAAAGGTAACCCCATGTTTACACCTTCAAACATTTTGATAATGATTTCACCCTCAATAGATGTCGGCAAATCACCAATGATTAAATGATGGAAGTCATGTGATTGACGGTATTTATTGTATATCATAGCATGATTCACGTCATCAATGTAATGTACATTTTCTCTACTTTCTAGAGTAATTTTGTTTTTTTCCAAGTACTTCAACATTTGATATGCCAAGGTGTTTCCATATTTTTCTGGATCTTCTAAAACATACAAATACTCCTTTTTTAATATGTGTCTATAATCAGGCTCCTCCATAATTATATCTCTGCCATCAAATTCTGTGTCTTTCAACAGCATCTTATATGAATAATCTAACCAAAAATCTGTCCAAATAGGTATAGTTTCACCTAATTGATTAATATTGATGTTATCATATGGTTTGAAAAAAGAACCAATTGCTGATTTAACAAATACCATGTTTTTACCCAAGCAATTCAATGGAATATGATCTGGGTATAATTTGTTCTTATCTTCTTCTACATTTGTTGTCTTTGGATTTGAAATCGCTTCATCGGAGCTGTATTCTACATTACTAGCAGACACAATTTCTTTATTGAAAAGAGCATGTGAAATTGCAGAAGTAATTAATGGCTTCAAAAGAGGTATAAAGGTTCTTCTCTGAATAGATGTATTGATGTTTCTTATGCTTGAAGATAACATTATTTTAGGTTGGCTTTATACTTTTATATACATTCAATAGTTGGTTAGTTCTTCGTTTATTTAAAAATCGCATTAAGAAAAACTGAAGGTAAGAATCAAAATCAGGTGATCAATAAATCCGATACAGACGCATTATTATGTCCGAAATATTTAGTAGCGAAACAGCAATCCAGGGGAAAGTCACGATTCTTATGGTATTAAAACGTGATTCAAGATAAAGACGAGGGTATTGAGACCAATAGGAAAGCACCAAAGATATTACCTTCTGTTTCAAATGTCTACTAAGGTTTATGATAAATATAGAAGAATAATAGATAAAGTTGACAAAAACACCACAATTGAAGAGTGGTATTTGAAGTCATGTATACTGGACAATTCATTAAAATCATCAGACATACAACATTTTTTAGCATCACTTGAGCAAATAAAACATGATAAAGAGACTAAGGAGTCAATAATTATACCTATTTTGTCAAATCACATATTCAAGGGCATATTCAAAAAACAAAGTGGTAATTCATCATTTTACAACTCATTCACACTAAAACAGTATCAAAATGATGGAGTTAAAATGATAAAAGAGTACAAGTATGATAGCAACAACCGTAAAGATCAAAAACTTGAAATTATTGAGCTAACTAGGATTTACAACATTATAGATGAAATAATTGATGGCTTCAAAACACTTGAAACTGGCAATCCCAATCAAAAAGCATACAAATCAATATCACAAAAATTAAACGCCATAAATGACAAAGTCGATAACATAATTGAGATATTCGCCAATGAACACAACCATGGAATATCATTATCACTGGATAAACACTTGAATATAGAGATCTACCTCAAAAAAGACTCAATGGTTATCAGATTCAGACTAAAAAACAGCGTTACCACGATCGGATACATCAATGATCCTTTTTTGATCAACACATATGCCAAGTTGATGCATATCCACGACACTTTGAGTAAAATTGTATATAATCTGAATGAAATTAACTGAGTTATGGGTCTTATTCACGTGTACAACTCGTGTATAACTCGTCTTTAACAGCTATAAAATACCCCTATAACGTTCTGTTTTTTTTGGGGGGTCATTTCTTGTTTGGCACCTAAATCAAAAAAGAGCCTAATTTGTTTTTTTTTTATTCATACAATTTGCTGAAACTAATTAATACATTAAACCTTGTATAACGTAGTGCTGCTTGATAACCCCCCAAAAGACTGCAGATAGCTTTCTCTTCATACTAAAACCCCCTTTTTTTTGTTGTTGTTGCACAATGAGTAGAGCGAGATCTAATAGCAACTCAGTTCATAATGTTCAACTGAATAAGCCCACTGAGAATATTTTTGTGGAGCAGAAACCTATGAAGAATATAGACATAACTAATACATTGGTTGTAAATGATGAAGAAACACATATTAAACCTTACAACAACATAAGAATAAAACCAAAAATAAACTTTGTTGTGAAGTTAGTATCTTTAAACAACACATTTCAAAAGAAATCTTTAACAATACCACCTCCACCAGATAATTTAAAACTAGGTAGATTGCTTTCATCAAATAATAACTCTGACAAACCCCAAAATGCTGAAGGACCATCAGAGACAAATGGATATTTTGAATCAAGAATTTTATCCAGAACACATGCAAAGTTGTCTTTAGATGAGGATAACAATGTTTTGCTTACGGACCTGAATTCCTCCAATGGATCTTTTTTAAATGATAAAAAATTGAAACCTCAAAAAGATTATATTATAAAAAAAGGGGATATTATTACACTAGGTACAGATATAGTACCCAACAAACCTACTGGATATAATAGCAGTAATGTGTTTTCAAATCATGGAATTCACAGAAGGATCTTGGCTCTTGTGGAGGACATTTTGCCGATTGTGGATTTTTTGCCTGTTGAAAATAAAAGTTTAAGTAATACCATGATCTTATCTTCTTTGTTTGGAGACCTTATAGAGGATGTTGATAAACACAAACTATTGACTAGTGAAAACTGTCACTTGATAGATAATGATGATGAACAATCAGATGATGGTGATTTCTACTTAGATAATATGAGAAAAAATGAAAACTTTGACGAAAATGAGTTAAACATGTCTAGAATATACAGATTTTTGAAAAAGCAAATAAACATGACCAATCAAAGAAATAAAAAGTTGGAAAGTATAAATAGCTTTATGGAGAATTTCACAAAAGATATTGACAATTTGGAAAAGAATAAAACCAAACATTTTGAAAAGGTAAAATCAAATTACTACGAAAATATCAATACCACTTTGACCAAGAAGTTTGAACTTGTTCAAGAAAAGAACTTTAAAATTCTTAACGATAAGAACGAGCAACTAGAAAAAAAATTGGCCACTACCAAAAAAGAAAACGAAGATGTTGTTTTGAAATATGAACAAGAAATAAACAAGATCAAAGGTGTTGTTGAAGATTTAGAGACAAAGCTTCAAGTAGCTAAGGTGAAGAATCCAAAAGATTCAAGTGATATAAGCTCAGTACCTATTAAAAAAGAAGTATCATCAGATAAAGAAACGGATATTAAGCAATTTATAGACAAGAAGTTGATAGAAAATAGTAATGTAGACCATACTAAAAAAACTCATAAAATTGCATATATTTCTTCTATTTGTGTCGTGGGGTTGATTTCTGCATTGATGGCATATTCGCAAAAATAAATGAGATTAATACTTTATATATAGGTATATCTGTTATTTACAAGTTTATTTCATCCTCATTGATACTTTTATAAATAATATTCATGTCACCTAAGTCGTGATTGATCTTGGTAACAATCTTTTTTGCTATTGTGCTTATATCATCGTTGATTGTTTTCTTTTCATTAATTAAAGATGTTTGTTGAAGGTTTTCCAATCCACACATCTCAAATGTGTTCAAGTAGTCCAAATTGTTTTGTATATTAATAGAAATTCCATGTGTAGTTACAAGTTTCTGCAGATTGATACCAATTGATGATATTTTATAAGTGCAATTATTTGATTTTCTTTTCACAAACACTCCAACTTCATCTTGATAATTAACGACATCAAGACCTTCACTCTTGACGTATTCTTTGATGTTCCTCTCTAGTATTTGTATGTACTTACGAATATCTAGGTTAGAAAAATCTTTTAAATCTATTATAAAGTATATCACTAATTGTCCTGGGCCATGATATGTGATTTTGCCTCCTCTATTGATAAATTGGAACTCAGGCAGTTTGCAATCCAAAGTTTCTCCCAAATTCTTATCTACCATTGTCTTTGATGGTGGAACAAACTCTCTATATGGTTTGCTATATTCATCAGGATTTTGTATGGTTTTCATAAACTTTTTTCCTGCTGTAAATATAGGATTAAACTCTACTGATATTATAGAAGGCTTTGGTTTAGTTTTCATAATAGACTTAAACTCTTCCACATTAGTAACTTTCAATTCATTTAGCTTAAAAATAGGATATTTCTTATACCAATTAAGGTATTGATTCAATAAAGATGTTTGAAAATTAGATATTTTTGTATAGTCTGCATATTTATTCTTTATATGGTAGTGAATAAGCTCTTGATTTTCTATTTTACAAGGAAATATAGCAGCTTGTTGTTTTGTTGAATATAATGATATACTTTGCCTTCTAAGACTGAAGATACATGGGCTTTTTAAAGACATTTATAAGGTCGATGATCCTTGGTTTAGCCGTGAGTTTTGTTCATAAAGAGAGATGAAAAAACTGAAAAAAAAAAATTATCACTATGAAATCCAATTTCGCATCGAAAGAATTCAAGATTGAAAATTTGTCGCTTTTTTAATACAATTTAGTAAATCAACAAGCAAATCTTCTAGACACCAGATATAAGAAAAATGATTGAAAATGAGGACAGATTAAGCAATGAACAGAAAATTGAGAATCTTATGAATTGGTTGACTGTAGAGCATCCGAAGAAGATGAAAATATCTTCTAATGTCAAGATATCCACAGATGCCTATGGAGGCATAGGATTATACTATGAGCAAAATGAAAAGCTGTCTATAATGAACGAGATTATTCATGTACCATCCTACTTTTTTATTAATAAACTTACTTGTTTAAAGCATTTTGAAAAGAAAATAGCGGAAAGAGATGATATATGGTATAAGTATTCCTCAAACCATCCAGAAACAGCTATACAAGATATCAAAGACAATTGGAATTCTTTCGATACAATTATATTATACATCTATGTTGAATGGTTTTGCTCAACATTTAAAAGTTTTCACCTACCGTTTTTTCAAACCTTCCCATCATCAAAATTCTTTGAGGACAATATTCCAGTATTACAAGTTTTGAACTTGGAAGACAAGGCTATAGATACGACAGCAATTATTGAAAAATTGCCTGTAGAGTTTAAGGTTGAGTTTGAAAAACTGTATAACAACATCAAGTCAACGGAGGCACATTTGATTCCTATACTTATAAACAACTTTGATCTTCAAAAAGACATTCAACAAGTAAAAAAGAGAATCAGATACATCTACATGTGTATAAACAGTCGATGTTTGTACTATAAAATATCAACAGCGCAGACCAGAAACGAAGACAACCTTACTTTGGTACCATTAGTTGATTTTATAAACCACAGTAATAAACAATATGAAGTCAATGCACGTGCGGAAACCACTATAAACAATATCCAATTAGAAAATCAAGACTATAAAATATTTTATGAAGAAAACGACAACAAGGAAATTTTGTTCAAGTATGGACATCACTCAGATGATCTTTTGCTCAATGACTATGGATTTATTTTGAACGAAGAAAATGAAAATAACCATATAGACGTAACTGAAATTGTTTTAAAAAAAATAAATGAATATGAACTTGATTACTTGAAAGAAATCAATGTTTACAAAGAAAATGATCGTTTTTGTATAAATTCAGATAAAGTCACATTGTATCCTAACACTCAAATAGCAATTTACATGATTTCCTTGAATCATGAATTATCCAACTTAAAAAATTTGAAGACATTTGCCAAGCCTAAGCAATTGAAGTTAAATCAGTTTATGAAGTCCAGAAGAACAAATAGTGAACACTACCAAAACGAAATTAAACAAATACTGCAAGAATATGACTTAGATTTACAAGCAAAGTATCAATCTCTAAAGAGTATTGATAATGTTCCATCAAGTTTAATTAACTTAATTGAAAAAAGAATTATAAAATAACGCATTGTTTTTTTTTTTTAAAAATATATATACAAGGATTGAGAAGATTATGGCTTTTGAGGAAGTAGATTCTGTATAAACTCAACATCTCTTTTATAATCCAAACGAACTTTTTGTTTTTTGTAACTATTCAGTTTAACCTTCAAAGCGCACATTTGGAAAAGCAGGTATGAATTTGGCATGTGTTCCTTGCTGTTGTTAAGTTTAAATGTGAATGTTTTAAAAAATTGATTCAATCCTAATGTTGAAACAAATGCATTCTCTGTTTTCGCTACAGGAGCTTCTTTTATATGCTCTATTCTAAAATTAGGATCCATTTTAACTAATGAGAGTCTATTAGAGTAATGATCATTTGTAAACAAAACGAATGGATCTCCTTTCTTTGCTGTTAAATCTAAAATGTATTGTTTCAATGAACTTGTATTAAATGGACTTTTTTCAATTGAGCCACCAAGCTCTTCAATTAATTCAGGTTCATTTGCACTGACATACCATTGAAATTCAGAAATGTATTGTTCAAAGTTTTCAAGGTATACTTTATCGGTTAAGGCATCCTTCATGAGTAGAGGATCAACTTCATATAAAATAGTGAATGCTTCAACGTATGCCTTAGAGAATGTTGTCATTAGCACTTTCAACTTGTAAGAGATGGGGTCTATAAGTCTTATGTTGGCAAGTTTTCTTACATCATTATTCATGTTTGCAAAAAAATCTAATACCTCGTTGGAAGTACCTTTATCAGTATATGGATTCAAATCTACTGCATCAAACAAAATCACATCATTAGACATGTCATGAAACTTTAATACAAAAGGAGCTTTTCTTTGCATAAATCTTTCAGAAGACACTTCTCTTATTGCTACTATATTAAGTGGCTTAATTTCCTGATTTTCTATTTTTCCTTTTGCTAATGCTTCATAATAATTTTTCACACAAAGTAGTATGTGATAATCTGGATTGACTATCACAAGATTTTTAATATTCAATAACTGTGGAAAAATTTCATGTTCAGTTTCATTCAACAAGGTTCTTCTGTTTGTATCCAATATATCACAACAATCAGTACTCAATGAAATACTATTTGAAGAAGAAATCACTAGAGTCTCTGGCTTTGTGTTTGTATTAGCAAACGAATCAAAACATCCACTTATATTTCTACAAAAATTAGCGTCGTATGCAGATTCGATTTTGGAAGCAACATATTCTTCGTTAAGTGTCTTTCTAGTTAATCCGCTATCAATGGTGATGGTATTACTATTGATTTCAAATTTTTTAAGTAGTGATTTGTTTGGGAATGATAGCGTCATTTTCGGAAGTGTTGTATAGACAGCAGAAGTAGAAATAATGTTGGCCAAGAATAAACTTGACCTTCCCATACCTCTGAATATAATATTTTTCATTTTATAGAATTTATATATTGATTGAATTGTTCGGTTTTTTTTCTTTCTTTTATACCTTAATTTTTTCTTTTTGTCCTTTCTTAGTCTTTTGTAAAACAGTGAAAAGTCTAATGAATAAACCTTAGTTAATGTTTCTTTTGCCAATGAATCTTTAACGATGAATATAATGATCGTTTTTTTTTCACCCAAGACGGGTTTCCTCGCCTATGGCCTAAGACTGAAATATTATGCAAATCCCAAAAAAGACAGTTTCTCCAAAAAAGGAAAAATTAATTTTTGTTCATGTTCGGGTCAAATAGTGCATTTTAAATACTCACAAAAAAAAAGCAGCACAAGGCAAGTTATCCTTGATTACTGCTCTTATACATTGAAATCAATATCACTCTGTTTTAATACCAAGTTATAATATACCATACCGGAAATTGAAAACCAAAAGAAGAAGAAAAAAAAATATTTGAGACAGAAATGATTATTGTAGGGTTAACAGGAGGCATATGTACAGGTAAGTCAACAGTATCTTCTTATATCATGGAAAAAAACAAAACGAAGTACGGAAATAATGTTTTTATCATAGATGCTGATGTTATTAGTAAAGAAATTGTTGAGTATGGAAAACCAGCTTACAAAGATATTGTAAATTATTTTGGAGATAAAGTTGAAGACAAGAAGATTGAGATTGTATCAGAAAATGGCATCAAAACTATAGACAGAACTAAACTAGGTAAATTTGTCTTTGCACCAGAAAATAAAACACATCTTCAAAAATTGAACTCTTTTACTCATCCTAGAGTAATAAAAGAGATTGTAAAGCAAATCGTGTATGCTCATATAAAAGGCTATAAAGTCTGCATTCTTGATGTACCATTACTCTTAGAAAATGACTTATTGAAAAATTTGTGCTACAAAATATGCTCTACAATCATCAATGATAAGGAAAAACAATTAACCAGATTGATCAAAAGAAACCCTGAAATTCCAAAAGCTCAATTGGAAAACAGAATAAAAGCACAAAAAATCACAAATGAGCAAAGAGAAATCATGTCTGATTACTTGATCAATAACGATGATGATGATATCTCTAGTTTATACAAACAGGTGGATTACTTGATGGAAAAAGAGCTTTTGGCCATGAGCGAAGGGTTGCATATTATCGAATGGGTAGTTCCTCTGTTCGGATTGCTAAGTGGGTTGAATATATTCTTGAGAAATTATTACTTCTCCAGAAATCGTAACAATAAAAATCAAGAAAAGGGTATTTACCTGGATTCGTTGCTGCATTAAATCATATTATATATAATTTACAATTGTTTATTTACAACAACTTTTTATATATTATATTGAAGTTTCTTTTTAAGTAGATGGTTTAAGTATAAATGTAAACTTTTATAACTACATATAATTATATAAGCATTGACACGTGATATGGTATAAACAAAACCTTATCTCCGATTATATAGTGAAATTGTATTTTCTTTCTTTTTTTTCTATTTGCTAAAAGCAAAAAACTGGTTGAAAAAAAAATATAAACACCTATGAAAGCATTGTAAACATCAATTAAAAGACACCAAACAGAAACAACCGTCTTAATCATACAACCACTGGACAGATATAATAATATCTTAAATACAACAAGAATTGAAAACATAAAAAACAAAAAAAAACAAAAAGATAAAATTATATCTTCTTATATAAATAATGGTAGTTTTGAAGTCGATCTTAAAAAAGAAAAGTAACAATAATAACAATGTCAACTTGAATTTAGATAAAAAAAGTATTAGAATTGATGATTCTTCTATTGTGCTATTTGGTGAGGATTTACCTTCTTCTGGTAAGAGGATGAACCTTCAAGAATTTGAAAGTGTCAAAAAAACAGAGTTTTTCGGAAGTCATGCTAGAAAGAGAACGCTCCATCAAAACTTTTCTTATGAAGAAGAAGATATTGACGAGTTGGAAGATTCCATAAAGCTTAATGAGTATTATTACAGAACTGACAGACACGACAATGATGCTATAGAGAGAACTGAAAATATAGTGATGTATACGTTATCTCCAAATGCAGACATTCTTAACATGGAAGAGAATGACATAGCAGTTACTAAAGGAGGTGTAATACCATTGAAAACATACGACATAAATTACATTAACTATAGAGAGATTATTCATGATCCTAGAAGCATTACAGAAGATTCACGTCAAATCTATACAATCAAGAAGACCAAGTCAAGAAACCAAAGATCAGTCAAGATTGATGAAATTGTACAAGAAAGCTCTATCAAAGATCCATCGAATGTTGATTTCAAATTTGCTAATTTGTCTAATTATCCAATGCCATATGTTGAAAATTTTGATGACGATGACGATGATGAAGATGAAGAGGATGAAGAAAATGGAAAGCGAAAAGTATCATTCCAAGAACATACTCAAAATAAGAAGCAAAAATTGAATGACTCATCTGCAAAACAAAGCAAATCAAATGCCAATCAAGCTCCTCTTGTTGTCAAACCTAGAGGTAAATTGAATGTAAAACTACTCAAACCTAACAGAGGTGGCTTGGAAAGTGTAAAAATACCTAGTATCAGTATCGATTATTAAGTTGTTTAGTATTTAAGACTCAATAACCTGTTAACATTTACTACATCGGATTTATATGATAACTTTTATACAATTGTCTGCTTACATTTTAATTACAACATATGAAATATGCCTTGCCATGTAATTTGAACTGTCTTCAAATAAAAACAATTTCATATATATATTTAAAATTTTCAATATATATATATTTTTTTTTTCAAACCCTTTATACAATTTAAGCGTTAAAAGCTATACACGAATTTAAAGAAAAAAACAACAACAAATATACCAAATAATAAAATTATACTAGGTGAGCACCAAAAGTTCAACACTACAACCTTGATTAATCAACAATGAGTGAGTTCAAATTCATTCAATCAAAGGATTTGGATGTTAATCTTAAAATCAATATATCTTTTTTAAAATTCTACAACGCTCAAAATATATTGGGGTTATCATTATGCTCAGCACAAATTGTGGAATATTGTAATGACTACACACTTTTATCAGTTTGTGACGAACAAATGTTTGAATTAGATAACGAAGATTTTAACGGCCATCATTTGGAGTTTCCTTTTTTGATAAGCGACATATCATCAAGAAATCTGAAGCTGCTGATAAACATTGAGAATAAATACAAAGATAACACTACAAAAAAGTATAGCATGGTTTTTAATCTGAGCAAGGGCCAAATTAATGTTTTGACACAAGGGTTTGAGTTATACAAATTTAACGACAATAATTCACATACACTTATCTCTGATAGCATAGTTGATACAGTGAATGCGAATTTAACAGGAGATGTTTATTCCCAAGAATACCTTAACAAGATGCTATCTCTAAAGTTAGATAATCTGGAAGATAATATGACTTTTGCCGACATTGAGAATGGATGCAATTTTATACTATTGTGCTTTAATAGATTTGAGTATCCTGTAGTAATGAATGATAGAGTAGATTTAAAAAAAGACTTGCACAAAGCTGAAAGAAAAACAATATCGAAAATTAGTATCAATAACAAGACTGCAATTATAAAAAACAAAAACAACTTAAAAACCAATGAAACTTATAACATTGAGTCGTTAAGTTTAGGAAAAAATTTACAGAATTTTAAGTTTTCAGATATATTTAAAAATAAAGATTTTAAGAATCTTACGGAAGATAAGAAGCATTTGATAATAAGTAAAAAACCATTCAAGAATGTGAAGAACAAACCTTTGAATGTTTTAGAACCTAGTAATTTGATTAAACTTTTACTTGAATCATTAGTAGATAAAACACGGTATAAAAGTGCAGATTCGATAATGCCTTTGGAGCTGAATGAATTATCAGAAAATAAAAATGATTATACAGAGTTAAACTGGCTGAACGTCTCAGATTATCAATCATTGTACCAAGTTCTACAAGAAGATAACCAAGATCACCAAACATTTAAAAGCAAAATTATTTGGACTTATAGAAGTTACATTCTCAAGTTTTTGGATTATGACGGTTATGGAATGCTAACTATATTAACAAACTTTGATTGGAATGATGTTTTGAACATACCTGAAACATTTTTACTAAGAAAGAATACAGACCTGAAGAAATTTTATTTGCCTTTTACAAATATTTTGGAAGATTATGATTTTACAAAGAAGAGCTTTTCAATCGAAATTTTATTTCATATGTTAAGATATGAGATAGTCAATCTAGGCGATAACATTTTTCAAGATTGCATATACTATGCCGATGAAAATACAGATTTCTTGAGAAAAGCATTAAGCTCAAAGATATTGCAATACATCCACGAGAACTTTACTATTAAGATAATGGCATCAATGAACAGTCAAAAGTTTAAACTGTACTTACTTCACATTGTTGAAGGTGTTTGCTTTGACTTGACTCATAAAGAATATATTGAAATTATCTTTGAAGAATCAGAGGATAGCGAAGATGAGCATGATAACAACAAAAATACTTTAGAAGAGGAGTTTATTATTGATGGTAATAAAATAACTGTACCAAAAAGTATAACACTGTCTGAGCCTGAGTTTGCCAACATGGAGTCACCTTTAGGGATGTATTTGATCAACAAGGGTGTTTCTGATTTCTTAGAAGTTGGTAACTATTTGTATTGGTACTTAAAGGTACAGTTGTTATATCACGATGAACTGCATACATATCTAAAGCAATACAGTGATAAGTTGACTGATGATGAATATAAAGTTTTGGATTTACAACAGCAATTGATTGATAAAATTGATATGGTCAATAAGACATTAAAGACTTACATTGCTGGTACGTACAAGAATATGGATAAGAACAAATACTTGGCTCATTTGATAAATTCAGAAATCAATAGTTTTATCAAAGATCAAAACAAAATTGGAGCAGGAAGTTTCTTAAGACTGCCTATAAAACCGGATTACAAGATACTCAAAGTGAATGAGTCAAATTGCCGAATTTTTAAAAGTTCTTTGCAACCTGTAAAATTGAGTTTTACTTTACAGCATTTGAAGAATAATAGCAAAATAGATTACTCTGTAATATACAAAAACGGGGATGATTTGAAGCAAGATCAATTGATTTCAAATATTATAAAAATTATGGATTCATTGCTAATTCAGGATAATGTTGATTTGTCTATAAGGGCATATGACATTTTACCTATGGGGCTGAATATTGGGTTTATTGAATTTATTGAAAGTGATACAGTTTCCAATATTTTGAGTAAAGATGGAAACATAAAGAACTTTTTACAAAAAACTGTATATGAAAACTCCACCGAGATCTTCATTAAATCAACAGCTGCTTATTCCATCATAACTTATCTACTAGGTGTAGGAGATAGACACTTGGAAAACTTATTGATAACACCAAAGGGTGAGTTTTTCCATGCTGATTTTGGTTATATTCTGGGTAATGATCCAAAAATCTTTCCTCCTTTAATGAAGTTGCCACCCCAGATAGTCGAAGGGTTTGGTGGAAATAAGAACGAAAACTTGAAATACGATGAGTTCAGAGGCTATTGTTTTGCTTGTTTTACGATTCTTCGAAGAAATAGTGGGTTACTCATTGATTTGTTCAAGTACATTGACTTAAACTCCGAGCCATTATTAATCAAGAACAAAAAACACATAGAAAATACACCTCAAGACTTAAACAAGAACATCAACATACTCAGAAATGACTACCATAAATTCATTGAGAAATTCCAACTTGAACTTGACGAGGATGAAGCCATACTATACATGCAAAATCTAATAAACTCCAGCATCAACGCCTTCTTGCCACTAGTTATAGATCATCTACACAACTTGGCTCAGTACTGGAGAAATTGATCTGCGTGCTAGCTTTATCTACCACGGGGAAGTGCTTATATTTCTTTTTTTCCCTCTGTTAAGGCGGTATCAAAAAAAACGCAGCAAAAATGACAACCTTAGCTGCGTTGTTTTAAATATTTCCAACCCTTAATCAACATTTAAAAATCATAAGTTTGAATATCTATTGGATCTAAGTACCAAAAACAAGATTTATATTTCAATATATACATTAACCAATTATTTATCTAATTGTTAGCTTTTTTTTCTTTTTCTTTTTTTTTTTTTCAAAATGAGCGAAAAGAAACTAAACAACATGGATGGTTTTAGTACCTATAAATCAGGATTGAATTTTAGTCCGCAACATCCTACAGATCCTCGAAGACCTTCTGCTATAGTTGTGACCACACAATTGTACATAGCCATATCACTGGGGTTAAGCGCTTTGATAGCTTTTTCGATCATGCTTCGAAAAATGCCATGGTTCTACTCATCTAGAATTCCATTTATTCAGAGCCAATTGGATAAGCAAACCACGACGCACACACAAAACAGTATACCTGTTTGGGACTCAACAAGCAAAAATATATTTAACTGGATTCCCAACTTGTTTAAGGTCGATGACCTTGATATTTTGAAATTTGCAGGGATAGATGCGTTTGTTTACTTGTCATTTTTCAAGATGTGTATAAAACTATTGCTAGTGAGTTCTATTTTAGGTGTTTTTATAATATCTCCTATAAGATACAAGCACACAGGAAACTATGATGATGGAGACGATGAGAATTCATTGATTAACGGAATAATCGATAATGTAATACAAATAGCTAAAAGAAGCAGTATTCAAGACGATGTCGAAAGCTTTAAGATTATTTATGTTTGGATGTACTTGATTTTCACATACATCTTCACATTCATAACCTTATTTTTGCTTATGAAACATACAAGACTCATTGTTAATATTAGACAAAAAATATTGGGAAAACAAAACAAAATTGTTGATAAAACCATAAGAGTAACTGGAATACCTTTGAATTTAAGAAATGAAAAAGACTTGAAAAAGTTAATTGAGAACAATTTGGGACTTGGCCAAGTTGAAAAGATCGTTATTTGCAAAGATTGGGGAAAACTTGATAAGCTCTTTGAAAAAAGAAGCAAACATTTAAAAGACCCTGTGAAGTTATCTTTAATAGACAATCAAATTCGAAATCTCAGAGAGAACGATGAATTTGCTACCATTTCTTCAGCATTTATCACATTTGATACTGTTGCCAATGCTCAAATGGCAGCTCAAACACTTTTAGATCCAAGAGTTCATTTTCTACAAACTTCATTAGCTCCCGCACCTCATGACATCAAATGGAGAAATATGTTTTTGACATCTAAAGAAAGATTCTTCAAGAATGTCTTTGTAACTTCATTCAACTTGATCATTTCATTATTTCTAATTGTTCCAGTTTCATACTTGGCTACTCTATTAAATTTAAAAACAATCTTAAAGTTCTGGCCTAGTTTAGGTAATTATTTGGTTAAAAACAAATGGGCTGAAAATTTAATTACTGGGTTACTGCCTACTTATTTGTTTACTTTTATGAACTTTATTATGCCGTTTGCATATGAGACAATGACATCATATCAAGGCTTTATTTCTTATTCAGAAGAAGAAATCTCTTTAGTTAGTAAAAACTTCTTCTACATATTTGTGAATTTATTCTTAGTGTTTACCTTAGCTGGTACATATTCGAATTTTTGGGGTTACTTTACAGATACAACTAAAATAGCTTACCAGTTAGCACAGAGTATAAAGGAATTTTCCTTGTTTTATGTTGATTTGATTATTTTACAAGGTATTGGTATGTTTCCGTTCAAGTTGTTACTAATTGGAAACATGGTTGAATTGCCATTTATTAAAAATAACAAAAAACACAACTTTGAAACTCCATTGTTTAACTTTGGGTTGCAACTACCACAGTCTATTCTAATTTTGATCATTACTTTAATTTATAGTGTTTTGTCAACTAAGATTTTGGTATTTGGGTTGATTTACTTTGTGATTGGTTATCACATCTACAAATTCCAGTTTATTTACTCTATGAACCATTTACCTCACTCAACAGGTCAAGTATGGCCATTAATCTACAGAAGAGTTATCATGGGACTATTGATTTTCCAATTAACCATGGCTGGGACTCTAGCAGGGTATCATAATGGATGGATTTTATCAATGTTATTGATACCATCTCCTTTAATTACCCTAAGTTATCTGTGGGATTTTGAAAAAAACTATATTCCACTAATCAAGTTTATTGCTTTAAGTTCGATAAGAGATTTTGAAAGAATTGAGTTTACCAGAGAATCTTCTAGATTGGAAGGCGGTGAATATACTATCAGCAGTGAATCTTCTTCTAGTTCTTTAATTAATAATACTGAATCATCACTGGATGATGATTTTGAGTTTACTGATTTGTTAACAACTGATTTTTTACCAGGAAACAGAAGATTTAGATCTCAATCTATATCTTATTTATCATTTATGAAGTTTACTGATGCAGTTACTGATAATGATGTGGATGATATAAATAACTTCAATAATTACAAGTATTCTGCTGAAAGTCAAGATTATTCATATCCGTTATTGTCAGTTCCTTTGCCTGATTTAGTTGATGGAGACATAAACTCACCTGAGTTCCAAAGATACACTGATGAACAGGTTTAGTTAAAAAAGAAAAGAAGAAAGCTTTATATATATATATATATGATTTAAACACAGTGAATTTTTAAAAGAAATCCATTCATCAGCATAGTGCTAATTGATTAATGAAGTCTTTCATGAATCTAAATCCATTTGAAAGCTCTACATCGTAAACATAAAAATCCCAACCAAATACAGGAAATACAATGTTTTTGAGTACTACAAATATAACATTTATAATGATATTTTGTAATAATACTTTGATAAAGAATGCCAAAGCAAAGTACATAAGTAGTTTATTAAAAGACACTTTAACGTTATTATTTTTATGGAGTATTAGATTGACACTCTCAATTATGTAGTAATTAGTCAACCATTTCATGATATAAGAAGGTATAATAATACTGCTGTCATATGGCCAGATCAGCATTAGTATAGGAAAAATTAGTCTTGAAATGTATGATAGAAGCAGAGTATTTTCAAAGATTTTCACTGAATTTTCATTTTTATGGTATAAATACTTGGCAAATTTGTAATTTACAAGCTTTAGAAATATCCATTGCTCTATAAAACAATGCTGAATAAAAAAGCAATACTGCCAAAAAGCATTTTGTTTAAACACGAAGTCGATTACACTGAACGGCTTGACTATCTTGTTTATGAACTCTATGTTCATATTTGATGATGATCTAATAAGATGGATAAGATGCTCTTGATAAACCCATGTTATGTAAACTTCAAATGATAAAACAATGTACTTGAGCCTTTTGTTCAATATTTTATTATTGCTATTGTAGACCAGATGCGTATATACCCCCTTTTTAAGAAGAATGATGTTTATAAGTATGTTTAGATGATCATATTCAATATACTTGTCAATTATCTTTCCACATTTATTGCAATCCAGTAGTTTGTAACTGTTGTTGTTGTATTTAATGAACAGTTTGCCGTCTGATATATACTCCCCGCAATTAACACACACTGTCATTGTGCACTCTGTATGTACCTAATGGACTCTTTATTTTGGTGCTGCGTATCTGATAAGTCCTGTATGTACGCGTAGTTAGTTTGCCCATGTGCATTCATCGCTTCACTAGAAAAAAATATAAGTCACGTGCCGAAACTGAAAAGTTGAATGAAAAAATCTTAAAAAAAACAGTCCTTAGTCTGTGTGAGATTTACTTGATGAATGTACTTTTTGGCAATGAAGACAATTAAAGATCTAAACCAAAGTTCATTGATCAACAGTGGAAATATAATAGCAAAGTATTGACTATGTTTTTTAACGGTAATAGATTTAATAATAACAACAGCAACTCAGACAAGTCCAATGTTGTTTGTAGGTATTTTTTGCAAGGTAATTGTAGAAATGGATCGAGATGTAGATTTCTTCATCAAAAACCTCAGGACAATACAAATAGTTCTAGCAACAATTCAAACGGAAACTTTGCATACGGAACAAACAGGTTTAACAACGGCAACAATGCTCCTCTAGCGAACAATCCATTTGGCGGGGCTACAAATACTGGTAACAGTGCTTTTGGTCAACAATCCAATCCATTTGGGGGTAATATACAATCTCAACAAAGTAATCCGTTTGGCGGAAATATACAACAACAGGGAGCCACTTTTGGTGGAAATGCTCAATCTGTGGGTAATAGTGCATTTGGAAATAACACTTCAACTGCTGTTAATCCATTTGGAGGTAATAAATCTGCACAATCGAGTACTTCAGCATTTGGACAACCACAGAATACGTCAGCATTTGGGCAACCACAGAATACCTCAACATTTGGACAGTCACAGAATACTTCAGCATTCGGACAGCCACAGACCAACTCTGCATTTGGGCAACCACAGACCAACTCTGCATTTGGACAACCACTGACCAACTCTGCATTTGGACAACCACAGGCCAACTCTGCATTCGGACAGCCACAGACCAACTCTGCATTTGGACAACCACAAAATACATCTGCACTTGGACAGCCACAGACGAACTCCACATTTGGACAACCACAGACCAACTCTGCATTTGGACAACCACAGACTAACTCTGCATTTGGACAAAACTCAGCTTCTTCAGCAAACAACCTATTCAGCCAACAAACTTCGTCAACCCAGTCTAATGCTACATCCACGTCAAGTGCATTTGGGCAACCAATGAATGCAGGCAATCCTCTCTCTCAGCCAGCTACCGCTTCCAACAGCAATCCATTAGCAGGATTAGGCCAAAGCCAAAACTTCATAGCAGGCAATGTGCCAGCTTTGAACAACCAAACCAGTAACAATGCTCAAAGTTACACAGGAGACTTGCCACCTGTTGTGCTGAATGCATTCAATGCACAAGACTTTGAAAGGGGTGAAATACCGGAAGTTGCACCTCCTCAAAATCTATGTTTTTAAGAGTATAATACTATGTTTATATCCGATAATGAATTTTTTTTTTTAAAATTTGGATTCTCTTTAATTTCTTTTTTTTTTTTTCTTCATATTAGGTAAATTGAATGTGGAACTGTAGTTATCGAACACACACTTTGGACAGGAATAAGAGTTAACAGAACCAAATAAAACTACTACAATTACACAAGAATACACAATTATAGATGTCAAGAGTCGGTGTTTTAGTACTTGGTCCTGCAGGTGTAGGAAAAACCACATTTTGTAACTCCTTGGTGAACCACATGCAACAAAACTCAAGACGTTGTAATTTAATAAACCTGGATCCAGCAGCTGAACCTAAAGACTACGAATTTACCATTGATATTAAGGATTTGATTTCTTTGGAAGATTGTATGGATGAAATGAACTTGGGTCCAAATGGTGGATTAATCTACTGTTTTGAATATCTTTTAGAAAACTTAGATTGGCTAGACGAAGAAATCGGTGATTATAATGATGAATTCTTCATTATTGATTTACCTGGACAAATTGAACTATACAATCATTACAACTTGATACCAAGATTAGTGAATTATTTGAAATACCAATTGAATATCAACTTGTGTGTTTCTTATCTATTAGAATCATCATTTGTCATTGATGATTCCAAGTTTTTCTCAGGATGCTTAAGTGCCATGTCTGCTATGATTTTGTTAGAACTACCTCATATAAATATCTTAAGTAAAGTTGACTTAGTGAAGAATGAATATTCAAAGAAGAAATTGAAAAAATACTTGAACCCGGACCCATTAATTTTGAATAGTGATTTGAATAAAAATACTAATCCTAGATATCACAACTTGAATAACCGAATCTCCAATCTTGTGGATGATTTTGGTATGGTTCAATTTTTACCTCTAGAAGCTGGTAACCCAGACAGTGTCAGAGTCATTTTAAGTTACATTGATGATATTACACAATGGTCTGAAGGTCAAGAACCAAAAGAACCAAAAGATCAAATAGATATAGATGAATTGTAATCACACATATATAACGAACCTTTCTTTTTTATTTTTTTTTTCAAATATAATCATAAAAAAGTAAGTAAAATAACGATTTGAATTGGCAATAGGGTGAATACTTTATTCAAACCATTTTTCTGTCATTTTGGCAAACTTTTGACAGTCTCCAAGAACTACCAAGTCTATGTATTCAACATAGTCAACTATGGATTGACTTGGAATCTCATTACCCAACCAAATAATGGCACCGCCTTCTCCGGTTTCTTGTTTTTTACTTTCGATACTTTTAGAAAACTCTTTGACTATTCTTTTGACACCTGGTATTTTTAATGTTGTTCCACATATAATTAAAAGATCTGAATTTGTTAAGATATCTGACTCAACCACTCTTCCAATGCCTTCTGATTCTGGATGTTCCTCGTTATACAAAATAATGTTAGATCTTAGCTTTCCTACTCCTTGAGGTCTCTTTCCCGCTACTATTCTTACACTCTCTGCTTCTGCACATTCAGGACAGTCAGGGAGTAGATCTGAAATTTGTACAGTGTTATCTTCACCAATAAAATAGTCGAGGCTATCAGAGCCCTCTTTTTTGTTTATCTGTCCTTCAAAGTGTTTGTCTTCTATGTCAAATATTTTTCTGCATTTTATGCAATGTAAGTGATTTATGGATCCGTGTAATTGAATGACGTTAGGCCATTCTTTTTTCTTTAAACTTATAGGATGTTTTATCACTAAGTTATCCAAATGAGTTTCAAAACCATCTATGTTTTGTGTATAGCATCTTTTCAATTTTTTCTTCTTTGCTAAGTTATCTATAAATCCATGAAATGCTGTGTTTTGTGTATTTTTTATTTTCTTGTGAAGATCGAATATCATATCATTGAACAATGACAATGCCTTAGGCGAGCTATAAATGAAATTAAAATCAAACATATCTTTACCTGTACCCATGCTGATATCATTGTTTTCCGAGTTTGTTTTTTCTTTGATTTGTTTGAAAATACCTTCTTGTGATCTAAAATCTGGTATACCAGAAGCCACTGATATACCTGCACCTGTGACAACAACTGCCTTTTTGGATTGAAGAATTTGCTTTTTCAAAAACTTGTAATCACTATCATGTAAATCTTCGTCTATTTGTCTAGCTTGCAAATCATCTAAATACTCTTGTAAATCAAATACTGTGTTTGAAGGTGGTCTATAACTAAAATCTTTTATCGGACTTAGTTGGTTCTTAGTTTTTTTCTTTGGAGATATATTTTTTGAATTGTCTTGTGTCGAGTTTATAATTTCCTGATCTAATTGAATCAGATTTTGTATTAATTTCTTCTTTGGAATGGCAGTTTTAGAGCTTTGATGTTCATTATGTGCTTTTGATTCGGATTTACTTGGTGTCTTGGCTTTGGTTTCTGTTTTAGGTGGTGAGGCTAGGTACTTTATCAACGATTTCTTCACATTTTTTTTGGGTGAAGGGGTCTTTGTTACTTTTTTAGTTGTTTTAGATATAGGGGATTTTGAAGGTGAATTTTGCTTCATCACTATTTTCTGTTGAATTTCAACTGACATGTTCTGCTCTTTTTCTTTTTTTATGTTTATGTCTTAGCCTTATTTATGCTTTGACTATGAGTGTTGTTGGTTGCCTTGAGTAATTATGCAATATTTTGTTAAGAAAAAAAACAAAGAAAAAAAAAAAATGAATTAATTGAATGAAGATCGATATTGGATTTGACCTTAGAATTAAGTTGTTTACATGATGTTTTCCTAATCAGGTTAGCCGTGTTTTTTAATTCAAATTTTTTTTTTTGTTCAGTAAATGTCCTAAAATGGAAAGTAGTGTGGGCGGGCGATGTTCCCATGCAGTTTCGGATATAAGCTACTGCCATCATATTCAAGTACAACGTTGTATCCAGGTAGTGCTTTATTATGTCTTGGCAACATGTATGTTTTTGAAATGAAGTAGACAGGTACGAATTATATAGTGTATACGTACCCCAATATATGCAGTAATTAAAAAAAAAACTTTATGACCTGAATATAATGTATAAATACACGGTTTGTTTACAGAAAAGTCACGTGTTTACACTGCTTGACTTTAATCAATTAGACCAATAAAAAACCTCCATAAACATAAAAGACGTTCCAAAACCGGAGGGTTTACTGATGATTTCTAATGCAAAAAGTGAAATACAAAAATACTATTTATGTTAACATTTCAGAGAAGATATGCCCATTTTTAAAGAAGGCTCTCTCTTAAAACCAGAAGAATACATCATCTAGTAGGAATAAATGAAGCTTTCTTTTTTTTTATAAATAAGTGATTTTTCACTCTATAAACGTCTTAGCATGTACTAGTATATAGCTCCTTAATTTATTTTTTTAATAACTTGAAAAAACAACAAAAACAATCTGTAATTAGAAAGAATACATCATTCAGTATATTAAACATCAACAAGTTTTTTTCAGAAACATCAATCAAGTATTAGGTCTAATTCGTATAAACCCACAATATATATATATATATATATAGAATCATGATTGCTCATAAAATACAGCTATTCTTTCAAATTTTATAAGTTGAACGATCCCACTTTGATTTTTTTTAATAGCTGACTTTAAATTCTTTCTTCACTTCTTATTTGTTACCAAGAAGGGACTATATTTTACTTACCCGCAAAATATTCACACACATATCCTAAACAGATAAAAAAAATTTTTTTAGGTTAGAGCTTTCCTTTTTCCCCTTTTGGGTTGCTTTTCAATTTGTTCAACGGCAAATCCCCATCTTTTTTATTAATACATGCTCTTGAAGTAGCTTATCTTAAGTCATTTATGTTTTTTTATTAATATAGTACTCTTTGAGGGCTATGTAACCCCCCTTTCCCTTATTTTCAGAATTAGTAAATAACTTGTAATGGACGCTGAATTATACAACTTAATCAAGAACACATATCAATACCAAGATAGAGCTTATTGCCCATACTCCAAATTTAACGTTGGAGCTTCTATATTAATCAAAGAAGAAGAACATGACAAAAAATATAAATTCATAGGTGGTTGTAACGTTGAAAACGCTTCATACGGTGGTGCTATTTGTGCTGAAAGAACTGCTTTCACCAAGGCTGTTAGTGAAGGTTACACATCAGGTTTCATTAGAATAGGTGTTACTGGTGGTGAAAACTCAGATGCCTTTGTGTCTCCTTGTGGTATTTGTAGACAATTTATGAGAGAATTTGTTGACCCTAAGAAGTTCCAAATTGTCATGTGTAGAGCTAGAACATCCAAGGAAAAGTCCATTGATTCTTTTGAATATATCGAAAATTATAAAGAAGGTTCTGATTACTTGATCAAGACTTTGGAGGAGTTATTACCTTTGTCTTTTGGTCCTGATGACTTATAAATAACTCTCAAAAATGATGCTTATTAGAAAAATATTGTAACAGCTAAGAAGAATTTCTTGTGAGCATCACCTTTATATCAAAACTGATGCCATTATGCTTTTGCTTTGTTTTGGCTTCTTATGATCCAAAAAAGAGAAAAAGGAAGAAAATACAAGAAACAAACAATCAACAGTTGTTGATCCATAAGAATACATTTATTCTGGGTTTATCAAAAGCAATTATATATACCATACTCATCATTCACAAATGAATAATTGAGCTTCGTTAATAGTTTAGACTTAAAAGTTTATGAGCTAAAAACGGACATAAGGTGGAAAATGTCAGTTTTTTCCCACTGTTATTCTCTGAGGTGATTTTTAACTGTGAAATGTTCATTTATGAATTTCTTTTTTTTTTTATTTTTTTATATTAGGCATATTAATGTTATACATATTACTTAATATCATTGAGCGATTTTCATTAAAGTTAAGAATACCAATTTTAAAACCCTAAATACAATAACAATTGAATTCATGTCTGAAAATATCAAGTCTTTTTGCTCTGATTTGCAATGTGGTAAAGAAACCACCAGTAATTTAAAGTGTCCAATATGTTTGAAGCAAGGTATCATTTCATGTTTCTGTGATGAGGAATGTTACCAAAATAGTTACAAACAACACAAGAGTCTGCATTGGGATGAAAAAGCAGGTGAAGATAAAGCTTATGATCCATTTAAATCTTTCAAGTACCCAGGTCCTTTAAGAGCTGCCTACCCATTAACTCCAAAAAGAGCCATTCCAGAAAATATTGTCAAGGCTGAATGGGCTGATAATGGTATTCCAGTTGAAGAACAACAAAACGATAGACTAAATTCCATTCCGGTTTACACTAAAGATGAAATCAAGAAAATAAGAAAAGCTTGTATTTATGGTAGAGAAGTTTTGGATTTAGCCGGAGCTGCTGTTAGACCAGGTATTACAACTGATGAAATTGATGCTATTGTACACGAAGAAACTATCAAGAGAAATTGTTACCCATCTCCTTTAAATTACTATAACTTTCCAAAATCTGTTTGTACTTCTGTAAACGAGATTGTCTGTCATGGTGTTCCAGACAAGACTGTTTTAAAAGAAGGTGATATTGTTAACATTGATGTTTCTGTATTTTACGAAGGTTTCCATGCTGATTTGAATGAAACTTACTATGTTGGTGAAGAAATTGATAGAGATGTTATCAACACTGTTGAAACCGCTAGAGAATGTTTGAAGAAGGCCATCAAAAGCTGTAAACCTGGTCAAACTTTCTGCAGTTTAGGTGATATTATTGAAGCTCATGCTGATGATATGAAATGTTCAGTTGTTACTGATTATTGCGGTCATGGTGTTGGTAAGTACTTCCACTGTGCACCACAAATTCCTCATTATGCTAGAAACAGAGCCGCTGGTATTATGAAACCAGGTATGGTATTTACCATTGAACCTATGATCAATCAAGGTAAACATAAATGTATCACCTGGCCAGATGATTGGACTGCTTCTACTATTGATGGTAAGGTCAGTGCCCAATTTGAACACACTTTATTGGTTACTAATGATGGTATTGATATTTTAACAGCCAGAACCAAAAAGAGTCCTGGTGGACCAAAAAATAGAATTTCTTTGAAAAAAGCTAAAGCTTAATTATACATAACACATTGCCATGAAACCAATTAAACTTTTATAATTAATAGAGTTGTGACTTTATTTCTTATCTTTTCACGTAAAAACAAAAGAATAAATGATTAGATAGATAACATGCATATATAGATAATTTAAAAAGATTAATTTCCGATTTTTATTTTTTGTAATAAATATTTCAATGCTGATTCTTCCTTGAGTTCAAATATGCTGATTATTTGATCAATTAAGCCGTTTATAATGGTTACTGAGCCGTCCAAAAACCCATACTCTTTCAATCTCGTTAATACAGTCTCCAGGTCTTTATCCAGCTTATGTTTTTTTGTCACAATGTCATATATCACACTTCTGTTGTCATTTTCTTTTAATTCTTTGTTGATTCCTAATAGTATTGGAAAAGAAAACTTACCTTCATGTATATCCGTAGAGTTTTTGGCAATGATATTCAAATAGTCATCTCTTATTTGATATGAAATACCTATGTAATCCATTAATCTCATGATATTTTTCTTTTTCTCTTCTTCTTTGATATCAAAAAATTCTATAAAGAGCAATGCCAATATTCTTAACATTCCACTGGTTTTAAGTCTTATCATTTTCAAATAGTTATCAAAATCTGGCACCTTCAATGAAATATCTCTCCAAAATATTTCTAATCCTTGGCCTATGTGCAAATGCATAATTTCATTGTTTAGACTTTTTAAAATGTTATACTTCTTACTATCTGTAAAAAATCCACTTTGGTGGGCATCATCCATGTATTCAATCAAACCATCTAAACCTTCAAAGATCCCGTATGTACCACAATTTAATGTCAATGCTGTGCCATACTGGATATAAGCACACTTCTCTCCTCTTCTTTCTAAAGAGTTATCTTCAATGTCATCTATCAAAAGACTTGAATTATGCAAAATATCTATAAAATCAAGGATCGCCTTAATATGCTTGCTTTGCGGAGCTATTTCTAAGTTCACATACTCTACTAAACTCAACAATAATAATTGTCTGAATCCCTTTCCATTGTTCAAATTCGATAACGGTAGCCTAATATCTGCGATATCCTGTGTAGTTAATGATTCGTATACACTTTTGTTACTTGTTAAATAATTGTCAATGTGTTGAATCATATCAACTTCCTCAAACTCAATTATGTTCATGATTAGTGGTTTTCTTGGTGGAGCAAATCTTCTTCATACTATTCTTAGCTAAAAAATTATAAATTCAAGTATTGCCAGTTGAAAAAAAAAATAGAGCGAAAACTCCTCATAGGGGGCTCGAACCCCTGACATTTCGATTCCTTTTGATCTTTTACAGCTGAAAACAGCTGCTGTATAAAAGTCGAACGCTCTACCGACTGAGCTAACAAGGATGAGTTTTCAGCAAATTTTTTTCGGTGTCGATTATATTCGCTGCCATCGGAGATAAGGTATTTATAAAGAATTTAAAATTTGAAGCAGTGTATTAAACAGTGCCGAAGAAGATAACTCTGACGGTTGTTTATGTCTGTATTTTCTAAAAGATATTTTTGAGA
>ERZ794936.147-NODE-147-length-46107-cov-58.314253_pt1 | contig 46107 bp, 28 predicted proteins | sample MGYA00511083_ERZ794936 | MGnify/ENA primary metagenome ERZ794936 (study PRJEB30137, sample SAMN04331409) | food metagenome | isolation source: Y2 must sample point D1 replicate A | place: Australia: South Australia | collected 2014 ... | reverse complement strand
GCTGTTGTTGCTGTTGTTGCTGTTGTTGCTGTTGTTGCTGTTGTTGCTGTTGTTGCTGTTGTTGTTGAAAAGTAGAAAGGGATGGATTGAAGCTCGCTACCGGTTGTGTATTCCGGCGAAACTGTTGCATCGGAACCATATTGTGACTGTTGTTGTTGTTATTACTATTGCTGATACTGGCATTATTAGGCTCGTTATCATAAGGATACGGAGGTTGTATACCATTTCCAAACTTGGGCACACCTTTGGCGGTCAAATGGGTTGAGTTCAAGTTATCATAGTTGAATCTGCTATTGAAAAGATTGAAACCCTGAGCGTGCTGCTGCTGCACTTGGGATGTTTGCTTTTGCCGAGCGTCAGGCATTTGATGGTTGATTAGAGTATCTGATATGTAGGAGGATCTCCTAATGGTAGACTCTGGATGAGATGGCTGTTGCCAATTAAATGATGGTACTTGTTGGTTATTCATACTAGATGGGTTGCCAGCACTGTGTGATGGGGCAGCAAAATTGTTGCCGCTATTTGAAGTAAAACCTATGTTTGTTTTATTCATTAAACGCATGTAGTCTGAATCCATCCGATTCCCCATTAGGTCGTTTCCATTTGAATGAAATGAATTTCCATTAAATTGCGGGAACGACCGTTGTTGAGCTTGATAATTACCCATTTGAGTAGAGTTTAAATTATTGTTATTGGATGAAATGGGCGGTGCGGACATCGGCTCTGAATTAGACGAAGACATTTGAAAAGAGGTCAAATTACTGGAAGGGTGTTCTTGAATGAACTCGTTTTGGTGAGAAAATGGTTGCTGTTGTTGACTTGGCACTGGTGGCAAATATGGAAACCTACCCATAAAATCAATATCGTCAAAAGTCCTCCTGTTTTCCATACCATTTCCTGCACTTTTTATTGAGTTTCTCAAATTATTCAGGCCAGCAAGCGGATCAACCGTATCACTTCCTGAATTATTGGAGTTATCATTCAGTTTACGGGGTAAATCGGATAGCGATTTTCCGCTGTTATTCTTGAAAAGCAAGTCCTCATAGTAGTTCTTTAAATCCACATTGTCGGAAATGCTTGTTGTGCTATTAACAGTTGGGAGGTCCATTTTGCAACTGTATTTCTATTGAGCACTGTATCAGACACCGCTTTTTTTGATTTATCCTTCGTTTTTTTTCTCTATAATTCTCTTGAGCCTTTCAATACACTTTATTCTTTTCTATATACGCTGTTTACTATATCAAAGAACACTCGAACTGATGCTATCTCTATTTCTAACTGCCGAACCAATGAAAAATACAGCTCTTAATTATCAGTGAATCCTTCTTCTTATCCTTTATTTATTTTTGTTTTGTTCCTTTAGCTAAAACACGGATCCGTAATGTTATCCAACACGATTAGGGGAAGGATTCGTCTCCAAAAAACCGTTATGACCCAATCCTATATGACCTACGGCAGTCAGAGAAATACAGATTTTCGCACTCGGAGGGGATTGTCGCCAATGGAAAGCTAGCCGATACTTTTTTCCGTCAGCTTTGCGGGTTTTCTTTTTTGCGGCGTTGTAAACGGCTGTGGGAAAAGCGAAAAAAAGCAATGAGTTGGGAGAAATGGATGTGATTACATGAGCAACCAGTAGAAGATAGCATCAACCGCACACATGATTAGGATGTAGACGGCTATTACCTTGGATTTATTTTGTTCAAGTGCGGCTGTATGGACAACAGTGTTAAGGTCAGGTTCCTTGGTAGGGTACGATAATACAGCTGTAGTTGCTTGTTTGGTACTGTCCTCGGTTGTTGTCGGAACCTCAAAGACAATGCCAAGCCCCTTCATCATGTGCCACTCCACATGACAATGTAAAAGCCATTTTCCGGGCATCTCGGTGTTAATTCTCAAAACCGCGTAAGAATTTCCTGCAATGTTAATGCTATCCCTTACCATCGGTGCCTTTCCGGTTCGGGCCAGGTGACGTAAATCGTTCTGATAGCGGCTCCATGCCTTGCCCTCTTGTACGTCTTTGTGAAATGGGCCATCACCTTTATTGCCAAGAGATATTATCTGGAAGTGATGGCCATGCATATGCCATGGGTGTCTCATGTGGTCCAGTGAGTTGATTACAATATCATATGTTTCGTTGAATCCGAACCTTACCGGGTCTTTTACGTACTCGCTGAATGTCCGTTCGTTCACCTTATACATCCCAGTCCCATACTTTTGTTTCGTGCTTTCATCTTTGTAATAAGCATAATCGAATTCAAAAACCGCAACAGGATCAGCCTTTGTGCGTAACCTTTTATTCTCTTCTTGCGTTGGTTCTATGACACGATAAAGCTCGGCCTTAGTGAAACCAGGCAAGTGTTCGATCGAAACGTCATTGGGGTTCTTTGGTAGGTCCAAATGAGCGCCTTCTTTGTAAAACCACCGCTGTTTTGTTATATAACCCATCATTTTGTTACAGCCATTAATCATACGAACAAAACTAGTGTCAGACTTTAGTTTGACCAAAATTGTATATCTTTGTCCGACCGCTAAATTTATCGTTTGTACAATGAACGGTTTAATCATAATCCCGTCGGCTTCTAGGACAATTAATTGGAATCCATCAAGGTGGAAGACTTGAGTACCAGACATTCCTGAGTTTACGATTCTCAATAGAAGATACTTGGTGTTAAATCCTATTTTGATAGCTTCACCGTCAGATGGTTTTCCATTTATTAATGACCCATCAAATTTGGGATCTGTACCCCCAGTAGATGACAAAACCTTATCGTTTAAAATGTCCAAATTCCAATTGGTGTACCAATCACTTAAAGTGATAATCTTTTCTTGAACTTCATAATCCGTCAATTCCTTCGTGCGTTTATCTTTTTTCATTGTAACAACACCGTCATCTAGTGTCTCTATGTCTCTCACAGAATTAATAGTATTTGCCACATGATTATCATAATCATCGCATTCAATTATCAGAACACCTCTCATACCGTCACCGTATTGTACTGATGAATGCGAATGGTACCAAAAAGTACCACAGGTTGATTGATCAATGGTAAAATTATACCAATAACTTTCTCCATATCCAATAGTGGGCTGTGTTAAACCTGGAATTCCATCAAATTCATTTGCTAAAGGTACCACCCCATGAAAATGTAAAGCTGTTGAACAGTAATCCTTCCAAACATCACTGTCTTTACTAGCTTCTTCTTCTGAACATATCCAGTTAGTCAATTTCAAGTTAAGAGTGTCACCGGATTTAACTCGAATTTCTGGGCCAAATGTAGCGTTGTAGCCATTTATGGAGATAACTCTTCTCTTATCAAGCGTATATTCACTGCTCGCATTGAATTCTAAGACATGTATTTTGCCTTCCTTAGCGGCCATAATAAATTTTAATAGTATTAAGAGTAGCATTGGCAACTGAACCGGCTTAAGGAGAATGACCTTCATTCCAAACAAGTTCTCCACGGAGTTTTGCAATAATTATTTAATAACTTTGTTTAACCGCCCAGTATGTGCCACTTTATTAGCTTTGGCCTTAATGTGGACAGCTGAGATGAAGGTGGATCCTCTATGACTATCCCCGAAAAAAATGTAAACTAAAAAATATTGGTTGCTAAGAGATTCGAACTCTTGCATCTTACGATACCTGAGTATTCCCACAGTTAACTGCGGTCAAGATATTTCTTGAATCAGGCGCCTTAGACCGCTCGGCCAAACAACCACTTATTTGTTGAAATTTTTGTATCATATGTTTGTATATATCATATCCCATTTTTTAAGAGAGTAACTTCTTGTCGGCCTCATTGTTCATAATTTGTAGCCAAGTTGTAGTGATAAATAATAATTCAGGCAGATATTCTTATATGCTTGAGTGGAACTTCTAGCATATTCAGTATACTTGATATTAAAGCCTTTAACAACAATTACTGTTCGGAAAATTAAACTGTTACATAATTTATGTTTAGCTCTTACCTTAATCCAAAAGAGGGCAAATAGCTTTTGAATCTTCAACTACTATAACTACTTTTCTTTCATATATAGTTAGAAAAACAAACGGTTATACAAATAGTAATCAACACGATATTTTAAGGGTAAATATAATAGTACATAGAGTCCAGTACCTCCATTAGATTGTTATTTAAAGTATTAATACGGAGGGGAAAAAAATAAGCAAAAATAATATGAGCGAAATATTATGGCAGAACAAAACGAAGGAGACAAAACATGATTGCATTACATTAGCACTATTTTTGTAGAACGCCTTCCTTATTCAGGACGTTTTCAACTTCATTGACCAACTTTTTGACAGCTTTGAATGAACCAGAAACTTTCTTGAACTGCACAACGCTCATCTTACCTCTCGGATAAATATTAACCTCAAAGAGTGTTGAACGTAGTGAGAATATATTATCGCTCGATAGTTTACCCGTTAAGGTCAGATTGTTGGGGTGCGATTTTATATTTTTTAAACCATACTGAGTCCAACCACGCAACAGCTTCTCTAAACCATTAAACAATTGTTTTGCAGAAATCTTGGCATATAATTCCATTGTTTTGTCCGAAGATTTTGAGAATTTTCTAAAGAAGGAGCCATTTCCAATTGCTGTATTTTTATCCTGCTTATGTTCTTTTAAGTGATCTTTTGAATGATCCTTTGCCTGCGAGCCAGCATTTTTTTCCCTAATTTTTTGCACAGATTTGTTCAATGGTGGCTCCATATCCTCTACTACTTTCTCTCTTTTTTCTTGATCTTCTTCTTGTTTGTGTTGTTCTGGCTTTTTCTCTTCCTTTTCCTCATTTTCTTCTTCCTTTTCAGTATGTGAAGAAGAGCCTGATTCTGGTATCATCGATTTAATCTTTGGATGTGCCTGGTCACCCTCTTGGCTATTCTGTTTACGCAATTCATTGTCACCATTAAGCGGAGGAAGGATCGGAAGATGTAAGTTATCAGTTTGTTTCGCTTCGTTCGATCCATTAAAACGATCTGCAAAGTTCAGCTTTAACGCGGATTTGTCTTTGATAGTGGAATCACCGACATCGTACAATCTCTCATCGTTCGAACTATTTCCTGTATATTCAGCTTCTTCGTTGACAGTTTCAAAAAGAAATTCTGAATCATCCGCACTTCTTGGTGTTGGAATTCTTTGGCTTTGTTGGTTATTGACATCAAGGTTACCGTTTTTCAAAATATCAACCAAGTTGGTAAACGACTCCTTGGTAGAGTACATCGACAGGACAGATAGCCTTTTATTGGACTCACTAAAATGCCTTGATTTTCTAGTAAATTGTGGTACTCTAATTTCAGAGATCTTCCTCAACCTACCATCAGAGACGGGAGCAGTTGTTGTGGTACTATCCTTTAATTGAGATACGCCATTCCCATCCTTCGGGAGGATCAAAGATTCATATCCATCGTTAGAATCTGACACAACTCGCTCCTCTGACAATCTTTGTGGTGCAATTATACTTGGATATTCCATTTTAGACAATTTCAACTCTTTATCGATATTAAATGATGAACCCAAGAATTTTGATCTTCTGATGGTTTCTAAAATTTTCTTTTCTGTTGTAAGTCTTTCATTTTCTGTTCTCTTTGGTTCCACTGGACTTACTTCCTCAGTTGGACTGGAGAACATTATACCCGGATCAAGCCTTGACACAGGTCTAGTTTGTAAAGAAAAGTTACGGCGACGGAGAATATTGTCAATATCAACCTCCAAATGATTGATATTTTTCTCTTCATTTTCCATAGGAGCAGAGATAGATCTAATATTACCATCCAGGTTTTCCTCTTTGTGCTTGGACAGCTCTTGCTCTAGATCACTTATATCAATTTCAATTTGCTTCTTGAGTTCCTCCTGTTTTCTTTTCAGATCTTCCTTTTCTAGTAATTTTCTTGCACGTTCTTTTTCTTCTTGTTTACGTCTTCTACGTTCCAGCTCTTCACGTGCTTTTGCTTCTCTCACTTTACGTTCTAGCTCTTCCTTCTCTTTCCTTATTTGTTCATACTTTTCGTACTCAAAAATTTCATCTATCAAAGTTGCAAAATTTGAGCTCGTTCTCTTTGTTTCCTTCTCAATGTATTCCCAATCATCATCCTCTGCCAATTTCGCATATGTTGACATTAATTTTGTTGTCACCGATTCACGTTTCATGCTTGGTATCAATGACATTCTCTTGATAGATCTAGAAGATCTTTTGTTCTTCTTGGTAGTAGAAAAGATAGAGGCTCTTTTTTGATTCTTTTCTACATTTATAACCGAAGCTCTTTTATTACGTGATGCTGGTGTTGGAGAAGATTGGTTAACGACTGTAGATAATTTCTTCTTTGAAGAGAAGTTTTTTGAAAGACGTTTTGAAGAACCGGGTGTAGTTAGATTGCTGGAGGAGGCACTGGAGGCAGTGAATTTGTTGAAGGATATTGGCTTTTTACGAGAAGATGTTACACTAATTAAAGATTCTCTATTTCTTCTGCGTTGTGGAGTTGTCGATACTTTTTTAGATGGGGAAACAGAAACGCTACTAATTGACTGCCTCTTCTTGATTTGCTGTTGCTTAATAAGCTCCTTTTGAGTGTCACACTTAAATCTATACAGTAGTGCATATAATGTCTTTTCTGCATTAGCGCCAGGTTCTCTTAGTTTTTCCTTAATTCCTTCAGGATCTCTTCCATGCCATAATATTACTAAATTTTGCAAAATCGTAGCGTCAATAGAAGAATTACTTTCTGATAATGGCGTGAGATATGTGTCTTCTCTTGGTAAGCCTCTAATACTTTTAGAATCTCTTATACTTGGATATTTTTGTAATAGCGGATGTTTGAGTATATCTCTGGTCTTGATTCTTCTTTCAGGATCAACGGTTAAGATTTTTCTAATCAAATCCTGAGCTTCACGCGAAATTTCATCATCAGAAGGCATTTCGAACTCACCTTTTTGAACTTTAAGTAATAGTGTTCTTATATTTCCATCTTCCTCGTCAAAGGGTAACCGACCAGTAAGAAGGGCGAATAGGATCACACCGCATGACCACACATCACTTGCGAAACCTTGATACGGTATACCAGATACAATTTCCGGTGCAGCATAATGTGGTGATCCGCACGACGTCTCCAGTAGCTTTCCTTCAGTTTCTAAAGCAGCCATACCAAAATCTGCAATCTTGATGTTATATTTATGATCTAATAATAGATTTTCCGGTTTTAGATCACGATGGACAATACCCAACGCATGACAATACGACACACCAATAATAATTTGTCTAAAAAACCTGATAGCTTCATGTTCTGGCAGAGGACCTCTCTCAACCAATAAGTTGAACAACTCACCTTTCTCCGCGTATTCTAAAACAAGGTATAAATCTGTATTTGTTTCCCAGACATCATATAAACGTAACACATTTGGGTGGTTTAACAACTTCATAATGATTATTTCGCGTTCTATACCATATGGTAGAGCATCTGGGGTGGTGGAGCCAACAATCGAAGTACCGCTGACATTACCGGTATTGAATACTGCTTTTGATATTACTTTAACTGCCGCCTCTTGTCCTGTGGATCCATTACGAGCAAGCTGGACTTTACCAGTGCTCCCTAGACCGAGAGTTTCACCTAGTTTCCATGGACCGATGGTATTATCCTTTATGGCAGGAATACTATTACCATTGATTGCCATTTTGGATGTTATTGTTGTATTGTGCTGCGAATATCTTTCTTGATCAAAGTGGGCAATTAATTATTCACAAGTCTGCTAAAGCCTTCGAGAATACTAATGGTGAGTACAGTTGAGACGTTGTCGACAGAAGAGAAAGCAAAACAAAATAGAAAAGAAAATCAAGAAAAAATAAAAAATGTGTGCACTTCATTCAGTCGCTTTTAATTTAACATCAAAAGGAATCTATGGTGTGGCCGTTGATATTTCGCGATGGTATGCCGAAAAAGGAAATAACGCAGATTGCGCGTAGTAACGAATGGATTTGACGCGTTTCCTTCGATGAAAAGTGGGAAATAATAATAAAAAATTCTTGTCAGACGAAACTTGGCGCAAAACAAATGATTTCTTTACCTTGAATAACCCAGTTCTTCCAGTGAAGTGAAGTTCAAGTCAGTAATAGTAGGAATGCATTTATGTGATGACAATGATGTTTGCACAAAGTACATAGAATATTTAAAGAGTTAAATAGTATAATGAAATAAGAAATACATGAATGAGGGGGACGGGAGAATAAAAGGTAAGAGATAAAACAGGAAGAACGTGTAGGAAGGCTGGGATTTGAAATAATATGCTAATTGAATTGTTTCTTCAAGTTTTTTTTTTTTTTGAATCGTGATTTCTGCTTTAACACCAGAAATCAAGAACTCTTTTCCAGTATGGTCCGTTTCTTAATCTCTCTTTATATTCTTCATCTTCTTGTTTTAATAATTCTTCATCAAAGATGTTTCTATGAGAAACTAAGTCTACTTTATCAGCGGGAATGAATAAACTCCAATCTTTTTTCCAAACTTTGTAAAAGATGTACAAAGCAATCAAGATTGGCATAGCCAAATAATTCTCAAAAAATGATTGGGCACTTAACTTACCTCCTCCACCAATTGGGGCAATGGCAACCCAAAATTGGGCGATTAAAGCTAACACCATCATAAGTACAGCGTAAGCCGACCCCCAGACACCGACTTGAGATTTATAACCAACCTCTCCTAAGGACCTTCCTTGCACTTTCATAGCTCTTCTAAACCTAATGTGAGACAAACAAATGGTAATCCACGTGAATAATTGAGACAAACCGGAGATTGCTAACAGCCAGGTGAAAACGTCCTCTTCCTTTTTAGATGAGGCACAGAATGCAATGACACCAAATAATGCACTGACAAGCATAGCAACAGCAGGTCTACCTTCCCTATCGATGTAATCGAAACATTTGGGTGCATTACCTTGTTTGGCTAATGACATCAAAATACGAGAACTGGTATAGAAGGCACCGTTAGCAACGGAAAGAACAGACAGCAGGATGACAGAGTTTATGAAATGAGGAACCACACGAACACCATGAGAGGAGACAGCGATGACGTAGGGCGACGCTTTAGTGGCTGAACCTGCGGCCCCTAGCAATTGATCTGAGGTGTAAGGTACAAGGAAACCAACTAATGTTAAAGACGCCAAGAACACAAACAGAATTCTATAAATCATTTTCTTTGCCGCCGATGGAATAGCCTTTCTTGGATTGGATTGTTCACTGGCAGTCATAGCCAGCTGTTCACTCATACCAAAGGCGAACGCAGCTGTGACAAATGTGGCAACGACACCTTTGAACCTCTGGATGGGTGTATCACCACGGAAGGCTCCGGGATCACGCCAATATTTGCTACCTATGTAACCATCGGTACCTGCACCACCACAATCAATAATAATGGCGAGAATGAAAAATCCAATAATCATCAGAATTTTACAACAATTGAAGAAGAAATCTGCCTCTGCATAACCCTTAGCTCCAAAAACGTTGATAACAACGATTAGTACGTAGAAGATAACAACGAAAACATCCGGGTTCACAGATGTCGTCCAATATTTGATAGTCATGGATGCAGTGACCAATTCTAGGGGACAAACACATAGCCATTGTAAGCAAAAAAGCCAAGCAACAGAAAATCCAAGTGCAGGGTCGACCAAAAACAAAGGATATGTATTAAACCCACCAATCAAATCACTGTATATAACCGCCAATTCACCACAAGCTTGAATAATACAGTAAACACAACTACCCATAATAGCATAACCAATGATCAAACCACCCGGACCTGCATTGTTCAAAACTTTGGAGTTACCGACCAGCAAACCAGTACCAATACCAGTTCCTAGGGACATCATCACCGTATGACGGGGCTTTATACTCTTTTTCAAATCTCCTTGTTTCTGTTCTTGTTCTTGTGGTGACTGTTTAATACCATCAACAGTGATGTATGAGCTCTTCCGATTCAACTCATTGTCCAATTGAGAGCTGGAATCTTTTGTGGATATAGGAGTAGTCCCATTGGAGTTGCTCGAGTCTGGGGAATTTGCATGCGAGCCTTCCGCTCTTTTAAACGAGTCAATGAACCTCCGTAAGTAAGATGCATGATGTTCACCTTCATATTCCATATTTTCAATGGTTTTTTCCACTGTTTTTTCAAAATATTCTACTTCATTTTCCGGTTCTATAGAGCCAATTTCTTTTTCCTTTGGTTGTATTTCCTTCATCTCGTAATGGGAAACATCGTCAACGTCGTTACCATTCATATTCATATTAGAGCTTCCTTCATTATTCCGCCCATGGCGTCTATTACCAAGCGTCATAATGTGCAATATTTGATATTATATAAGCTACTTGAGAAAGCGATAGTTTTTTTTTCTTACACAAAAAAAAAAAAAACATAAAGCACCTATAACTCTCAACTTTGAAGAAGCACGAAAGAAATATGTTTAAATCAACAGAAATGTGAAAAAAATCGGTTATATATACAGAATCCGATTCTTTCTAACATCAAAGAGGTGGGGGAAGAAGGGACTCAAAAAGAAACGACACTGCACAACCCGAGCCAAACTGACATACGAACACTAAAACCGATTTCAGAAAAAAACTTCAAATTTACATTTCATTGTCCGTCTGCCATCGCATCATCGCCTTCATCTCTAAAAGTTGCCGTGCCTTTCCATCCGCTTTCTTTTAATGCGGCGTTATTCTTTTTTCCTATTTTTGATGGTCCCTGTGCCGTTTCTTTTTCATGTTCACCGGTTTTGGCGCCGCATATCGTACGGCGGGGCACTTTTGAAACGTTTTTGTGCGTCCTGATGCCGTTTTCAAGGATCGCAAGCACGTCGCATAATACGGTAATGCCGAATTAAGGCTACGTCGTCATAGTAGGTTAGTCATGCGCGTTGGAAAAAGAAATGACCAACGCGTTGATTACGTAGTCCCCAAGGAATAATGCTTTTGAAAGTGAAAAAAAAAATAAAACTGAAAAAAGCCATGCTGTTTCCATCACGTGCACGTCACGTTTTTGCCGCCGAGCTCTTTGATCATGTGATATGAATATGTTGGGTTACCCAGCTTTGCCAACACGCGCCGTCGGAAGGTGTTCAGGAAGCAGGAAAAAAAGCAAAACACCAACAATCAAACAAGCGAACACATTCTACTCTATTAGTTGATTTTTCTTACCTTATCCAAGCTCCCGTTTCTTGTTACCACCTGTAGCATATAGGACAGAAGGACCCAGTTCAGTTCTAGTTTTACAAATAAATACACGAGCGATGTCGGACTCAGAAGTCAATCAAGAAGCTAAGCCAGAGGTCAAGCCAGAAGTCAAGCCTGAGACTCACATCAATTTAAAGGTGTCCGATGGATCTTCAGAAATCTTCTTTAAGATCAAAAAGACCACTCCTTTAAGAAGGCTGATGGAAGCGTTCGCTAAAAGACAGGGTAAGGAAATGGACTCCTTAAGATTCTTGTACGACGGTATTAGAATTCAAGCTGATCAGACCCCTGAAGATTTGGACATGGAGGATAACGATATTATTGAGGCTCACAGAGAACAGATTGGTGGTGCTACGTATTAGGACTCTTAACAATGCCTAAAAAACGCCAACAAACCTCTCCCTTCCTCCCACCCACCAAAAAATACCATAGTAATGAAAAAACTAAATAATTCATATTATATAACATAGTATTAATATATGTTCGACAAGAATAGTTTTGTCCACGCCTCTTTCCCAGCTGATGCGGAGGAAGTGCTTTTCGCTATGTTATTAACCAGTACGCTAGCTTTTGTTCTTAATTAAAGAAAAAAAACTATCTCCGTTAAATGAGCAAGTATTAAAGAAGCATTCTTTCACGACGTGCCACAGAGAACTTCCCGTCTTCATTCACCATGAACAACAAGCTCATATATCGTTCGGTTAGATTTGCAACCCATAACAGCCAGCTTTTACTGCCACCTTTGGTTCTCTACAGAAGGATACTAAGGCAGCATAAGCTGCTACCTGGTCCCCAAAGGGAGATGGGTGACCAATACGTGCGAAACGAGTTCAAGTTGCACAAAGATATCGATAACCCGTTGCATATAGTCGGCTTTTTAGCTTCCTGGCAAGATTATCTCCACATGATTTCCAACGGTAAATGGAAAGATGCCACTTTATCTTCGGAAACCCTGGAGAAACTATCCCCTGAGCAAACAGTTCAACTGTATGAATTGATGAAGGAAACACAGAAACTTCACCAAGACAATGAAATAGGATCAAGTAAGGACGTGAAACGGAACAACAAGGATTAGTGTTCGTCTTTTTATTGCGCTTGTAAATAAGAAATCCATATACTATATAGTACACATGCTAAAAAAAAAAGCTAAAAATCTCACTTATTTGCAGTGGTCTCCCTCTCCTGCCATATAACCCCACTGGTATTTTCCAATGCCTTATTGTTGGAAACCTGATCTTTATACCATTCCTGCACTTTCACAGGGTCATTGCCGTGGATAATACAAAACTTGAATTTGGACACCTGCTTGTCACATGATGTAAAATCTCCATATCTGTAATAGCTTCTAAATTGCCCTCCAATCGAATAGCAACTCGTCAGTTGATCAAATGCCTCTCGGCAACTCATCGTTGTCGGATATTTTGTACTCATCCTTTCCTATTTCTTCCTCAAGCTGCTCTCTTTTACCCTAATAGAACCATCGCCTCCCTCTTGATTTATGCTAATACCACATCCAATAGCAGAACTATTACTAAGATCCGATATTTCGGCCCCCTTCGCAAAGGGGCCCGCCGCACTTTCTTCATGAATTTTCATATAAAAAGTCCCAGGACGCCAAGAAAAGGTGCCCTCTTGATTAACGGACACTTCCAACTACTGTTATATATTGTTTCATGGAGACCAATTTTTCCTTCGACTCGAATTTAATTGTTATTATCATTATCACGTTGTTTGCCACAAGAATTATTGCTAAAAGATTTTTATCTACTCCAAAAATGGTATCCCAGGAAACAGTTGCTCACGTAAAGGATCTGATTGGCCAAAAGGAAGTGTTTGTTGCAGCAAAGACATACTGCCCTTACTGTAAAGCTACTTTATCTACCCTCTTTCAAGAATTGAACGTTCCCAAATCTAAGGCCCTTGTGTTGGAATTAGATGAAATGAGCAATGGCTCAGAGATTCAAGACGCTTTAGAAGAAATCTCGGGCCAAAAAACTGTACCTAACGTATACATCAATGGCAAGCACATTGGTGGTAACAGCGATTTGGAAACTTTGAAGAAAAATGGCAAGTTAGCTGAAATATTGAAGCCGGTATTTCAATAGTTTAAATTACGCCAATATCCCCTTCATAATATTTACATATATATATATATATCTTTTATTATCTATATCTTAAATCACATACACCTACAAAACTTCTAGCTAGATTCACACAAGAGTACTTTTGAAGGCTGCGCGTGCATTTTGAAACCAATGAGACCCGCTAAATTCCGTCTGAGGTACAAGATCCCTCGGCTTCTTTCTTCCCTTATCATCAGCTTTCGGTTTGCTATTATTGGCATTCATCACACTTAGCACGTACGACATTGGCAAAATTTTGGGTTCGTCCGCCTCACGCTTAAACCATTCTCTTATCCTATATCCCATTGTTTCTAAATCATCTGCCCCAATTTGCTTTCTAAAGTTATAATCTCCTAACTTCAGCATCAGAAGCAACGTGTAATATGCATCATTCCCTGCGTTATGTAAGAAGGCATGTGGCAAGTGAAAAAGCCTTAGTAGTTTACCTAAACTGCTACCCTTCTTGCCATAACACATGCTATAAATTTTCTCTGTGTCAAGCATCTTAACATGTTTCCTAACACCTTTGCTCTCCGTTAAGTCCTCCGGTTTGGTAAGTTCATTATCCAATTCAGGTACATGGACCCCAATTTTCTTCAGCCACTTAATATCCCCCGCTATAGCATGACCCACAAACGCTCTTTCCCAGGTTGTATCTTGGTCCGTCTCACATTTCATATAGAAATTAATCAACGACTGAATGAACTCTACACATTGTTCCAATGGTAATACAAGACTTTCTCCAAGTAAAAAGCAGTCTTTAAAGTCGCATACGAATTTCTTGTTTCTTAACGGTAACGCTTCAGCAACAATTAAATGATAACTTCTTGTAATCGGCATCAAGGAATAAATGTTTTCTCTTGGATCATATATGGAGATGCCAATCTCTGTAACAATGTCTGTATCAAATTCAAATGCCTCTACATCGATGGCAAAACAAATTGTCTTGTTGGATGATAATAACTCAATAGTTTTACAGAGATACTTGAACTGAGACCCACCAGGTTCACAATTCATCACAGGTATATGTTCGTTTTTTACGTCCTGTACATCTGCTAAATATTGCTTTCTTAGATTTTTCTCCACATCGTCTTTAGATGCATCAGGTATACACCCGTTTTTCTCTATCCATTTCTTGTCAATTTCTTCCAGCTTCTTATCCAGTAATTCTGAACTTTTCTCATAGATGGACCGATAGTTTGTTTCCAATGCCTTTAAATATTTTTGGATTTCACTACTTAACGCAATGTTAGGGGTATATGCAATTTCGTGCAGAGAATTAAAATGTTCAAACTCATTTATCCATGTCTTTTGTCTTCCTAGTTTATTCATCAACTTGCTACTTGAACTCTTATACAATCCCACGCCTCCTCTTCTTGAAGGGACCATACCCCTAACTCTAGCTGCATTGCGGGTTGCCAGACTCCTGTTTAAACCTTGTGGTTGATGGTAATTGCGGACTGCTTTGGAGTTGAATCTATGCGTAACCATTTTGACTACCGCTTCGTATGCTTTCTTGCACTTTGTGGAGCTACTCATACAATAGCTTATAATCTGTGTAGTCAAGCTATATACTAGGCAAATTACTAGTAAATGCAGTATTCATATGTCCTCAAACAGTTTTTTGCAGTATGTTATTGATCCATCGAATCAAAATTTTTCACCGCCAAGAGAAAAAAGATCTTACTATTTTGTGCTTATGAAAAAATTAGTAAAAGTAAAGCTGGAAGCACATACAAGCGCAGCTGAATCACAAAGGAAAATTGGCACATTCTTGGTTGACACTTGTCTATTTATTAAAAGGTTTTGAAAAGTAGTGTTCAGCAGTTCTATCATATTTTTTTATTTAAAAAAAGATACTGAGAGGAAGCGTATTGTTAAGACACAATTTAGGGTGGCGTTAAATAAACGAGAGAGCCCAAAAATATAACCAAGATAAAGAAAATCAATCATAAAGTGAATTCAAAAATGTCATCGCAAAACCTCAATGATAATCCAAAAAATACATCCTCAGCAGCTGAAGATAAGAAGAAACAAACTTCATCCTTAAAGTTGGCACCAATACCAACCACATCGCCATGGAAATCATCTTCGCCAGATAGCAATACAGTAATTCCTGTAGAGGAACTAAGAGATATATCAAAGACTGCAAAGCCAAGTAAAAATGGTTCGGCCTCAATTAAATTAACAAGCAATACCAAATGGACTCCAATTACGCCGTCTGTTATAATCTCAGGTTCCAAGGACACAAATTCAAAGTCAGGAAAGAACTCTAAAAATTCTAAGACTAATAAAAAAATGAAAAAGCGTGGCAAATATAATAACGATATCAATAAAAAGGACTTTAACGGTCAAACCAACAGTACATCGGAAATAAGTAACGTTTCCAATCTTGAATCAAAACCTTTAGATGCTAACGCTAAAGTAAACATACATTCAAGCTCAGGAGCAACTGCCGGTGGGAATATAAAGAGGATAACAAACAACAACAATTCAACCAACGGTAGACAATCAAGAAATTATCAAAACAGGAATGGCAAAACAAGATACAACAACAATAGTAGACACAGTCAGGCGGCTAATAATGCCATCTCCTTCCCAAATAATTATCAGGCTAGACCTGAATATATTCCCAATGCCAGCCACTGGTTGAACAACAATTCAAGAAATAGCTATAACCAACTGTCATACTTCCGTCAACAGCAGTATTATAATAACATCAACTATCAACAACAATTGCAAACACCATATTATTACTCAATGGAACCTATTTTTAAATCTATCGAAAGTATCAAAAACCAAATTGAATTCTATTTTAGTGAAGAGAACTTGAAAACAGATGAATTTTTAAGATCTAAATTCAAAAAAGCCAATGACGGATTTATCCCCATGAGTTTGATAGGGAAATTTTACCGTATGGTTAATTTATCTCTAGGTGGAGACCCAAATTTAATTCTGGCATCTATGAGAGAAGTTTTACAACATAAAGAAACAAACCATTTGGAAATTGCCTTTGGAAGTATAGAAGGTGCTCAGAAGAACATGGCAGATGATTTCAATCCATTGGAAAACTATTTTATTAGGCGCGAAAATTGGGCTGAATACGTTACGGAAAGTAATTTTGATGAAAATGATGACGAAACTGAAAAATACAACATTGAGAAACTATTGGGACCGAACGATTTAGACAATTATTCTTATATGGGCTATCCAAACTTTTTTCCCGGTAATGAAAATGGGAAAAAGAGTCAGAGCTATGACCAAGGTGAAATTAGCAGGCAGTTTGAACAAAACTTACAAATAAATGATTAATTTTAGACAATATTTTTTTTTTTTTTTTATTATGTATATAGTTAACATGTATAAAGTAATAGCAGATTCTCTCTAAAAATATAACATAACATTTCATTTCAATTCGTACTAGATAATTTTTTATATAACAGATACATAAGATATTTATATAGAGGAAAACGAAAACAAACTAAAAATAAGCTGTTAAGAACAGATATGTTTTATGCCACCAGAGCACACAAAGCTGCGCCAACACCGGACCCATCTTTGGCTAGACGCAAATGTATCTTACGTTCACCCTCAGTGCCAATTGGACTTAATGCCAAAGCATGTCTCAGCATGGATCTGAATCCAGGATAGTATTCGATGACATAACCGTCAAAACCAATTTCTACCTCACCGTGATATCTTTTGTTCAAAGCGTTTGTCTTGATTAGGATGGCGGCAATCGGAACGGCTGCTAGATATGCAGACCTTCTCGTAATGGAACGGACCAAATTTTGAATTGCTTTACGTTCTTCAAAAGTGGTCGGTAGCCTCAAACTCTGCAAAAACGACAATTCAGTTTCACGCAAGTTTGTCGAATCATCGATTTCAATCCTGGAAAGAACTTCACTGCACAATTGGAAAGGAGTCTTTAAACGATGAGGTAATTGATCGTAATTACGATACTGTCCCAAGATTAAGCCCCTTGCATGCAAGTCCACCAGGATGTTCCTTAACAGCTCACCCAAGTACATGCCGGAAATTCTTTTTTCAAATAGATGGTAACCTGGATTTGGAGAAAATTTTTGGTCAATATCGATGTCATACTTTGTAGCAGACAAATGTTTCAATTCATTGTCGAAAGAACCCCATTCGATGTTGATGCACATTTGGGTTTTTCCTTCATGCAGCAGCCTTGTTCTGAGCTCATCTGGTAGCTTCTTGATGTTTTCAATATCCTCCATATAGCAACCGTTAGTACCAGTACCAAAGATACAACCAATGACAGGCTCGCTAATCTCACCAGCACTCGATGGACGAGAGCCTGAAGTGTAGCAGTGGGATAGGAAAGTGCCAACCGTGTCGTTGGTCAAAGCTACCACATTAATCATAGAGAGCCCCTGAATGTCTAATTGCTCCTGGTATAACCTCACGACATCCTTGCCGACCGTGTCTTCAATCTTGAAGCTTTTGGTCCATCTGATTAAAGTACCGGAACTCAAAGAGGTTTGGTCAACGGGATATGAGAAGGTAAATCCCATTTTCAAAGGTTTTATGTTCTCCCCCGTGGACTTCAACAACTCAGGATGATGTTTCCTAACGAAGGCCCTTGTACGGCGACCCAGGTAGCTAAACAGCTCCTCGCTGGTGACATCCTTGTCATTTAGATATTCTTCCGGAATCTTAGACTTCAATTGCTGCATATCAAAGGTTCCGTCACCATTCAAAGTCACAGAACACACTCTGAAGTGAGTCCCACCTAAATCTGCAGCCAGCAAAACACCACGTTCCGTCCCATTGGGCAAACTGGTTACATATGTAGGGATCATGGGTAGACCCTTGTCCACCGTCTTTTCTTCGCCTACAGAGGTGTTATTCAACCCCTTTTCCATACATTCAATGAAGTACGCTGTTAGTTCGTCCAACTTTGCTGCATCAACCTCCAATGAGGAGCAGATCTCAACCACTGCATCTTCCAATGCCTCAGCATTGACTTTATGTAAATTTTCAAATGACATTACTGTGTATCTATGATTCGATTCTCGTACAATTCTTCCTTGATACACTGATATCTGTTTCTATTTAAACTTCCTATAAGTATGAGACGTACAAAGGAACACGAGACAAGATGAGATTTTACACTTACACAGAATCGACTTTATATAATCCCGAATACATGTTCCCCCCCTGCATCGCAAGCATAATAGAATTCGACGACCCGATCTTCTTCCTCTGTCTTCCACACACACAAACACTAATTCACTCTCACTCTCTCACTTTCCCTTTCGACGACACACACAAAAAGACTTTCTGGATGCCCCGCGTTTTTTGTCACTTGATTCTTCGAACAAAGACGCAGGCAACTACCCCTGAAGGGCCCACCCGAAAGTAGTTGCTACTGCTCGTTGCGGTGGCTGCCAGAGTGGCGACGTAGCGTTGCGTTGTGGCTAACATTGGTGAGACAACCCGATTAAATTACTTAATGGGCTCTCCCACCGCCTTTGCACCCAGTGACAGCCATTTTGAAGATAGCATCGGGCTGGCTTCCAAATAAAATCTAGGTCGTTTCTATTAAGTTCGTTTCGTTATTTTTCTGTCTTCGCGGCGGACACGCAAGCCGACGACGACGAGGTTTAGTTGCATTTTGGCTATCATAAAAGAAATGGGCTTGTCGCAACGGGATCAGGACCAAGAACAGGGGTGCTGAGACTACTACTGTAACTGCGACCGACACAGCGTGCGAAACTAGGGAAGTAAAAAGGTATAGGAAGAAGAACTATGTTTAGAATAGCTAAAAACCTCGTACGGACTTTTGAGCAGAGCGTGCAAGATACCCTGGCACTCTCGCAGGACTCGAGCAATCTGGACGCTTTCTTTCAGTCTATACCACCAAATTTGTTGTCTGCTCAGTTGGAATCACCCGTAGATGCGGTTTCTGAAGGTGTTAAGCACACCAACGTCAATGAAACGCTTTCCGGTCTCCGCATTGTTTGGGTGGACGAGATGCAGTTCCAACTGCAGTCCTTTTTCGACTATATAGTAGGTTTCAATGATGATCCGGTGCCGGTGGTCAGTAATCAACACGGATTTTCGTACCCAGATTACCGTCGTATCACATCCATCTTCAATGAACACTGTGGCCGAACTTTGAAGGTCAACATATGGTCAGCTAAAGGAGGCACGTTCAGAGACGAGTATATCAGCATTATATCGAAGGAGAGCGACGATTTGGACGATGTTTCTCTAAACCATGACGAGAGGAGGCCATCTAGTGGGGAAGCGCACCAGTTCCAAGCACTCGGGTTCAAAGTCCAATGGACGCCTTTGATAGCTTCCACTTTCACATACCATATCCTGAACGTGAACATCCCAGATGGACCCGCCCAATCGGCAGGGCTCATCCCAGATGAAGACTACATTATCGGCTGCCAAGATGGCCTGTTGGCCACGGGAGGGGAGACGCTTTTACAAGATATTGTTAGATCAAGAGCAAACTACGATCTGGTCCTTTATGTCTACAACAAAGTTTCTGACTGTGTGAGACCAATCACAGTTCATATAGGTCCCGACGGCAGGTTGGGTTGCAACGTTGGATACGGGTTTCTTCACAGGATTCCAACAGTAAAGCACTGTCCACAACAAGCACAGCAGCAGGGGCAAGATGACAACCCTGTTCCTGTTCCTGTTCCAGTAGAATCTGAGACGGCTTTTGTGCCATCAGCATTCACAGCACCACCGGTGCCAACAAAGAAGAAATCAAAAAATAAAAAGGGTACCCAGCCATTGGCAATGGATGACTATTTTAATGAAGGCAGAGATAAGTCATCTACCGCTGCGAAGTCAGCAGAATCTGACATCCTCGCCCCACCACCACAAAAACAGTCATCCTCTGATTAACTTTCCTGGTTAGTCTTTTGGTTTTGTTTCATAGCAAAATTAAATATATATATATAAGCTTGCTTTCCCTTCAAAACACGTAAACGATAGTTGGCAATGTACGAAAAGTACCGAGACTTTTTTTCAAAGGCACGCGTGTCCTTTTTTGTTAAGACAATAGATATTTTAGCATTCAGAAAGTTTCAATTTCCAAGACTTGACGTTTCAATTATATGGCAATCTCCCAACAAGCACCCGCTCATATAATACCATGCAAGTGACCACAAGATTTATATCTGCGATAGTCTCGTTTTGCCTGTTTGCTTCTTTCACGTTGGCTGAAAACAGCGCAAGAGCTACGCCGGGATCAGATTTACTCGTTCTAACAGAGAAGAAATTTAAATCATTCATCGAATCTCATCCGTTAGTCCTCGTCGAGTTTTTTGCTCCATGGTGTTTGCATTCTCAGATCTTACGCCCTCACTTAGAAGAGGCCGCCTCTATTTTAAAGGAGCATAACGTCCCAGTTGTTCAAATTGATTGTGAGGCTAACAGTATGGTTTGCCTGCAACAAACTATAAATACCTACCCAACCTTGAAAATCTTTAAAAATGGTCGTATTTTTGATGGTCAAGTCTATCGCGGTGTCAAGATCACCGATGAAATCACTCAGTACATGATTCAGCTATACGAGGCTTCTGTCATTTATTTAAATTCCGAAGATGAAATCCAACCATACTTGGAAAATGCAACTTTACCAGTAGTAATAAACAGAGGCTTGACAGGCTTGAATGAAACGTATCAAGAAGTCGCACTGGACCTTGCTGAGGATTACGTCTTTTTATCCCTTCTAGATTCAGAAGATAAGTCATTATCAATCCACTTGCCAAACACTACAGAACCAATTCTGTTTGATGGAAATGTAGACTCTTTGGTCGGAAATTCCGTTGCTCTAACTCAGTGGTTAAAAGTGGTAATTTTACCTTACTTTACCGACATCGAACCTGATCTCTTCCCCAAGTACATTTCTAGCAATTTGCCGTTGGCTTACTTCTTTTATACTTCTAAGGAAGAATTGGAAGATTACACTGATCTTTTCACGCAGTTAGGTAAGGAAAATCGTGGCCAAATAAATTTCATTGCATTAAACTCTACAATGTTCCCACACCACGTTAGATTCCTAAATATGAGAGAACAGTTCCCATTATTTGCTATCCATAATATGATCAATAATCTGAAATATGGTTTACCACAACTACCAGAAGAAGAGTACGCGAAATTAGAAAAACCACAACCACTAGACAGAGATATGATCGTTCAGTTGGTAAAAGATTACCGTGAAGGTACTGCCAAGCCAATTGTTAAGTCAGAAGAGATTCCAAAAGAACAAAAGTCCAATGTTTATAAAATAGTTGGGAAGACACATGACGACATTGTTCATGATGATGACAAGGATGTCCTTGTCAAATATTACGCGACATGGTGTATTCATAGTAAAAGGTTTGCGCCTATTTACGAAGAAATTGCAAATGTCTTAGCATCTGATGAATCTGTTCGCGATAAAATCTTGATCGCCGAAGTAGATTCAGGGGCAAATGATATCTTAAGTTTTCCTGTGACAGGATATCCAACCATTGCTTTGTATCCTGCCGGAAATAACTCTAAGCCTATTATCTTCAATAAAATTAGAAATTTGGAAGATGTTTTCGAATTTATCAAGGAATCAGGTACACATCACATTGACGGCCAGGCAATTTATGATAAATTGCACCAGGCCAAGGATTCTGAAGTGTCTACTGAAGATACCGTACATGATGAATTATAATCAATAAATAAAGCATATATAATGCACATTTTTAACATCTGATTACTCGCATCGTTTCTGGAAGAAAATAGCTAATATTCGTTATTTATGGCATCACGATTATTCTCACAAGTTACCCGTTTATGCTCTTGAAGAGATTTAGCATTACTGCCAGCGCATCTTCAAATACAGGTTTATATGAGACCCATTACTATAACCCTAAGAAGAGAAAAAGGAGTGCTTTCGTTTTCAATCACATTCTAGTTTACAGTAATTGAGTCTCGATGATGTTTAATATTTACCTTTTCGTCACTTTTTTTTCCACCATTCTTGCAGGTTCCCTGTCAGATTTGGAAATCGGTATTATCAAGAGAATACCGGTAGAAGATTGCTTAATTAAGGCAATGCCAGGTGATAAAGTTAAGGTTCATTATACAGGATCTTTATTAGAATCGGGAACTGTATTTGACTCAAGTTATTCAAGAGGCTCTCCTATCGCTTTTGAACTTGGCGTTGGCAGAGTAATTAAAGGTTGGGATCAAGGTGTTGCCGGCATGTGCGTTGGCGAAAAAAGAAAGCTGCAAATTCCAAGTTCTTTGGCCTACGGAGAAAGAGGTGTCCCAGGCGTCATTCCTCCAAGTGCTGATTTGGTGTTTGATGTCGAATTGGTAGACGTGAAATCAGCCGCCTAGGTGAATTGGCACTCAGGCACATATCTGCAACAAGATGCATGGAGTACGTATGTGGCAAACTTTTTTTTATAGTTGAAAATATATCCATATGAGGATGCCAGCCATCATGTCAAGTTTCAATGTAATTATGGTTGTGTATATTATGTTTGCAGCAAAATAAAATAAAAGGGCTCTAACTACAATATATTAATATAAAGAAATGTTATTCAATCTAGTTTGGGTATGAATTTTTTCCCTCTTAATAAAAATAGTTTAAGTAGTTTGTTCAGTCTTCTTATCGCTGGTAAACATTTTTTGGGAATTTGGTTTTAAACTATCAAAAAAATCCTGAAAAAAGTCTTCAAAGGAATTGAATTGGTCGACGTCAGGAATCATGAAGTGACTACTGGACAAGTTCTCGTGCAAAGTACCAACATTAGTAGGCGAAGTAGCGGGTTTCGCGGCGTGCAGATTTCCTGCTCCTGTGTAGTTATTAGCATTAGTCGACATTTTATCATTATCACTATTCTCTTTTGACAAACTGCCAAAATTAATACGAGTCTTACTAGTATCAATTATAGATTTTATGATTTTTCCAACGTTATCAGTAGCCTCATTCATTTTTTCCCCTATAGTGCTCAAATGCCAGTACACTTTTGTACAAAGACTCAAAACGCGTTGACGTTCAGAAGAATCGAACCAATAAAGATAGTCACAAAGAGTTAAACAGGCGTAGACTAGTTGATGACAAGTAAAAATCGGAGCACCCCTTATTAACGTTGGCGGTAGTCTCAAAAACCCATTCAACAGCGAAAATGAATGTTCTTTCATCGTATTAAGAATTAGTTTCAAAAACCTTTGGTTGCTTTTTAGCGTGGAAGAAAATTCTGTGATAAAAGTGCGACATATCATGATATGATAAAAATCAAATGTGAACAATAGCACGCCCGCGCCATCCTTTGCTAAAAGCTCTTCCCAATTTTTCAGCCAATAATTTAGCTCTGGAAAAACAAAGATAAAAGTATCTGCGTTACCTCCATATCTGTCATTGTTAAAGTCATCCAAACACTGCGCAAAATAATTTTTAAGGTTTATAAAGATGCCATTTACGATGTCACCTAAATTTATCTCACTGATTTTAATGTCATCACCAAAATTCGCCTGAGGAAATTTCGCCACAAGTTTATTAAACTCTTTAAGCATATCATCCTGTTCCCTAATATCGCCGTAACTAATGGAATATTCTAAATAGCAGGCAGTTAGTGAATTTAGTATTCTTAGATGATAAAGATCTTCGGGATTATACACTTCTTTTACCAAAACCCTATCCTTTATCTGATAAAAATCTATTACATGTAACAAGCTATTGAGCGCAAAATTGCTTAGTACCAGAGAATTAAACTTCAGTTGCCTATATCTCTTTGCCTTTCGCGAAATATGGAACATACAGCAATATAAAATAGCCTCAATATCAAACGCTGTTAACTTTTCAAACATGGTTAACGTATTAGTGAGTAATCTCTCCACTAAAGGATACAATATTTCTTGTTCTGCAGCGTATTTATCGTTGTCAGCAAAACTCATAGCGATAATAGTAAAAACACTTGTAATAAATAGGTGTGAGTGGGCATATTCCACGTCTATCTCTTTTCTCCCACCTGGAATTATCCAGAAATGGGATCTCACCAGAAATTCTTTTGCAAGCTTATGGCATAATTCCTGATTATTCTCATAAAAATGGAGAAAGTTCACTCTTGCAACAGCATATGGCCTTTGCTGTCCAGCTAGCTTCGCAGCTTTAGATGTAGCCTTCGATGGAAATAGCCTCTCATCAATATCATGTAGCAATTTTAAAGGAGATTCCTTCAACTTAAATCCATTTAAGAAAAGATTTTCTTTTCTATATTCCCCTGTTTTCCTTATCGTCTCTGAGCCCGAAGTTAGACGACTATCGTACGTCTTATTTGAGCTGAAATCCACGTTCTGAATATCATCTCCAGGGCCTTTGATATCGCTGTTATAAGACATCTTTGCTGTGGTGATTATCAAGTCCATTTTCTGGTGTAAAGATTTTATGTGCTCTTCTAAAGATGAAAGCCTTTTATCGATCATGTAATTATCAAAATTGACCGTTCCATTCTTTTCAAAACTACTTTGGCTTTCGTTGGGAGAGTCCGCATTCAAATGAGAGAAAGAACCAAGGTTGTGATTAATTGAGTTGATCTTCTTTAGTAGACCATCCTCACGTAAAGTATTCAAAATTTCATTGTCTTTATTCCTGGCTAAGGAGCAATCAAGCTGCAGAACGTTACATCTGTAACATTTTCCAATGAAAGGTTCAAAATCGCACCTTGTCTTCACTCTCCTGCAAGTATCACAACTAAATGTTTTTCTTTTCTTTCTAGGTTTTTTGTTGCCATTATTCTTAGGACTGTTCGTTTCACTGCGCTCTTTGGCTCTTGCACTATCCTCTGGGTGGTTTATTATGGATCTGATACTATTTCGCACCTTTCCAGAAGCAGAATTATATCCAGCAGTCATCGGTAAACCATCTGGTCTGGGGCTTACTGAGGCATTTGAGTTTATATCCATTTTTTTCCCTGATGTTCAGCAAACCGAAAGAAATATAAAATACAACTGGGAAAGATGTTTTAATGGTGAGTAAGTAAAATGTGAGTGGTTTTAACCCTAAGGAAGAACCGTATCAAAACACTATTTTTCAATTAAATCATCTACCTAATGAGCTCATTTTGTTAAGATGATCTACCATAATAATTATTCAAAAACTGTCAAAATTAAAAGGAGGGTAACAGTTTCAATAGTTTAACCAGTTTTGGTAATGCCTGAAATAACATAAAAAGCTGATGCTAAGTGGGCTACGCTATGCTCCAGGTGAAGATAATCAGAACACTACATCTCTACTGCAAATTTATATCTCATAAGAACTAAATAAAATGGCTAGTATTTAAGTTAATCTTCTAACCTAAAAAATTATCGAGAACAATACCGTGAAAACTGCATAAACTGACATTTTGAAAGCATCAATAAAAATGTTCTTCGGAGCACTGTTTTCCATCTTCTTTGAACTTCCTTGACTTTTTGCACCATTTTTTCCTTTTTCTTTCTTTCCATTATCATTGTCAGTTTCCTGCTTTCCTAGTACATTCCCCTCTTCATCAACATTCAGCATTTTACTTTTCATACCAGATGTGCATTCGATTTTACCGCCTCTTATGATCGAACGACCGGCTTTTGGTGATGTAAATTCTTCACAGTTTAATTCCTCAGATGAACTTTTGATATAAGCGCTACCTTTTACTAACTTTAGCTCTGGGAGGTCAATTTTATCAAAGCTACCTTCAAAATATATTGCACCGCCAATTTGCCTCAACTTGGGGAAGAAATCAATTTTGGCAAGCTCTGTATTGTTAGCAATCATTAGACCCCCTTGAATATCGGTGACATTCGAAAAGTTTAGCTTTTTCAGATTTTTATTATCTATTAACCCCAACGTTCCTTGAACTTTTGCCAAAAGTGGTAGTTCCAAGCTTGAAAATTGATTCTCGATGAACTCTAGAGAACTGTTCACAGAGGAAAGTTTAGCTAGTTTGATTTCTGAAACGTCCTTAATGGTCATATTTTCAACCGTGTGTAAGTTGCTCAAATCAAGTTCCAGCTCTTTGGCATTAGAGTGGACGGTTAGTTGTTTAGTAACACTTTCTAAACTTGCGAATAAATTTTCTAAAAACCTGTTATTGTTGATATTGAAAATATCCACTTTCTTGACATTATTGAAGTAATCGATGGAGGTTAATGCAGTATCAGATATGATAATATTTTTGATCTTTTTAATATTTCCGTTAATGACAACACTACTTAGAATAGGCAAAACTCTCCAATCAACGGTTTCAACTTCTCTTAGAGCGGGAAAGTCTAATGATACAAAGGAAGTTAGGCTATCCAATTCCAACTTTCCCAAAGACTCTAAATTATAACCCTGAATTCTAAAAATGTGTTTGTTATTCTTGATAATAAGATCTCCCTCTATCTCTCTTATTAACCCTAGATCAATAAGAGATCCGCTGTAGTTACTTGATATTTCAATGTTTCCTACCACTTTCCAACATTTAGCTTGCAGTTCAATCAAATTTCCAGCATTCTCAATGTGATACAAGCCTTTTTTACAGTCTTCATCTACTTTTGTTTGTTTTGTTGGAGAAATCACCTCAAAATCAGTTTGTTCCTTTTTAGGGATCGTTGCATTAGTGTTAACCAACATAATGTTGTGATCTAGAATATTCGGTCCACCATTAGGTTCAACTGCAGCGGATGATTTAATTAACTGCAGAAACAAGAATAAAAATCTTAAGATTGTGTTCAACTGGTTCAACATGCTATTCTTTTCTTTTTTTGTAGAAACTTTGGTTTCTTTATTGACTATTTGAATAACAGAAATACTAGTGAAGAATGTTTGTGTTTTCCAAATTGGCATTTTCTTTTATAGTCTAAGTAATGCCACAAAATATTTTTTTTGAGACGCATCAATGACGGGACAGTAAAGACTTAAACGCTCGATCAGAAAAAAAGAATCAAAAAAAAAAAGGGAGAAATAAGCAGGTAAATAATCAAAAACACATGACTTTTTACTGTTTGTTATATAATTCAATATATCCATCCTTCATTTATTGAAGATGAAAGAAAATGGAAAACAAAAACTCAAGCATATACACATATTATATATATATATCTATTTTTTTAAACGAATCCTTTCTTTATTGCTTCAATTCTTAGTGAGATCTCTTCTATAAAAACCTCATTAAATCCAGGAACGTTTGCCTCAGTTTTAATGAATTGCTTTAACATTTCATTTACGTATTTTCTTGTTTCATCGTCGCGCGCACGATCATACATTCGGTTGAGAATATGAGATACAATGTTTTTCAAGTAGTCAAACTTTTCTATCTTCAACGCCTGAATATCGTTCTTTTTATGCTTCTTATTGTGATTAGAGAGAGGAACTATTTCGGTCTCTGCTTGAGCATTTGGGCAGCCTGAATCTATATCCATTCCTGAATCAAGCTCGAAAACTGGTTGCGTACATTTTCTAAATGATGAAGAACTTGGGTTGGTTATCGGCGTTACAGTTTGCCCATGAAGTAAATAAGGACTTTCCATATTTAAAGATGATGTTGGAGAGTCTTGTGTAATGGGAGATAATTCCTCTTTGGAAATTTGTGTTGTGCTTAGTCTTGTCGATTCAAAATTCCAAAATTCCTTTCCCCTCACTGTGTTGCTGTTTCTATACAAGCGATTTTGAAGAGGGTATTTGGGAACTTTTGTATATCTCTCCTGAACTTTTTTCTGTTTGATTAGATCAACATCACTTTTCAAGTTCGTTATGGTGATATTCTTAACAAATTCAAATGATAACAAGTTATATGCCGATGGCCGATCAGCAGGTGTTTTAACAAGACAACCAGCTACGAAATCCTTTGCTGCATCCGAAAAGGGACCTTGTAATTTTGGAGGCTTCCTTTTTGGTAAGTTAGTCATAACTTTCATAGGATCATATTTAGATAATGGGGGTAAGCCCTTGAGTAACTCATAGGTGGTGATACCCAAGGACCATATATCTGCTTTCTCATTATACCCATCAACTTCGCAGCAAACAACTTCCGGAGCCATCCAATACGGCGTTCCTACAAAAGTGTCCCTTTTCAAAGTGGAACGAATGTGGCCACTTACTCCGAAATCACCCAACTTAACCATACCTTCTTCATTTAGTAAAATATTAGCTGCTTTGATATCACGATGAATTTTCCTTTGCTCATGCAGGTATTTCAAACCCAAGGTGACTTCATGAATAATGAAGGAAACTTTTTCTTCAGGCAAACCGTTGACGTAACTTCGCTTCAGTAAATCTGAACATGATCCACCGCCGCAATATTCCATGACAATCCACATAGAGACATCTTCTAACATTGTTGCAATATAGTTCGTAATAAGAGGAGATTTCAATTCCGCCAGAAAAAAAATTTCCTGTGCTAACAGTTCAATGTCTTCGTCGGAATGCTCCAGGTTGACCACCTTAATTGCCACAATTTCTTGCGTAACTCTATCCACTGCTTTATACACATCACCAAAGTTACCTCTGCCAATACATGATTGGATGGAATATAGCTTCGATGGAGGGGTTCTTGACCTAATTGATATTTCTTTGCTTTCCATTTTGTGCTATTTTCTTTTGTTGTTTAGTAAATGAATTAGCTAGTAAAAAAACTAAAATTAAAAAGCAAATGCTGGTTTGCTTTCTTTTGAGAAATGTTTGCTAAGACAACTGACTAGCCAGGTGTTCACTAAATCGATAATATTGAAAAATGGCAAAATAAGAAAAAAAAAGAAGAGAATTAGCTGGCTTTTTTTGGATAGGAAATATTAAATGAAGCAGTTGGAACCAAGATAATAAACAAAAACAGTATATTAAGTGACTCTTTAGTATATATCTGAACTAACAAGTAAAATATCGATGTTAGAAATGGTTACAATAGAAGAAAGTAGTGTCATTCTTTCGCGTCAAAAAAAAAAATGGAATTTGTGTCTTTTTCGTTTTTATGTGTCATTTTTTTTTATCGCTGATGCCGCATTGTTCCGAACCTGGGACAGCTCCGAAATATAACTTAGGGAAAAAGTATTAGAAAAGGGAAAAAAATACAGTTAAATTATCATATATGTTATTTTTTGTCCTTTTTGGCCAATTTTAAAGACTTATGCATTGTTAATAAGTTTGTTGGGGACATCAAATTTTGAGAAGACTTAGGAATGGAGCTCAAACTCCACCTTTTACTTGCTGAGGCACTTCTTTCAGGTATGTTAACTCTCAAATCGTGTTTCTTATTGTAGGACGAAGCTGAATCTACATTTGAATGCATATTTAAATGCGGCCCTGATCTTGGACGAGAAGTATTTACAGCTTGGAATGTTCCGTACATCTCCAACTTAGTTTCCCAATATTCTAAAACCTTTGGAGACCAATTCGTAGTAATCTTCGGTAAATTATCTATATGGATACCATTGCACAATAAAAATTCTGTAATAAAAAAAATGGGAGTCCCATCAACAATTTCATAGTGCTTTAGGGAATATTGAAAAATGGAAGGATGGTTTAGATCATTCTGCTCTTTTTCGCTTGCCGTCAATTCTCTTAGGGAATATTTACTTTGGGCAATGGCCCTTTGCATCATGAAAACACTATCTAAATGGATAGCTTTAATTATAGACTTCAAAGAAGCCTCTCTGCCTTGGTTGCTGTCGATAACAAACTTTTTAAATTGATACTTATCAATAATGAATTTGGATCTTTCCGAGTCATCAGAATTTGCAGTTATTTTTTTAACTGGAAAGTTCCTGAGATTGCTTTCATAAATGGCATTAACATTACTATTGGAAACATTATTTTGTAAAAGATGCATCAACTCTAACGAGGTGAAATTATCCAACGTTAAAGATCTAATTTTGGAGATATGTGAACCCAGAGATCGATGAACGCCCGAACATTTGATACACAATATACACAATAAATTGATTGACACCCATTCTACTGTTGCGGTGCTACCGCAGTCACAACACTTCAAATTAGATTTATCAATTTTGCGCACGATTGATAGCAGTTCGTCTCTATTGGAGGCTCCCGCATTAGCAAAAGAGAAATGCTGTGTATGCTGTTTGGAGGAATCTGTTTTTGTAGGAATACGGTTATTACTATTACTGTTGCTACTGCTACTATGAATGGGATGAGTTTGATGATTGATGTGATGAGAATGCGTAGATTTGTGTTGGCTCCCACTAAGACGGGTTGATAAATATGTAAATGATAGTTGGGGTGAACGAAATGGAAATCCTGATGGTAAAGAAGGAGGTATTTGTAGTAATATCAATGATTCTTTAGCGGCCATTAATAAAGCGATGCTTTTTAAAATAACACAATATACCTCAAAACCTCGATCATCCTCGCAGCGGTTCGTTTGAAATTTACATCGAAGAGATTTAAGAAGAATATTAGTTAACTTTAACGCGTTGTTGCACCATGATGGATATTGTGCTTTTGATGCTGTTCTTGCTACTGTTCCTTTACTGAACAAAGGCACAACATTTTTGTTGATATCAGTAGTATAAAAATCCATTATTGATGGAACATCCAGAAAAATGTATTCAAAATGACTGGTACAGCTACCTTAACCACTCTGCCTCAATGTGATTTTTATCCTCTTTTTCGCTCAAATTTTTACTTTTCTTCTCTCTTCGTCAAGTACTACTATAACGACAGCGATAGGAAAAAAAACCAACATCGGACGAGAATAAATAATACTTTAGCGTTCAAAATGACATTCCTTTAAATTCGATATGAAATTTTCCGCGATTAATTCGCCGAGAATATGACAAAAAAAAAGATAAACATCAGAAAATTCTATTATTAGATTAGATTTTATATTAGATAATGAATTAATACAGGTAATAATTATAGAGAGGAAATAAAAATAAACAGATAAGTTATTTACATCTTCTAACTAATATTCCATTACAAGTGAACGAACATGAAAAGATCATATAAAACCCTTCCAACATATTTTTTTTCCTTCTTTGGTCCCTTCAAGGAAAGAGCGGTCTTTCTTCTTGTTCTATAATAATATTATTAAAAAAGCACATAAAAACTTGATTGTGTAGCGATAATAAAAATTTTTTTTCGATATTATAGGAGTATAATGTCTCTAAACTCAAAATTAAAGAACTTAGAATAAGAAAGCGACACCGGCAGCGACGGCAGCACCGAAGACACCAGCACCCAAAGCGTTGGAAGCAGCAGCACCAGTGGAGATCTTGGTGCTGGTGGTGTTGGAACCGTTGGTACCGTTGGAACCATTGGTAGAAACGTTAGCAGCTTGGACAGCGGCAACAGTAGCGAAGGCAGCGACGATGGTCTTGAATTGCATTGTTTTGTTGATGATTAGTGTTGATTGAAACTTATGTTTAATGATGATTTTCCTCTAAAATCAAAAACAATATTAACTAATAAAGTAAATAATACAGTAGGAGAAGATGGAAAAGAAAATCAAGAATTTCTCGAGTTCCTTATATATGAGGAGAAAAGCCAGGAAAACCACCGCGATGACACACAGCACCATATCTCATGTAACAAACGTGAAAAAAGCGATGATTTTTTTTCTGCTTTCTTTTTCTCATTTCTCAAGCGTATATTCCGCTTGCAAAAAGAAAAGGCGTGGCTCTGGTCTTCGCTATTTTGGAAATAAACTTTGGCGTCCTACGCCCAGAAGCGGCCAAAGCGGCCAATCACGCCCGAAGACGGGACCGCACGGCTCCCAACGAGTCGTTTTTTTGGAACTGAAAAAGGCCCAACGTTGGGCCTAGGCCCTTACCGCGCCTATTTCGGAAACTGCATTACTTTTTCGGGACGTATTCTCGGGAAATAAGCAGGTCCAGATCCGCGTAGCATGAATGGGGCGCCAAAACAGTCGCGGGTAACGAAAGAGCGCAACCACGCGTATATTCCGGGCCGGTGAGGGGCAACGCGCATTGTCCCGGGGCGATATAATCCATGTACCGGAACCCGCACTTTTTCGACTTTCTTTCCCCTTTTCCTGTCTCCTATTGTGCGAGAAAGGTTTGATTGACAAGAGATCTTTACTGATCGATCTTAGTTAGTCCTCGAATAAGCATTTTGCAAGTACCAGTCATCGTATTAGAGAACATACAACTTTAGAATTACATTATGCACGCCCGCGACTGGTTTTTAGTTTTTATTGCAATTTTCATTCCTCCCTTAGCAGTCTGGCTAAAAAGAGGTTTTTTTACCAAGGATCTGCTCATTAACTTTCTGTTATTTTTACTAGGGTTTTTCCCTGGTCTGATCCATGCTTTGTACGTGATCAGCTGTCATCCATATGAGGAGAACGAGGCCCGGTACTCACACCTCTCCTCCTCGGATGATAACTATGGTAGTTTAGCATGAGTGACTCTTTCTACGTTATCCTCCTCTGCAGAATTTCGTAATAAGTGATGTGTGGCTCTTTTGCTACCCTTTTTTTCATTTCTTTCTTTTTTTTCTATTTTATTTTTTCTTTTTCATTTTTCGGTACTTCTATGTACCTAAAATGAATAATAATGTAATGGCAAGCCATCTCATCGCTGTCGGCTAAGTAAATCTATAGTTTAATATATTCATTTTCCCTCATTCAAAGAAGATAAATCACTCTGCCACCATCGTAATGGACTTACTGGGCGATATCGTGGAGAAAGATACATCTGACTCCGTTGAAAGTAATGACAATGGCACTCTTAGTACCAACAACTGTGGAACGGGATTTCCCGAGTTGTACAAACCCAAGAAAATATCATCTTGGAAGGAAAGACTAAGAGAAAAAAGAGCCCAAAAGAAAAAAACTAGTGGCAAGGATGCTGAAAAGCAACAAACGAGTACAGACGCCCCACTATCGGAGGCAAAATCTATCCATAATGAAAATATTAAAGTTCTGCAGGGAATGAGTGATGAACAAATCGTGCAAGAACGTGAGGATCTGTATAACTCTTTAGATCCCAAACTGATTGCCAAGCTATTGAAAAACATAAATAAAAGAGCGAAGGACGAAAACAACACTCCATTATTTGCAGAAATAGAAGGCGCTTCTGGTACTTGGGTAGGTGGCAACAAGCAAGGCATATACGATCTACCACCGTTAGACGATGAAAATGTAGACGTTGCCTTAGAAATTAGGCCTAAGTTAGGCAAAGATACAAAACATGTTCAATTTGAAGAAGCAGGAAAAGAAAAAGACGTGGAGGAAGAAGCAAAAACTAATGATGACGTCGATGATATCGCACCCTTAGATTTCCAGATGGCACAATGCATTGATCATATGAAAAATGAAGAGCTATTCAAAGACGTTCATTTTATCAAAGAGGAGAGCCAAAATGAAATCAATTTAGAGAAACTTGATATAAATGATCCTAATTTCAACGATAAATTGCACGAAAAATACTTCCCTGATTTGCCTAAAGAGGTCAACAAATTAAAATGGATGCAACCGGTTCAGCAAAAAACAGACAAGAATTATATCATTGAAGACGTATCTGAATGTAGGTTTGACTTTAATGGTGACCTTGTTCCACCCACAAGACAAATAGACTCTACCATTCACTCAGGGTTGCACCATCACAGCGACTCGCCTGAACTCGCCGGTTACACCATAGTGGAGTTAGAACATTTAGCAAGATCCACTTTTCCTTCTCAAAGGTGCATTGCTATACAAACTTTGGGGAGAATACTTTATAAGCTAGGCCAAAAAAGCTACTACCAGCTAGTGCCAGAAATAGATGCAGACACATACAAGGAAGACGGAAGCATATCGAACGTTATGGATAAGATCTATTCCATGTTTTGGGACTTGATTAAAGACGGAAAAGTCATCGAATCCTTAGAAATCGCCTCTGATGAGAAATTCACTAGAAATTTGTCAGTCAGAAATTATGCTATTGATGCACTTTGGTTATGGAAACAAGGCGGTGGGGACTTCCGAACCAAGAAATAGATAGAGAAAAAAAATAAGTACATACAGGTGCGCCGACCAGCGCCTATTCATAAAAACAAGAATAATGTGTCTCTTTGAGTCATGTTCCTGTAGCTTCTTTTTTAAAAAAACTGTCTCAGGTATTTTCGCTTCTTTGATCTCCCAATCTCCATATCCCAACCATGTTCATATACCTCAAGCCGATTTCAACCAAACTTGAACGAAAAACTCAGACAGGTCTGGTAAAATATCTGCAATGAAGTACGCACAACTCAATTGGTATTAATATAGAACATATTAAATGTAGAGGAAGAAAATTAAATTACATGGGAAACCAATCTTGAAGGTCCAATAAAGTGAGATGTGCATGGATGAATTATCCATGCAAAAGCAAAAACGAAAAAGTCGCAACCTCAATCATGCCTTTTCTTTCCAAATAACTTTTAGAACAAAAGTCAAATATAGGAAAGGGAAAATATCATTCTCCAAAGCAAACATTAAGTCACTGATCAACAGAGAACAATAGTTTATCTTTGCACATTGACACATTCATCGAGGGTTTCAAAGCACTTAAAAAGAGCATGATTCAGTTCAAAAAAAATGATCCTCGACAAACTTAAGTTGTGCAATTCACATCAGCATATCCATGTAAAGCTTACAGTGTGATGATGAGTACTCTCATAACTAGCTTTGTTATTCAAACTTTAAACTTCGGATACTTGACTGCTCTCTTCGTTTGTAAGTAGCTTGATTGTAGTTACATCGTCGTTCTCATCGCATCTTTTTTTATTAGTTATGAAAAATTTTTCACTTTTCACCTAGTTAGGATACCCGGCTGGATTCTTTTGTACTAGCCTTTATGTATTTCGTGGTCCTCTCATGTCACGTCAAAATTTCAGATCATATGTCAGGGTAACATTTATGCACTCGGAGATTGTCAAACTTATTGACGCAAGCATTTACTATTTTTCCGCACAAGCACCATGTGTGATAACATGCAGATCGCCCATCAGTAATATCTAGTCATTATATAGTCTATCAAATGTTATACTTCCAGAATTTTTCTCCTCGACCCAAACATGTACATTTTCTTGGTGGCTTTTTTAATCTGGCTTTCTTTTCCTTTAACGTTCAACATGGTTGAAAATGCTCTCAAGTCAAATAATAAAACACAATCATAAGAATTCAAAGATGTGCATGAGAACTCTTAACAATACATATTTTTACTGAAACACTTTGGTTAGCATCTTGTGATTACTTTATTTATATAACCTAGTCGCCCATCCCCTGTCTGTACTGTTCTTGCAGGTAAATTCAGGAAATAATACAGCCTCCACGACTACAACATGTGCAAGTACTATCCATAATAGGTGTAATCATAGAGAAGCAGTCCTAAGGAAATAGAATCAAAGAAATTGGGTAAAGGTTAGGTATTGATAGATGAAAATGTTTTTGCAAGTTAAAAAAGAAAATATGCACATTCTCTTATAACCAAATTCGTCTGACATCGATACATCTTTTCATATAAAGTTCTTCCCCTTTACCATTCACTCTATGATGTCGTACCTGTTATACTACAGTGCCTGCTTGATTGCGCATTCATAATGGCTGTACACCGTTTACCCAATGCATTCTCGTCTGCAAAGAGAAGGATATACATCTTTTTCTGGTAATAACATGTACCGATTAGGAAATTAAGACCCTGCTTTCACGCGTGCTCCTACCATTTCCGGTAATAAAAGTTCGGGTAAGATTTCTTTTCCAAACGAGCTTACGTGTCGCATCGACAAATATGGCGAGTGCTCTTATATAAGTAGGCAACATCTAAAAAGAATGGACATCTTTTTTTTCAGTGTGAAGACGTTATCGTGTGAGTATTAATAAAGAGTTGTAATTTGATAATAAGATAACCAAGGAGTAAATATATAAAGTTCACCACTGCTCTGTTATCTCTTTTTTATAGAGTTCGGAAATCCTCACAGATTATAACCAACTAATCGTCATTCATTTCAAAAAAAAAAAAAAAGGAAGAATTAGAGCTCTTCCACAATAGTGGCTATTCCAGGCATAATTTCAAATCAAGTGGCAATTTTACGCTCCTCATTCATTTTCCTGTATTATACTTTAATTATTCTTATTTCGCTTTTTTTCTCAAGGTGACCTGTTGTATCACGTTAGCTGAAATGGAAAACTTATGCCCTCCACCTCCCTCCCAAATGAAGGATTTTTCCACTCCTCCAAGAAACAGGCATCGTCACAAAAGATCCTTTGCTATATCTGGAGATTTTGAATTCTTAAAACAACCTGCCTCTGCGCCTGTTTTGCCTTCTGCGTACGACTCACCTACCTTCGAAAATACACCAAGAAGAGTAAGCGGTATGAGCGTAACAATGCCTGATGAATCTCAAAATGAATCAGCATTACTAAACTCACCAAGCCCAAGGTTTTTTATTAGCGAAGCATCCACATATTCATCACCAATTAAAGGAGTGCCGGACGCTATCATTAATTTGGATGATGTGCTCATTAATAAACCAAAAATGTGTAGATCACATCGCAAAACCAAATCAGTACCAGTAAAATTGGACGAATTTTATTCCTCCCATAAATGTAGCTCAGTACCAGAATTAACTATAAATGAAGAAATAGATGAAGATGACACCAACCCTCAGTTGCTGGAGCCCGTAAAACCATTATCATCAACTTCTCTATCTACTGATATGAATGAAGATAAAAAAATGACACTAAAAAATGCCAGGAGCCATAACTCGTTAAAAATTCAGGCACAAAAGCAAAGGTACTACAACTCAGCAAGATATCTGCCTTTGAATAGTGAGGACCGAGCAACAGATCCACAAATTTTAACGAAGCAAAGCTCTGTTACGTCTTTATTTTCTTCTAGGTCAATTACACCTGTATCTTGTAACATTAACAATGCGGGTAGAATCAATGCAATCAGTGGTAATTATCTAGATGACGTCCTTTATGACCTTGACACCCCTGCCACAACTCTAATTCAGGATATTGATAACCTTCAAACTAGTATCAACGAAAGGGTTAGGTTGTCACCACAATCCTCGTCGATAAAAAAGTATTTTTCCAAAGATGGCAAATCTGTTAGCAGCTTCAATTTCCAGTCTCAGGAGTACGATATGGTATCTTTTACTGAGGATTTTGACCATGTAACATCATTGTCTTCTTCTATTCTTGACTCTGAGAAACAAACAGACGACGAAGAAGAAGAGAGTATTCCGGAAGAAATACTACGAGGAGAACCTCTCCACGTATACAACGAAACTAGTGGATCTGATAAAAGTGTCATTTTGCCGACGAAACAAAAATCTGCTCCCATTAACAAGGATAGTAAGCACAGTTCAACTCAGTATGAAGAAAAATCTTTTAAGAAGAATAAAAAGTTCAAAATTTTCGCCAAGTTATTCTGCACTAGGAAATAGTAGAATAAATTTAAGATATATAGACCACTCGATACCCCATCACCTGCATAATTATAGAAAAAATAAATACTAATAGATACCCGATTTATAACACTAGACATTACAATATACGAATTTCATAATAAAATTTTAAGTTCAGACTATAGATAAATAAATAATATGAAGTAAACGTTTCAGGCAAACGCTTATATATATATAGAGAGATAATAAAGGATATGACTTAGTCTCTGTCCCTTCTTTCAAATGAATATTTAATGCCTTTTTTTTTTCGGGTTGTGTGTTCGTGGTGATTTTTTTTATTCTTCTTTTCATTTGGAGACCTCTATGTTGTCTAACTCGTCCTTCTCCTTAGCTGCAGCTTCAGCTTCTAATATGTATGGCAACAGGTAAGGAACATCCTCTTGGGCTTTGATCCATTCGTTTCTTGGCAGTAAATGATGAGTCAACTCGGTTTGGTGAGCCCTGATTATTCTATATGCTCTGGCATAAGATTCATCTTCAGGGAGTCTTCTTAAAGCGGTCTGCATGATGGGATTTTCCTCTGCAATTAAGTCGTCAAATTTGAGCCCTAACTTCTTGTAACCTGCGAGGTTAATGAACTGATTGGCAACTGGAACACATAACTTGGAGAGGACGGGTGACTTCAAAATATAGTCACCAATTCTCGCAATAGACGTAAAAGACTGTGGCATTTTGTTCTTTCTGGAACGTTTAATTACAGTTACTAATATTCTGATAAATTGTCCAACAACAACCTTTACTGCTATTTTTCCAAGCTTTTACATCTCTTCCCTTTTATTACTGCTCTATGAAAGTAAATTGTCAGGCCCCCCGACGGGGTGACCCGATAAAAAGCGCGTCGCTCCTGATTGGTCAAAACAAGATCACAGCGCAGTTACACATCTATAGACAATGTACATATGGCTAATAGGCCTTAATAGTGATACTCTGTTGGTTTTTGGCCTGCTGTGTTGGGGAAACCGCATTGCAGTAACGACTTGTCCACAAGATGAGGATCTTCAGTGAGGTTCTCTAGTTTTTCTCTGTCTTTAACGAGGATCATACCACAGTACCCCGTGGAGTTAATGTTTAACATCAATGGCGGTCCACTCTTGGCATGCGATCTTGGAACTACACAGATCCATTTCTTGGTCAGTAGCACATTGTATGACTTGGTCAACTCCGGAGACTCATTGGTCCAATCTTGGAAAAATGTAAGTGCTCTCTGCATCAAAGATACGTAACACATAGCAAGAAGATCTTCGTCCACTTGATCTGACGATTCCGGCAGCGGCAAGACGAAATGAGCAAAGGAAACCTTATCATCTTGTAATGGCTCTGCGTTGAAGGTGGGCAAAAAATGATCCTTTCCGTTGCACAATACGTCCTGAAAAGGTATAAATTTTTCAGGCATTTGCATGATCTGCAAGTGTTTGTGATCTTGTGAGGAACCGCTATGAGGTCCACAATTATAAAAGACCAGATACCTTTCACAAGTGACATCATCGTCCTTGTCTCCTTGGAGAGAACAGAGCACATTATAAGCAGTCATCAAGTCACTTGGCGTCAAAGCAGATCTCTGGTCTTTAAACTCGCTTGTCACTAGGAGACTATGTTCAGGGACCACAGGAAATTTGTTGAGTAGCAGCTTATATTCTCCGTCACCATTTAGATCTTCAGTCACCACTAGTTCTTCGTCGGGATTGGCGAACGGGTCCTCCGCCTTTGAATCGCTATTCTTGTTAGCGTCTGGCTTAAGTGCCAAAGATGGAGCAAATGTCACCCAATATTGTGTCGTCGTTTGAGGATCTTTCAACTTCTTCGATTCTGCATGCGTTACTTTCAGATGCCCATTCTTTTTGGCTGCAACGAACTTATCGTGGATTTTCTGTTTCAAATTCTCTTCAATCATCTTTGTCTTCCTATTTTCTCTGACTCAGGGGCTCGGTTGCCTTTTAATTTTATTATATTTCAATAGTTCAACACATTTTCGAAACAGGCAAAAGCTTTACACGTGACGTTGGCATGATCGAGTATTATTCATATGGTCGTTCATGATTGCGTATTTACGACAGTATCTCAAAAAGTTTCACTCAAATGCGGAGAACTATCCGCGATCTACGCATTGAGCTCCTTTAGTTTGTAATTGCCGGGACCGTTTTTTTTTTTTTTACTTCTGACTGTTCCACTTAGGAATCTTACATGACGTTAAACGACTAGCGCAGTTCCCGCAATATCGGCCGAAATTTTATTTCACCAACATAACGATGAGTAAAAAGAACTTATGTTTCTGAACAGATTGATCATTAAAACTAAAAAACTACCAGAATAAAGAAATTTATAGTTCCAATTGAGTGCATGCGAAAAGAATCGCAATGCCGCGAATTACTCAAGAGATATCTTACAATTGCGATTATGGCGACAATACTTTCAACCTTGCTATTGATATAGGAGGCACTCTGGCTAAAGTAGTCTTCTCGCCTATACACAGTAACAGGCTGATGTTCTACACCATTGAAACAGAGAAAATTGACAAGTTCATGGAACTTCTGCATTCTATTATCAAAGAACATAACAATGGATGCTATAGAATGACTCATATAATTGCCACTGGTGGTGGCGCCTTCAAGTTTTATGATTTGTTGTATGAAAATTTTCCTCAAATAAAAGGTATATCGAGGTTCGAAGAAATGGAAGGCTTAATTCAGGGTTTAGACTTTTTCATTCATGAGATTCCCGATGAAGTTTTCACTTACAACGATCAAGATGGCGAAAGGATAATACCCACCAGTTCCGGCACCATGGACTCAAAGGCTATCTACCCATACCTTCTAGTCAATATAGGGTCGGGTGTCTCAATATTAAAAGTCACCGAACCAAACAATTTTAGTAGAGTAGGCGGTTCTTCACTGGGAGGAGGAACTCTTTGGGGCCTATTATCACTAATTACTGGCGCTCAAACTTATGATCAGATGCTCGATTGGGCACAAGAGGGTGACAATTCTAGCGTTGATATGCTAGTTGGAGATATTTATGGAACAGACTATAATAAAATTGGCCTAAAGTCGTCAGCTATTGCAAGTTCATTTGGTAAAGTTTTCCAAAATAGAATCACATCTAACAAATCTTTGGAAAACAACGAAAATAAATTATATTCCTCACATGAGTCTATTGAGAAAAACAATGGACAAATGTTTAAGAATCCTGATATTTGTAAAAGTCTTCTATTCGCCATCTCCAACAATATTGGGCAAATAGCTTATTTGCAAGCTAAAATCAATAATATACAGAATATATACTTTGGCGGATCTTATACCAGAGGACATTTGACTACCATGAACACTTTGAGCTACGCTATTAATTTTTGGTCACAAGGATCAAAGCAAGCGTTTTTTCTCAAACATGAAGGCTATTTGGGTGCAATGGGTGCTTTTCTAAGCGCGTCTCGTCATTCATCTACTAAGAAAACAAATACGTAGATAGATTTCACTTTTTTTTTGGCTAGTAATATTACATACATCTTTACCTAGATAATTAATTTATTCGTTTGTTAGCTCGCTTATAATGTCATCCATTACCTCAAAGATTTGCACCTTAGTATTATTTCTGTACTTATTGTTAAATTTACTGTTCGCTTCAATGTCTGTGACTATATTGCCACCCGCTTTTTGTAAAATAGTAATGTCTTTTATCATTGGCCTTTTTAAATCGCTTAAAGATATGGCAATTATATATTGCATATCCTTTATTTCAAATTGTACTTTTCCAAGCTGGGTAAAGATTTCAAAATTTAATATAGTCGTCTTTGACCCTTTGAGTAAAAAGTGCTTTTCCCAAAATTTTGTTAGCAAATTAATTGACTGACATAATTCTGATTCATTGGCCATTAAATGTCCAGAATCCTCTTTTTTTGATTGCTCTCCTTTTCGTATTATTTGATTTTTAACTTCATGCATTTCCTTGAGCTCTTTCGTTAACCTTTGATTTTGCTTCTGCAAAAATAGTAGTTTTTGCCAATTCGTGTATGTCTCTTCCACAAAATCATCTGAATCACTTGAATTTAATATCGTATCTTTTTCTCCCATCATATTCTTATCTTCTTTGTTTGTTAAATTTTTTAGTTCATTGAGCGAATCCCAACAATTTTCAATATCACCAGTGGCTTCCAGATACAACTCATTTATTAAATCTTGCTTTTCTGCAAAGTTGTGACCGGTCTCTTGGATTTCAGCTTTGATTTGTTCTATTTTGCTTTCTTGAACATTCGAAATTTCTTCTTTTAAATCATTAACTCTTTCATTAAGTTTTACAAATTGGGGGTCTTTTTCGGAATCTAACTGCAAAGGTTTCGTCGAGGACAAAGTAAACCTGAAGAAATAGTCCAATGTCTCCTGTTCCAAGTAAGTCAACTTAAGTAACTCCATTAGTTTATTGAACTCCTTGATTTTTGCACTCAGAATTTTTGGATTTACAAAGACCTCCTTTCCCTCTACGTCTAAGCTCTCATCGTTCCTAAGAGGATTCACAAACTTGTTCTCTTCATTTATTGCCAGAATGCTGGAAGTAATTTCGTGCAATGTATTTTTGAGCCTTAGTTCTTGGTTATTTAGCACTTCTTCGCTGCTCACAGCAATAGAATCCTCAATATCCGTTAACACGGTCTCATAGTCCTTTATGCTCGCACTCCCTGTATCCATTTCTTCACTAATTTTGTTTTAAAGCTAGTCTATATGTTTTTTTCTATTGGTTGAAGTTTTTTTGATGCTGCTCATTCTCCTTGTGTTTATAAATAATGAGTTACGCGATCTTCACTTTTTTTACATGTGCTTATATTTAACTGCCTAGTTCCCAAGCGATGGCATTAAAGACAGCCAAATGCTAATTTCTGGTTGAATAACCTGATACGTATGCCCTAAATTATTTTTCCTTTTTAATCTGGAAGATATTGTTTATCCGGATGATATAACGTTCAATTTAATTGATGGGCATTACTAAATATTTTCAATATGACCAATTCGTGTCGACATTCTGCCATAATTAACCTGAGAAAAAAACATTTTTCGTGATCATTTAGCAAGAAACCGCAAGAAACAGCTCACTAAGATGCAAATAACCATTAGATAACTGAAACACACCTACAATGTCCCACCTGAATAAACCCTTCAGGAAGCATCGGCAGCTGACAGAAATACCAAAATGAAAAAAAAAAAAATTTAGAAAGATTCATGTATAGTTTTACATATTGCATAGATGATTTGCAGCGTAACGACGCTAATCCTTTCTTCTCCATTCTCATTGATATTAACGTTGGCTAGATAAATGCTGTCCAACGGAGTGGCTGAAAAATAAATTGTAGTACCTTGTTGGAGACCAAATGTAGACCTCACTATTAACCTCTAGCTAAAGCAGATAAAAGATAAAGATTATAAACTTTGGTTATTGGAAGACCCATCTCAGACATGTGTACCCCCAATATCCAAATATTTCAACGTATTAACAATGAAGTACATCCCTCGCACTCAATAACGCCTCCTAAAGTTCCTTACATTTATATAGTAGTACAAAGGAAATTCTAATTATCAACCTTTGGCTCAGTTCTTTAAAGCGTCGATGGATCTTACGGCAGTGGAGTGCGCAGAAGCAGGATTCACACCTGTTACCAGTCTTCCGTCAGTAATAGAGTAATCATCCCAGGGCCCGACCGGAGCTAAATACTTAGCGCCATATTTTTTAGCAACATCTTCAACGGTTGCCAAATTCTTGGCTTTCAAAATACTATCAACACCCAAAATGGTTTCACCAACATCAGTAAAACCGGTGATAGACTTACCTTCGATCAATGGTCTTCCTGTTTTTTTGTCTGTTAACCCATCAAAAATAGCAGGACCGTGACAAACAGCTGCGACAACACCACCGTTAGCATAAATTTCGGAAGCAATGTCCTGCAAGTCTTTAGCCTTAGGATAGTCAAATAAGGTACCGTGACCTGCAGATGCAAAAAAAATTTGGTAATCATCGGCATTTACTTCTTTTGGTGTCTTAATTTTAGCCAATGTCTTGTTGAAATCTGAGTCTTTATTCTTAAAATCCGTTTCGTCTTGACCATTTAGAAAATCTTTGGCTAAGGAATGCTCATCCCAACCAAATTTTCCGGTTTCAGATACAAAATCGACTTCAAAACCTTCTTTTCGGAATGTGTTGAAGGGATGTAAGGCTTCTACAACAAAAACACCGGTCTTGGCGCCGTCACCGTAGAATACATCGTTATATGAGGTAAGAGCGAGTAAAACTTTTTTTGGGGCCATTATAAATTTGTTTGAGTTTTATCTGTGTAATTAGCCAGTGGGAAGTACTTAAAAATGCCGTTAATAAAATTTAGCGGATGATAAAGAAATGAATGGTTCTCCTTATGGCTGTTTATATATCTGATTTAAAGGGTAACGGAAAGCGGAAGCAATAATGGAACCGTGAAGCCATCCCTTGAAAAAATTTTCCATTTCTTTCATGAAGACTATGTACATACCCCTTATGCCAAGCTTTTTGATTTTCAGGCTAGGAATGAGTAACGTTAATTCTCTGTATACATTCGCCCAGATTTCTTTACGGGATTTATGGATCCGTCAGAACAAAAAGCCGCCCCCCATGGATATCCTGCGTATTAGTCAGCATTATTTCTTTTATTCCGTAGCAGCTAGAAAATCTCCTAGAAAGAACGATCCTATCTGTCGCAACGGTACGTCGTGATTTTTTTATGGGCTTATTCTTCCGAAAGTGTTCATTAAAGCATTTGGTGCATGTTTAATGTTCTATCTTTAATACACGTAGTAAACTTCGTGTTTTCTTCTCTCTGACCTAAATTATTACAGCCATATATAACTTTTTTTTTAAAATTCGGATAACTGGCACAGTACCAAAAGCTAAAATTTCTCACAAAAACATAATTATATGACAAACTGAACTATTCATTGCTACAGGGAATTTCAATAAAATGCGTTCAATGAAGTTGTGAATTTGCTTGCTTGTCTTTCTCGACTTCTTTCAGTATTATACTGCATTTGAATCTGATCACAAACACGAAAGTTCATTTCTTGTTTTGAACTATAAAATCATCATGTCATTTTTTAACTTTTATTTCTTGGCGTCAGATAAAACAAATACCCACTCCCACCTTTTAAAAAGCAAGAAATAAATAAAATGGTTATTTTTGAAAAGTCATATTTAACAAGTGAAATAGACATTGTTTTTAGATTATTTTAATCAACACCTGATATTTTCTTGATATAATATTACATACTGGTACATTCTTATAGACAGCCAGTGTCACGCAGACAAATAACATTGCGGACACAAGCTTTATCAACTATGATGAAATACTTAATTCACAATGCCATTTTGAAAAGTAAGACCACGGAGAGATCAGAAAGGTTGATTCTGCGCATCTGCCATTAGCAGAAATTACAAAAAGATAACAGCAGCGAGCGCAGCGCCCATCAGACCCGTACCAGCGGCGATAGAATCAGCCGCACCCGTGTAATTCACGATTTGAGGAGTTGTGGACGACTTACCGTTAGTGAAAATACCAGCGGTAGTGGTTTGAACTCTTGTAATAGAGGATACCATTTTTGTGCTTGCAGAAGAACTTGATGACCAATTGTTACTTTCATGGGTACGAACAGATTGGGCATCCCTAGAAGAACTCTCTGTGTAAGCTTGCCCAGTTCTAGTAGGGGTAACGATAGTAGCGCTTGACTCAGAGGAGGTGGTAGTAGATGCAACAACTGCAGACGTGAATTTAGAATTAGAGGAATTTTCAGTAGTAGTAGAAGAAAAAGTTCGCACAACAGAAGAGGTTTTTGCAGCAGAAGAAGTCTCAATAGGAGAAGAAGCCTGGACAGAAGATGAAAGAGAAGTCTGAGTGGGAGATAAGCTTTTAACAGAAGTGGTCTCGATAGTAGAGGAGGCCTCTGTAGCAAGATCCTTAGCAGTAGCAGTGGTAGTAGAAGAAGCACCATGAACAGCAGAGGAAGTCTCCGCGGTAGAAGCTTCAGCACTAGAAGCCTCCGCTGTAGAGGAAGAAGAAGTCTCAACAGCAGAAGAAGTCTCAACAGCAGAAGAAGTCTCAACAGCAGAAGAAGTCTCAACAGCAGAGGAAGTCTCAACAGCAGAAGAAGTCTCAACAGCAGAGGAAGTCTCAACAGCAGAGGAAGTCTCAACAGCAGAGGAAGTCTCCACAATAGAGGCCTCAGTGGTGGAGGGAATTTCAATAGCAGAAATACTAGAAGTTGCAACGGTGGAGGCAGGAGCACGTTCACCCTCACCAGTCCATACGAAAGTAGCGTCCTGGGTGACGGTCTTTGTGTAGACATGTCCATTTTTGGT
>ERZ794936.146-NODE-146-length-46339-cov-7.507756_pt1 | contig 46339 bp, 32 predicted proteins | sample MGYA00511083_ERZ794936 | MGnify/ENA primary metagenome ERZ794936 (study PRJEB30137, sample SAMN04331409) | food metagenome | isolation source: Y2 must sample point D1 replicate A | place: Australia: South Australia | collected 2014 ... | reverse complement strand
GAAGGAGATTCTTCCTTCATGAAGCTCAAAGGACGTTTGGAGGAAGTGCTTTGACATTGACTTTTATTTAGTCTTTCTCTGTATCTCCCACTATATGCGTCCAGTGGCAGGTTAGAAGGAGATTCTTCTTTCATGAAGCTCAAAGAACGTTCGGAGGAAGTGCTTTGACTTTGACATTGACTTTTACTAAGTCTTTCTTTGCATTTCTCAATACATTCGTCCGATAAATGTTTAAAATGATATTCTTCTTTCATGAAGCTCAAAGGACGTTTGGAGGAAGTGCTTTGGGTTTGACTTTGACGTTGACTTTTATTTAGTTTTTCTCTGTATCTCTCAATAAAGGCGTCCAGTGGCAGCTTAGAAGTAATTTTTTCTTTTACGAAGCTCAAAGGACGTTTGAAGGAAGTACTTTGGGTTTGACTTTTAATTTTATTAAGGCATTCTTTGCATTTCTGAATACATTCGTCCGGTAACTGTTTAAAATAATATTCTTCTTTCATGAAGCTCAAAGGACGTTCGGAGGAAGTGCTTTGGGTTTGACTCTCGAAAGAAGACTTGAATGATTTGGAAGATCTTTGAGATTTTGGGGTGGTGAAATCCATTTTAGATTGTTAAAAAAATAATAGTTATATGTGGTAATAATAAAAGCAATAGTAACTGTAATATATTCTAAAACAATAAGATTCCTTTTTGGTTTTATAATTTTATAATTTTTGAACATTTAATTTATATTTAATTAAATTAAATTAAAAAGTATAAAAAAGAAGAAGAAATCAAAATCTTCTGATCAGTCAACCAACATCTCCTTATATTCAATTTATATTCACGGGTATTTTTAATTTAATATCAATAATACACAAAACTTTTTGTGTTTTATTGACTTTAATCTACCACAAAGAATTGATTAAATGATATTTAGCAAAATCAATCAAACCAAAAAAAGTACAAAGCCTAATACAGTCTTTGCATAAAAGACCAGAAAAAAATCTTAGGCTAGAAATTTAAAATTGTCAAAAATAACGTTTTAACGCATTATGTGCGTAAATAATGAAAAAAATGCCAATGAATAATTGTGTTTACCCAAATGATAAAAAACACGATTAAACGCATATAATGCAAAAGACACAAAAAAATCAACGATTAAGTGTTTGAAAATTTTTGTTTATGACTTTTTTCCACATATTGGATATTTTTTTGTGGGTGAAAAACAAAAACACAAAACATGCGTGATTGTGTTCGTGTTCTTTTCTTTGAATTTTTTTAAAAAACAAAAAGTTAAAACACTCTGAATCCATAGAAAACTAAGTACATACTCAATACAGAAAAAATGCATTTGAAGGTTTTACTAAGTTTAGCTGCTCTTAGTGCAAAATTTATAAAGGCTGAAGAACAAATAGATGATGATTTAACTGTTGACACTGAAGAAGAAGAAACAGTTATTGACCAACCTGTACAACCAGATTCAATCTTACCAGAAGATCACGATGATTTTTTCAACATCGGTGAAGGGATAAATTTAAAAGGTGAAGCAGAAAAACAACAAAAACCAGTCAACTTCTCTATAGATTTTTCCGTATTTGGTAACAATGGTGACGGTGTTCAAACACCATTCTTGATTGAGAACAATGAGTTGACCTATATCAATTACACCTTCACTAACTACGAAGACTTCAACACTTCTGTTTTGGGTATCGCAGGATCAATTATGAGCGCTGAAACTCAAGAAACTGTAGGTAATATCACAGAAGCTCGTTTGGGACCTTTACTAGTTCAAAGCGGCCAAAACGTTTCTTTTTCTCAAAGTATCAACATTGCATTGGATGAAGGCTACTACTACATTGCCCCTATTGTTCAAGTTATTATGGGTGATAGTGAATCCACAGTTGGTGTTAGTGTACAACCTAAGGTTTTTGATATGTTACCAGGTCCAGTTTCTTTTTTTAACGCAAGTTTCTTATCTATATTATTAACCTGTGGGTTGTTGGCTTACTCTACTTATAGAACCTACCAGAAAACCAACAAAAACGATGGTGCTGAAAAGAAAAAGTTGAAAAAGCTTGCCAAAAACGCTAAGATCGATGCTAATGAATGGACACCAAAGGAATACAAGAAGTAGTTAATGATACAACTTAAAGCACATTTTATGACTGAAAGTCCTTTTTATATACGTTTCATTTCTTTATAAATTAAATAATGATAGTTTTTAAAAAAAAAAAAAAAAAAAGATTAAGAAATAAAAAAAAAACAAAAAATTCATTTTTCTATTTTTAAATTTCATAATACCCTTAATTTTGAACTGGAAACTCATACATAAACCAAATAAACACAATATCCTAAAATTCGTCTTTAGATATTGAAAATTTTGTGAAAAAACCATTGTCATTGTAAAGAATTGTTGTTAGAAAAGAAATAAGAAGGAAATCAAGCATATGTATCTTCAAATAAGTAAAAACCCATCCGATAGGCAGATATGTTTAATTTCGGAAGACTATTCTTTAGTATTCAGAACAGCTTCAAAAAGTATAAACAGTACGGGGTCTGAAATATGTGCACTTGTGGAGTCAGTTACGGTAGAGCAGCTTCAAGGAAACACAAATTTTGATTTTAGTGAAGGCTATCAATACAAAAATCATTTAACTTCTAGATACGAGGGATTTATGGGGTTGTTTAAACTTAGTGATGGAGACATATTCTTGGGATTGATCAAAACATCAAAAACAGCTGGGCATGCCAGACATGTGATAAAAGAAAACGATGCTACTAAAGAGAAATATTTTCAGCCAGCTGAAGCCATTAAACAAATTTTGGATGTGGCTTTTATTAGTTTAACAAGTAGTACTAGTGACATCTATGAAAACATCAATGTAAGCTCTAAAGCAATCTCAGACGCAATAAACAATGATGCAAAATCACTGCATCCTTGTTACGAGCTGAAAAAGCTATTTTGCGATGGAACCTTCTATTTTTCCAATGATTTTGATATTACTAATTACCTGCAGAATAGAGGAAATGAGATTTTTGCACAAAGTTCGTACAAAAAATATAGCAACAGATCTTCCCAAGTGGACTTGACCTTGGAAAAGTTCCAAGATAAAAACGTATGGAATATCAAGATGATTGAGGAAATTATAAATTTAAGAGGAAGAATATCTCAACACGAAAGAGAAAGAATGGACAACGGAATGTTCATTACCTTTATAATCAGAGGGTTTGCTGAAACAAAAATGTTAACGAAAGATTTGTATATGACCAATATATCGAGGATATCAACGGAAGGTAAGGATGAAACTTTGTTAGATTCAACTTCAAAAATAGGAAATGGGGGAGACATATCAACATTTGTTGAAAGTGAAATTATATTGAGCACGCCGAAGTACACAATGTCTTATGTGATATGTTTGGGAAACATACCTATAAATTATGATTTGCAGGAATCACAATTTTTGATTCACTCAAAGAAGAAACTTGAGCTAACATACAGCAATGATGAATCAAGGAACTTTAAGTTGATGTCTAAGCACTTTAACAATTTGATTACGAAATACAATTCAGTAAGCTGTATCAATTTAACTAAATTCAGAGACCAAGGCCAAATGGATCTTAACTTTCTCTATTCCAAGTTGGTTCATGAGATAGATTCGAAAATTAAATTTTTGCCTTTAGAAATCAAGAAAGCTGTTTACAAGAAAATCACATACAAAAATTATGCTGTAGACGATTTATTTCTGGAAGAAAAGAATTCTTCAATGAAAAAGACCCTGTCTCTTATAAAACAAAACATTACAGACTTTGGATGTTTTGTTTATGATAATGAAAATGAGATATTTTTTGGAAAACAAACAGGTGTTATAAGATTAAGCTCAACAAGTAAAAATTCTATAAAAGGTGATAGCACAAGTGAAGGGGATGGTCGTCATAGTACGTATATTAGTAATTCAGGACTTAATTCTGTGAAAAAAATGGTTTTATTTACTAAAGTTATTGCTCAAGAAGTTTTTGGAATAATATTCAATGAGCTCTCTTTGTCCACAACAATCAGAAATAATCTAGTATTTGATGATATGGGTAGTGAGGCTAATGCCATATTTAGAAACCAAACATTTCAAATAGTTAATTTGTTAAGTAGAAACAACCCACATCATGAAAAAATGGCTAGCATCTATAAAAGACTATTCCAATTCAAGTTAAAATTGTATGATCCTCTGCATTCATATGTTTCAACATATTTAAAATACGGAATTAAAAAGGAAATGATGACATACAAAAAAAACATCTCGATATATGCAGTGACTTTTAATGTAGCTGGTGTTACTTGTCCTGATGACTTAAGTGGCTTACTATTTCCAGCTGAAAAGGAAGAAAAAACTTATCATGACATATATTGTATAGGTTTAGAAGAAGCGGTTGACTTAACTCCTGGAAAAATGATAAACACAGATGCTACAGTCAAAACTTTATGGGCTAAGTCATTGCTAAATTCGTTAAATAAGTCTCAGGAAGAGCACTATGCCTTGCTAGGGATGCAGCAATTAGGGGGTGTGATAATGTTTTTATTTACCAAGTCTTCGCAGATGACAAAAATCAAGTCAATTCAATACAGTTTTCACAAGCTAGGATTTGGTGGTATTGCTGCAAATAAGGGTGCCGTTGCCATAAGTTTTGAATACTCAGCTACTAAGTTCTGCTTTATCACTTCACATTTGTCTGCTGGACTAGGAAATATAGAACAAAGACACATTGATTATAAGATGGTGAACGAAAATTTAAGATTTGGAAACAGAAATATAAAAATAGGTTCACATGATGCAATAATATGGATAGGGGATTTGAATTTTAGAATAAACATGAGTAATGAAGAAGCCAAGGCCCTTATTTTGCAAAAAAATTATAAGGGAATGCTTGTTCATGACCAACTACACAAGCAGATGTCTGATGGTGAATCATTTCCATTTTACGAAGAGATGGATATTAGTTTTGATCCAACATACAAGTTTGACAAAAACACAGATACATATGATACCAGCGAAAAATCAAGAATACCTGCATGGACAGATAGAATTTTATCTAAAGGGTCTGTACTAGAGCAAAAAGCTTACCAAAGTATAAAGGAAGTTAAGTTTTCTGATCACAGACCCGTTTTTGGAATATTTGAAGCCAAAGTTGTGGTTTTGGATGAAAATTTAAAATTGAGTCTAATCAATAGCATTTATGCACGCTTGAAAAAACAGTTGGAAAAATATGATATACAAGAGAGATTGCTGATACTAGATCTTGCAGAAAAAGAGCTAATCTCGTCCAGTAGAAAAGAGAAAAAAAAAATTAACATTTCAAAAACCCATCATGTCCCTATATTGACTGATGATAGCAAAATTCTTGGTGCAGATGAAATATACTTAAAGCAGTACTATGACAGCAAAAATCAAAAACTCCCTCCACCTTCAGACTTTTATCACAAATGGTGGATAGGAGAAGCTAGTAAACCAGCGGTTGTTGATATCAATGTGGATTCAAAAGAGTTTTTGATTAATTTGAATAAAGCATCAAATCCATTTGAAGATACTGAAAATGAGCCAATTTTTAAAAAAAGGATTTAGGCATAGCTCTTATATATAGGTGTTATTTGTTTTAGTTGTGATTTGTTCATTGGATCTTATTTATTCACGTGATTCATATATTCTAATTCAAGTGTTTATGACACGTTGTATTGAAAAAAAAAACAAAAAAAACTCTGAAAAAAAAAATTTAAAATAAATAACAAAAACAATTCACACTTGTAAAACACAAACCAAAAAGAAAACAACAAAAAAACAAAAGCGACTTACCGTGATAAACAAGTTGCACACAACAAACTAAATACAATTATTATAATAGCATGATTTCAATTTCCTTATTTAAGAAGTTTGTTATATTCTATTCATTATTTGCTTTTGCTTTAGCCAAATCAGTATTATTTTTACATGATTTTGAAGAAGATGAACTAAATAATTACACTGTTTTTACTGATTACCTAAATGAAGATAATGATTATGATGTGACTTTAGTTAATATTAAAGAAACTAGTGTTAATGTTTTGTCTGGTGATAAACAAACCAACTTGTTTGACGAATTAATTTTTGCTCCATTCACTTCTACAAAAATCAAGGGTTTAACAGAAAAGAATATTATGCAGTTTTATGAAAATGGTGGTAATATATTGATTGTAGGCTCTCCATCTCAAAGCAACAATAATCCAATTAGAAAGTTTTTGAATTCTATAGGTATCTATCCTTCACCAAAGAATTACATAACCGAGGATTATGAAGCCGATAATAAGTCAGCTTTGTTGTTTCAAGACTCAAAGTTATTTTTAAATGATTATATTTTTGACAACTCATTGAAAAACAAAGCTGTTGCTTTTGAAAGAAGTTCTTCATCATTGATTGACACAAATGAAATGATCTTCCCTATCATTGCTCAATCTGACTACATGAAGAGTTCTTATGAAGAAAACGTCTGGGCTTTATCTAACCAAGGGTTTTTGGCTGTCGCTTTTCAAAACTTGAAGAACAATAGAATATCTTGGATTGGTACTGATTCTATTTTCAAAAATGACAAAATATTTGAATTGGATAACTACGAATTTGTCAAGTCTGTCACTAAATGGACATTTCAAGAAAAGTCTATGCTAAAGGTTACAGATTTTAGCCATTACCAAGTTGCTGAAAAGACCAATCATTACTTAAATGAAGTTTCTTATTTGATGGAAGAATCTACTGAAGAATATACTTTGACATTCGAGGAAGAACCTTATAAAGTAAAGGATACTGTTGTTGTTGACTTATATGTTGAGCTATTGGACGATGTTGATAAAGCCGGTAATGAAGTTTATAAGTCATTTGAAGCTGATGATATTCAATTTGAATTAAGAATGATTGATCCATACTATAGAATTAACCTAAGTAAAGATGAACACGATAGTACTCGTTTCTCTACTGGTAAATTTGATTTGCCAGACCAATTCGGTATTTTTACCTTTGCTGTAAAATACTGTAGAAAGGGGTTGTCTTATATTGATGTTAAAGACATCAAAGCCATTAGACATTTTGCACATTCTGAATATCCAAGATCATATGAAATAAGAAATTCTTGGGTTTATTTGTGCACAATTGGATCCGTGATCTCTATTTGGTTTGTTTTTGTTATACTTTTTATTGTAACCAGCAAGAGAGTCAAAACCCAAACTGTTACCAAGGAAAAAAAAGAAATTTGATTTAAAGCAAGTATCAAAATTATAAACAAAAAACACAACAAAAAATATATTATTCTTAAGTTTATATTTTTCAAATTTATTTGTCTTTTTTTAACATTAAATTATTATTGAAGAATCACGTGAATTTATATATCCGATTTTGTAGCTTTTATAAATGAATTCGTTTCATTTTTTAAAAAAAAGTTTTTAACTGGTGTGTGAAAAACCATAATAGAAGGTAAATCTGAGTACTATACATCCATACAAAATCTCAATAAATATACGATGTCAGCTGCTCAATTCCAACAAAAATATGAAGTTATGCAACAAGTGGAGTCTAGGCTACAGAATTTCAAGAAAGAGCATGAAGAAACTACCCTAGTACTAAATCAAATTGAAGATATTAGAAAAACTAAGGAGAACCAAAAAGACTTTGATCAAAGAAAATGTTATCGTTCTGTTGGTGGATCATTAGTGGAGACAACTGCAGGTGAAGTCATACCTCACTTGAATGAAAAACTAGAAAAACTAACAGTATTAGTTAGTGAGCTACAAAGAGATTATGATGAATTAAGTGAAGAAATAAGACAAGATGCTATTGAATTCCAAAAGAAAAATCAAAAGTAGAGAATAGAGAGGCGTTTACAACAAACTATATAAAAAGCAACATAAAAATGTTAAACCACACCCAATCCAACTAGTCATTGACATTGTATTGTCAAATATTATGCAGCTAATGACCAGAGATAGTAGTTTTCTAAAAGTTAAGGTTATGTTCAAAATGATGAAATTAGATGAACCCAAATTACTGGCTAATAAATTCACTCCATAAATACATATGCTCTGTGTGATACAATTGATAATGAGCTTTGTTACAAACAAGCTGTTAGTTTGAAAACTTTTGGAGATAAATATGAGGTTTTGTTCGATAGATTTTTTGTTGAACACTAACAAAATAGGCATTGATAAAACGTGTTGAGCTACCATGACTTCTTTCCAACAATCTTTTCCGTGTTGGTCATAAATTTTACAATTGTAAATTTGAAGCAATGATGCCATTATAGAAGATGTAAGGAGTACACATATACCTGCAGCAAAATCTGAGTTAGGTTTTATGCCAAGCACATCTTTTGCTATTTGATTTCCATTGAACATATTGGAAACGAAGCTTTTATAGTTATAGTAGTCTAAAATGCTGATATCATGGTTTTTATATACTAATGTAACAATGCACCCAATGGTAATCAATACACATAATAAGACTTGCAAAAATGAGTATCTTTTATTCAGTATGAATGAACCTAAAATCAAATTTATCAAAACATTTAAACTTTTAAATACTATATGACATGGTACGGTGACACCAGAAAAACTGAATGCATAATTGTTTAGCCAGTTTCCACCCAAAAATAGCAGGGTCGAAATCAATTGTTTGCGTATAGGCACTTTCCTGGATTTGAAATTGGCAAAAATGTAAGGTATATTGATCAATATCGTATAATTCAATTGGAAAAAGGTTACAAAGCTAGTTAAGTTTTGAAACTGCGTGTAGTTGGCATTTATGAGACTTTCAAATGAGATGACATTGCTGCAGCAACCACCAAAAATTAAAACTATGGCAAAAGGTACCGATAGGAGAAGATGACTTTTGTAACTGTCCTTTTTAGACTTTTTTATGTTTTTCATTTGTAGTATATATATATATATCCTGTTTTAATCCAGCAAAAATATGAGCTGATTGGTTCAGTAATGGTATATTCATTACAATTTTAGAATCATAGATTAATGAAGTGTCTTTTTTCTAAAACAAAAAAAAAAAGCAACACGAAAAATTTAATTTACAACTTATATACAGCGTGAATCATGTATTTTTGGTGGCTGATAAGTCTGAATTTTCCAAAATCAATTTGAAATCATCAAACATTCCTAAGTTTAAGTATTCGGTTACCAAATCCGTGTTGTTGCTTTTAACTATTTCATGTTGTTGTTCTATAAGCTCTACAAATTTGGGATCTATTGGAAGAAATCCTAAAAATTTCAAATCCAGTTCTTGGCACAACTTTTCACCCCCACCTTTATTAAAGATATCTGTGCAGTCAGCACAATGAGGACACTTAAATCCAGACATGTTCTCTATAACCCCTAAAATATCTAGTTCAACAAGTTTACAAAAATTGATTTGTTTTTTCACATCGTTGACTGAAACTCTTTGTGGTGTAGTTACAATAATTGATTTAACATTTATATTATTGATATTTTCTAACAATCTTAAGTTTTCAACTATGGCGATGTGCTCATCAGTTGTTCCTGGAGGTGTATCAATTATCAGATAATCTAAAGGTTCTTCTCCCCAATATACGTCATCTATAAACTGTCTAATCATTGCTTGTCTTTTAGGTCCTTTCCAAACTACAGAATCATTCTTGCTGTCGTTTAATAAGAAACCTAAAGACATAATTTTCAAAACATTCTTTTTATTTAGTATGGACTTTTCAATAGGTAGCCACCCATTTCTACTTTGAAATATTTTTTCGTTTTCTAAATCAAAAAATCTCGGTATAGAAGGTCCTGTTAAATCTATATCAAGCACACCTACCTTGTTGTTATTTATTGATGATAGGGCCAATGCAAGTTGTGTGGTCACAGATGATTTACCTACACCACCTTTCCCAGATAACACAAGTATTATATTTTTTGTCTTATTAATACTTTTATCCATTCAATTTTGTTTTTTTTGTTTTGAATATATGGTAAATATATATTTCGTATTGGTTATACTTTCAATGATCAAAAAGTACAATTATGATTTGCATTATGTAATTTTCCAATGCACAGTAAGCATTTAAACTCCTTTAGTGAAAGAAAATTAGTTTGGCGGGTGTATATCTTTGTACGGATATTAAAAAAGTAGCACGTGATTTCAAAGCACTATATATATATTTAACAATCAAAAAAACCCGGACTTAAGAGATATGCTGGTACCAAAGTTTGAAAAAAAAAAAAAACTTTGCTAAGGGAAAAAAAAAAAAAATAGGAGCCAAATTCACCAGGTAGCATTTTAATGATGATTGAACAATTTCGTAAATTATTTGATTTCATTTTTATTATTAATTTCATTTGAGATAACTGATATATATATAAAACACCGGACATACATCTGGTTTTTTTCTTTTTTAAGAATTTAAAGCAGTTTTAAATGAATACAGGCAGCAGAGTTAATTTATTTGACTCAACATTTAACACAAGTCATACATCATACACCAATAATTCACTTCTTCGCAAAGCTAATAATATAGATATTGACGATGGTGACTTTAATTCAGCACCAGTTGACTATAGCGAAACACTTATGAATCAGCTAGAGTCTCAAAATGACGAAGAAATTTCCGGAATGCACTTAAGACTGAAGAAACTTAAGAATTTATCTTTAAAAATGAACGACGAAATAGACTTTTCTAATAATGATATTATAAACAACCTAAATGGTACTTTTGGTGAGACTGTTGATAAACTTAAGAATGTAATGACGAAAGCAAAAGACATGGCCGATAGATCAAGAATAAGTTTTAAAACCTGGCTAACAGTATTTTTTTTTGTATCATTATTATTTTTATATATTTGGCTTTTTTAAAAAAAAAAAAAAAAAAACAAGAATTATTTCGATTTCAAAATAAAAACATTGTAAAGCTATAGATCAATGAAGCAAAAATATCCATGTTAAAGATTACAGTATATACACGCTGCTTATTGGTTAGAAATAGCGTTATCTAAATCAGCAAATAGAGCATCTAGATCAAATTCTTGAGTGAAGTCATTGACAACAACAGTTGTGGCACCAACAGAATTTCCAGCAACCTTGGCTTGTTTTTCACTTTCGGTTTTTTGTTGATCTAATAGAGCATCTTGTAAAGTGGCTATGTTTTTAGGTAGTGACCAACTTAAGATCTTACCATCTCTCCAGTCGTTCAATACACTGACAGCAGTAGAATGGAAGTTTGGAACACCACCCTTACCAATTCTACCTCTTTGTCTGGAAATATGAATTAAGAAATGCTTGGTGAACATATCCAAGTCACTTGTTGGGATAGGAGGAAGATCATAGTAATCCTTGAATATAGTAACTTGCTCATCGTTATTACTAATCTTAGTTAACAGCTTTTTGACTATAACTTCTGGATCTTTCATGTATTTGGTAGGAATACAGTTCAATATGGATAACTCTAAGTTCTTTTCCTTGATATTCTTACCTCTTATTTCATTAGGGAATACAATACCTGGAGAATCTAAGATTTTTAATTTATTATCAATTTTAACTTCTCTTAAATGAGTAGTGACACCAGCTTGGTTACCAACAGTACAAACACCACTGTTTGGACCTCTAGTGTTAGTTAAAGCATTGATGATGGAAGACTTACCGACATTAGGATAACCTAAAACACCAACGGTTATACTTCTCTTTAAGTTAGCATCAGTGGCATATTTCTTTAATGATTCTAGTAATTTAGAAGCAGTGGCACTACTACTCAACTTTTTGTTAAATCTACCGTTGTTAGCATGGGTTGAAGAACCCATGAATGGAATAACTGGGAATTGGGAACCTAAGTGAGTCATCCAAATCTTTAAAACATTTTCTGGAACCAAATCAACCTTGTTCAATATGTATATCAATTTCTTAGTACCATTGAATTTAGTTAAAACACTTTCTTCAACAGCCTTGGATCTAGTAAGATCTGGATCTCTGGCATCTAAAACATAAAGAAGAATGTCGGAGTTATCTAAGACAACCTTGAAGATCTTGTCGTATTGTTTTCTAGACTTTTCTAAATCTTGGTGTAATTCGGAGACTTGGTCATCATCATCCTCATCACTTTCTAGATCGTAATCTTGATAGTCAACACCGTTTTTATATTCTTGTGCTGGCTTAACTTTACCATCAAATTCTTCAGCAGCACGTTGAGCACTTTCTAATAAAGCAGCCATGCCATCTTCTTCACCATCGGCCATATCTTCATCGTCTTCACTGACTTCATCACCATTTTCTAAGGCAATTCTCTTCTTTTCAATTTTATCAAGTCTTTGTTTTTCCTTGATTTCTTCATCTTGAGCTCTCTTCATTTCAATTTGTTCTAAAATTTTGTTCTTGTATGGGAACATGGAAGGAATGGAAACATCCTTATTGGTTCTTGATTTCCAAGTAACGTCTTTTTTAGCTAGTTTTCTATTCTTTCTGTTTTGAGCAAGGGCTTTCTTCTTGATACCTTCTCTCATTCTAGTAGAGGTTCTTTTAGATTGTTTTTTTCTAATTCTCATTTTCTTACCGTGGATTTAACTTAGTTTTGTTTGGTTTTTCTCTTTTCTTTGTGTCTTCAACAAATATTGCTATATGATTAAGACCTATGTTGATATTTAAAAAGAAAAAACCGAAAGTTAATAATAAAAAAAAAAATAAAGCAGAAAAAAGAAAAAGCAAGAAATTATACAATATTTCCCAAATAGGAAATTATCTAATCAATGATCACGTGAATTTCACGCATGCAGGTTTTAAAAAAAGAAATAAAAAAAAAAATTTAATCAAAGCAGCATATAAATACCTTTATACACAACTATTGTAAGTTGTTCTCCTTCTTTATTCTTATAAAAGTTTGAATGGCATCATTTTTATTAAACTTCAAAGCCGTTTCTATTTTGTTTGGTCCCTTGCTGTAGTACTTGTCAATTAAGGAATACAATTTCAAAAAGAAACTAACCAAATCACCTTGTATGCTAGACCAAATTTTGGAAACAAATAGCGTCATGTATTCAGACACCAAATCCATGTTGATTTGTGAATGGTCATCCGACATTTGAGAAATAATGGTTTTTTCAAGGTTTGAGGTGCATTTTACAATTTCCATGTAAATGTTTTCGATTATTTTTGTAATTACTCCAGAGTCATAATCCAAAAGAATTTGATTTAAGTTGTTTCCACTGTAAGCAATGTAAGTTGATGGATCGTTATTATTAGAATTGGAATCTATTATAGCCCATGAAGACTTAACAAATACGTATAGCTTGAAAAAGTTTTCTTTGATTAATATTTCAGATAGTTTGGTTTTAAAGAAATCATTTTGTTTTTTCTTGACATCGTTTAAGTAACCGGTAACTACATCGCTAGTATTGTACAAGGACAAAAACTGTGTACAGTACCCACACAAAAAATTCATTGTTAACATACTGTCAACTCCAGATTTAATTTGATCTGATTCCATGTAAGTTGTACTGGATATTTCTAAACTTTCCTCGTTTGACTTTAGCAATTCATAAACAGATGAGAACTGCTCTACCAAAATTTTACAAAACTTCTCATAACTAGAGTTGATAAGTGAGCGAGTTATTGGAACGACTTCATTTTGTTTGTCTATAGATAGATTGTGAATCAAAAATTCTATATCTTGGAAAACTGCAAAATAAAATAAAGTAATATTTTGAACAACAGATTCAAGTTTAGATATGGAAGTGTGTATTTTATCTTTTGATAATGATAGTTTATATCTTTGGAATTCAATACTTTTACTCTCAACAAATCCTTCTATCTCAAGTTTAATCTTTGCCATAAAGCTCTCAAAGCTGTTTTGTATAAACAAGCAATCGTTAGTATTTTTTAGATGAATCATATCATACAATTTCTTTTCAACAACAAACATCAATGGGTTTAATAAATGAATGTGTTTTAACTTTAACATATTTGTGACAACAATGAAAAAGTTGGATAATTTAAAGCTGAAGATTGCAGAACATAATTCCCATCTAAATTCCAACACGCTGGTATCAAAAGTATAATTGTTTTCCAATGGAATACACAAGTTAACTATTCTCTTTATTGGAATTTGAGAATTTTTCAAAAATAGAGATAAGTCAGTGGATTCATCATTGGAATTAAGATGGAAGAATACACACACAAAGTTTTGATAGTGCAGTGGTAGTGTTTCTATAAAGTTCAAAGCCTTGATGACATTGATTAGTACAGTAGATTCCTTATAATCTGTTAGAATATTAACTTTCTTAGTGCTGACGTACTCCTTCCAGGATTTCAACAAACTATCAAGGTTTTTAAATTCTAACATGGTAACAGCACTAGAAATATTGGATACTGCGTCGTTGGAACTTGTATTTGATAATCCACTTGGCGTATCTCCATAAACTTGGTTGACTATATTGCTAGTTTGATTATAATTATTGGAATTTCCAACAAGTGTTTTTCTTCTTGGTTGGATCAATTCCTTAATCTCAAACATGCGATCATCTAATAGTTTTGAATATAGATTTTCAAGTACCTTATTACAATATTCCATAATCACTTCGTAGTCTTCAATGGACACTAACTTTATGAATAAGATTATTGAATTATATGGAATAATACTTGATAGCTCTGATAATGAACTCTTTGATGAAATTGAAGACATTAACTTTGATTTGAAAAAATCAGTAAACTTATCAATGAATGCTTCAGTTATATTTTCATATTGTTGACTCTTGGTAGTTAGATCAACTAATTTATTAACCCATGCATAAGAATCATCATTGTCATTGGAAGAATTAGAAGCCTTTCTTGTAATAGTAATGGCTTTAAACAATTTTTCTAATAAGCTCTCAATTTCGTGGAGGTTGTTAATAGAAAATTCCAATTCCAGTAAAGTTTGAAGCTCTGATAAATTTACGTTTAAATCTCTAACAACATTTTCCATGGTTTCTGTGACTGTTTTGCTATTATAAGCCAACAGCTTGATGCTGTCGTCTGCTTTAATTATATCATAAGCTTCAGATTCGTACTTACTGTACTCGGTTCTAAAAAAGTTTTGTATTTTATCGATATTTTGATATGAATCTTTGATTTCTGATACATTTTGACCATATTGACTATCATTGTTGTTAGTATCAAAATCAGTAGCTAATTTCATCAAGTTTTGGGCGTAAATATTGGATATTTCTAAATGCTTAGCCTCAAATTTATTTATAATAGCCTTCATATCATCGTTTATATTCCAATCTATAGCATCCATTATTTGTACCAAAGTTTCATCATCAACTTCAACTTCAGATTCAGCTTCATTATGGGAAATGGTTTTTTTTGACGGACTTTCATAAATATCATCAAAGTCTATAGGTTCAGCATCAAACTCCAAATTGTTTAAGTTGTTATCTTCATAGTCATCAACACCATTTGGTACAACCTCATCATCAAGATTTAAGGACTTGACAGGTGTTTGTGTTTTTAATAAAGGTGCTTCATTCAATTTAATCAATTCATTTTCCAAAGATCTTTCTAAATCTATATCATCAGGCTTTATCGACTGTTTCAAAGGCGACTGCTTCTTCACTGGTGAGTTTATACCCTTGTCTGTATAATTCATGTTATCAATAAATTCCAGTTGTTGAGAAGTGGAGTCATCTTCATAAAAGTTCATTAAATTTTCAGCCGAGTCTAATGGAGATTTATCTTGTTGAACTGTTTCTTGTGCTATTGGTGTTGCTGGGACAAAAGGTGTTTGTGTTTTTTTTTGAATAACTTTAGGCTCATTAATGCTCTTTATAGGTGTTTTAACTGAAAGTTTGGAACTTGCTCTGGAATCAGATCTTGAGTCTGAATGAATTGTTACTGGCTTATTTAGATCTTCAGAACTATCTTCAATTATAGACTCAAATTGTGGCTTACCTTGAACACTTGGGGATCTTCTGTGATGATTATTAACATTGTAATTTGGAGGTTCTGTAGTATTGGAAACTGAGTTTATGTCTTTGTCATTAAGAGTTGAAGTTACCCTTTGATTCACTATTGGATTTGAAGAAAGACCTTTGCTTTCTTGTTGAGCAGGTGCTGGACTTAAAGGATTTGATAGAGCTCTCTTGTAAGAAGTCTCATTTAAATACCACAGTCCTAAATCCCAACCAATTAATTCCGGCACATGGTTGGCAAAATGATCCATGAATATCTTGACTAGTGTCTTAATAAAAGCAGTTCTTTCTCTTCCCGAATTGGTTTCCCAATAATAAGTTTTATTCATATTTAATAAAAACCCTTCATTGTTATCTGGATTATTAATGACCTGTTTTAAATCTTTTAAAAGCCATGTTCTACCTATTTGAATAGATCCGTCTGAGTTTTCTCTAGCTTTGTGAACTTGTGGCTGCTTTAATTGCTTATTAAATGATATAATCAGGATTCTCTTTTTCTTATTTGTTAGCAAAGACTGATAATTACTAGGGGGTTTACTATTATTGTACAATTGATCTTCTAGGACTCTTACATGTGTATAGTACTGATGAATAGGAGATCCTTCCTTATCCAGTCCGTGTTTTGTAAAACAGTAATAAATTATTGATTTTCTATCTCTCTCGAATTGCTCTGCTAGCAAATTGCTGCTAACAGATGACACTGAACTTGTTTTTTTATGGGTATTTTGTCGAGTACTCATCTTAGTAAATAAAATTTATTATTGAATCTGATACCTGATATAGTAGTGGTTTATTGTTGTTTTTTATTTTTTGGCAGGTTTATTAGGTCTATATCTTATTTATAAATTTAAAAAAAAAAAAAAAAAGCTTCAGATCACGTAACACCTTTAAATTTCACTAATAATAAACAAAAATAAAAATTTTTTAAAAATTAATCTCCCCAACGTATACCCGAGCTTCTGTAGCGCATCACGTGCTTTAAGCTACAAATGTGTAGCGCCAAAAATTACCAATATTTACTTTTTGGTTTATATCCGATTTTTGTAGTATGACACGTGCTGTTTGATACAAATGTGTAGCGCCAAACAACTGTATCAAAATTTTTCTTTTCATCTGGTCCGTTTCAGGGAGTGAAAATGGGAACATGACAAAAAAAGAAAAAAGAAACATCGTTTAAGTTGTATCTTTTATAACATTGTTGATAAAGATAGTAAGATATCACAAGACCAATTCTTAATAAATTAATAATTTCTTCTATTAAAAAAAAAAAAACTAAATAATGTCTGTTGATTTTTCTACCTTAGCCCAACAATTCACTGAATTCTACTACAACCAATTTGATCAAGATAGATCTCAATTAGGTAACTTATACAGAAACGAATCCATGTTAACTTTTGAAACTTCCCAAGTTCAAGGTGTTGCTTCTATTGTTGAAAAGTTAACTTCTTTACCTTTCCAAAAAGTTACTCATAGAATCACTACTTTGGATGCCCAACCATGTTCTCCACAAGGTGATGTTTTAGTTATGATCACTGGTGAATTATTAATTGATGATGAAACTAACGCTCAAAGATTTTCTCAAGTCTTCCACTTGATTCCAGAAGGTCAATCTTACTACGTTTTCAACGATATCTTCAGATTAAACTACGGTTCTTAAGTTTAGCTTAATCGATGAGTTGTTTTTAATAATAGTAATAAAACAGTTTTGGCTGTTTATACATTTATATATAAAGAATAAATATGAATATATGTGATTACAGACATTGCTTACCTGCTGAAAGTCTTTTCTTTGGCCGTGTATTTGCTTGTGTATGAAATTTGAATATTTCTGTTTACGTTTCGGATATAAACCATTTGCTATCTTGTGTAGCTGTTTCTTTTAATATTCTTAAAAGTTTTTTTCTCTCTCTCTCTCTTTCTTCAAGAATTTAAAAAACAGCAAATTGAATTGATATTACACATAACCCAAACAAAGAAGTATTATTTACTCGTGAGGTGAAACATTGAACTAATTGCTACTAGTACCGAAAAATGAGTGTTAAAGATACGTACTATTACGATATACTAGAAATTGCACCTGATGCTACAATCAAGGAAATTCGTAAAGCCTATAAAATTCAATCAATAAAGACTCATCCTGATAAAAACAGAGACAATGCTGAAGAAGCTATATTGAAATTTCAACTTGTTTCTGAAGCTTATCAGATTTTAAGCGATGACTCTTTAAGATTAAAGTATGATCAAATAGGTAGAGAAGCAATGAAGTCAACAAAAGGAAGTGCTGATTTTGAAAATGCTACTGATTTGTTCTCCACCATTTTTGGTAGTGACCAATTTTTTTCTTACATTGGTGAATTGAACTTATTCAAATCAGTTCAAGAAAGTGAATCTTTGATTAATAAACAAGAAGAGTTGAGTTTACTTGAAAAGGAATTAAAAGAAGCTGAAGAGGATGAGCAGCAATGGTGGGAATTTGATAACTTTACCAAGAAAAAACTTTTACACCTTAAATTTCTGATAGAATATGATATGGAAACTTTGAAAGACTTTGACAAGTTGTTAAAGAACGAATTGAAGCAAGAGCTAGTGAATAACGAAAAGAAATTTGTGGAAAAGTATTGCACTCATTTCTTGAATGACTTTTATAGCTTTTTAAAAAGAAATGAAAACTACAAAGTAGTAAAAAAAACTATTGGACAAGAAGATACAAAAGAAGACCTTGTTTTGCCTTTGTTGAGTTTGATAGATTCATTACAGCCTATAATCCAAGAAAAAATATCTTTATCTGATGAATACTTGGCTGCGTATAAGGAAGAAGAAGACAGATCAAAGCTTCTACACGAAGAATTAAAAACCAAGTCTCAAAAAGGAGAATCTTCTCTATTCAGTTCAGAAATTTCAAAAGCTTCTCATAAAGAGCACAATGATAAAATTAAGAAAGTCACAGATTCTGTAAATAATTCATACACTCAAATAATAAAATGCATAGAAACATTCAATATGCACATAGGTAATGTATCAAAGTCTACGAGACCAGAAGCTAAAAGTGATAAGATCACTAAAAGTCCATACTTGAGCAAAAAACAAAAGAGCAATTCTTCATCTGACAGTGCGCTAGCTCTTGTTAATGGCATTGGAAGCCTTAATATTGACAAGACCCAGCCATATGTGTGTCAAGTTCAAGACAAATACGACCAATTAAAAGCAAATCTAGATGCAGAAAATGAAAAGTTTGTGCGTAAACAAAAACAAGCTGAAGAAGCTACTGTTAAAACTTTGAAAGAAGCTTTGATAGAAAAACTTTCTGTTCTTACTGAATCTGCAAACGACGAAGCTTGCATAGCATCATTCAAGTCTAAGATGCAAATAGAAGCAGATGACCTAAAGATGGAATCTTTTGGTGTGCAACTTTTACATACCATTGGTAAAGTATACACATCAAAGGCAAAGATATACATGCACTCTCATGACTACTGGCATATTGGTGGATGGTCAGGCATGTTTAAAGAAAAATTCAACTTTGTCAAAGACACAGTGGAGATGATAAGTGTTGGGTTGGATGCACGTGCTATGCAATCGGAAATGGAATTAGCAAAAGAACGTTTTGAAAAGCAAAACAAAAAGGACCCAGAACAAGAAGATGCTGAGTTAGTGGATGAGATAGCTCCCCCAACTGAAGAAGAATTAAGAGAAATGGAAACCTTGATGATGGGAAAGGCCTTGTCAGCAGCTTGGTACGGGTCAAGATATGAAATCATTTCTAAATTGAAGCAGGTTTGCGATGCCGTTTTATATGATGATACCATTAGTAAAGAAAAGCAATATAATAGAGCACAAGCATTGTACTATGTAGGTAAAGTATTCAAAACGACCGAAAGAACACAAAAAGAACAAGAAGAAGCTCAAATATATGAAGAGATGTTTATGGCTTCCAGAGACAAAACAGCTAAGGACTTCAGAAACAAAAAATAAATAATTTAACATATTTTTTATTTATAACTAAAAAGTAACTTATAGAAAACAAGTTCTTTTATCATTATTATTACTATTCTTTTGCTGTATATATAATAATTACCTACTTTTTGTTTTCATTTATTGACAACTTATATATCACGACATTCTATAATGCTTAAATTTTCATATTCCATAAACCATCACCTAAATAATGGATGACTTCAACAGCAATACCTTTATTTTGGTTTTTAATATCTTCACCGGACATTTTCAACTTACCTACACAAAGAGCAGATTCTTTACCTTCAGCATAAACAAAGACTAAGTCATTAACCTTAACATCATCAGAAGGAAGAATACCACCCTTGGATGTGATACCAGGACACATGATATCAGAACCACCTAATATGAACTTGATAGCACCCTTGTCAACTTGTAAGCTTTTAAAGCAACCTCTGGAGAACTTGTGGACAAATTTCAAGTGTGGAATATATTCATCAGTATAGAATTGGGCAAATAAAATCTGGTTGTCGCATGTGTACAATGACAATCTGTCTTCACATTTTACTAATGACAATGGCTTCTTTTTTGGAATTACTTCTTCTAATTCATCGGCTGTTATGCTTGGATATTTAGCAATCAGTTCTTGTTTCAAGTTTCTGGAGAAACTTGATTTCAATTGAGATTCTCCCTTAATATCTTGTTTAGTCAACTTCTTGAACATGCTGTTTGTGTGTGGTTGTGTTTGGGTTGTTGATAGCCATTTCAATGAACTTGTTCAAAGAAGAAAACACTTTTAATCGACATTATATTTTTGCCTCGTGAATTTTTTTTCTCATTTTTTTTTGGGTGCAAGGAGTAAAAAAAATGGCTGTGTTTAAAGAGTGGTATTCATTTCTTTTTTTTACTCATGATTACAAGGGTATTTTGTTTACCTTAAAGAATGTTGTATTAAAACCAAAATATCATTAGGAAAACTACCCCTACTAGTTTGGTTAAGGTTTAATTCTTTTTCGGTTTTTTTTTCTGCTCTAGATCTTATTTTATTTCCAGCTTAATTATACACAACACTTTGAAATAGTCACCATGGGATTCTTCAACTCAACACCGTCCATATACGTCTCTAAGGTAGGAGCCAACATATCCGAGACATTTGAGTACATCAAAATTAAGTTTAATGCTTTCATAACAAATGGGATAACCATCAACTTTCTGCTTCCCCTAATAAACGGTATATTCTTAGGGTTTGGAGAAATCTTAGCCAAAGACGTTTATTTTAAATACATTGCAGCACCAGTTGTTCAGAGAAAAGTAAGTAAGTATTAAGTCAAGAGCTACTGGTAGTTTGAGATTCATCGTTAAAGTTTCCGGGTTGTATATAAGTATATATAGCTTATCATTGTATTTCAATGTTACTTTCTTCAAATGAAATATAATCTGGATTTTGACCTACGTAAATGTTGATGTTTTTCTCACATATCTTACATGTTTTTTTCAGCAGCAATGATTTGATGTTAGCATCAGAGCCTGCTGATTTCATGTCATGAACCGTTAAAAGCTCTTGTTTTGTGTTGTATTTTTTATTGGTAAAGCATTTTTTACAATAATAGTTCTTGTAGTTTTTAGAAACTGTCAATGCACCTTTATTTTTCATCAAGTATTTATCTAGTGATTGGTTGTAAACATTTGATAAAATAGACATAATATTGTTTTCAGTTTGTAAAGACAGCTCAGTGTTCAATTCGGACAACTGCTTGGTGTAGCTGACCTTATGGTATACATCAGAGATGCTGCCTGGAGGTTTCGATTTTTTATTGACTTTTTGAGAGTCTTGTCTTTTTGCAAGTTCATCTCGTCTATTTTGTTGCTTTGACTGCTGTTTATTCTTAAAATACTTCTTTTTTGATGGCTTTTCAACAACCAGTGGCTCAGATTTTTCCATATTCCTACTGCTATTGGGGGTTTAATTCAGTAGTTAAATATGGTTTAAGTGATGATTTCGGCTTAAAATTGTTAAAAAAATCTACGAAGAGGAAAAAGAAGAAGAGAAAAAAAGGAAAGTTAAAATTGTAAACGGTATAATTATGAGCAATTTGATAGAGACAAAACAGCTTATGAATTTCTTTCTAGCTAAACTTTATGGTCGTTAGGTGTTGATGTTTTAATTTATTAAGTCAATAGTGCTAAAAGTTCATCTGCATTGACGTAACTGCTCTTAATGTAAATAAAATAACATTTAACTATTTTTTGTTTATACAACATCACGTGATTAATAAACTTATTTTTACTAAAACATTGTTTACATTTAAAAAAAACTTTTTGAACACCATTTTAAAATTTTAAATAAATAACATAAATGTAAAGATAAAAATTGATAATTTTTTTTAAAGGATTTATTAATAGAAAAAGCTTTTTAAAAATTTCAAAAAAAAACTTAAATGAAAACCAAAAACTCTGCAACAACTTTACTCATTTGATGCATGCTAAACGGTATTTACAAGCTTTGACAAAACACCTATTTTGCTCGAGAAGATACATTAAAACTTTAGGTATTGCTGTATTGCTCATAACTTTGATATTCGTATTGAATGCTCAAATCAATGAGCGAGCAGATAAAATTATTAATGAAACTAAAACAAACGTAATTTCCAAAGAGGATGTTGATAACACTGGATCGAAGGACATGCTTTCTTTTAATGATATTTTAGGCAAACCTGCGAATCCTTCAACAAATACACAGAAGCCTGATCATGACAAAATAATTGATATGATAAATGCTGCAAACCTAAGAGAAAACACTAAGTCTAGAATGAAAAAATGCTATAAGTATTTTGATTCATTATCAGATGATACCCTAGCTTCAATTTCTTCTTTGAGCTATAGCTACGGCATTGATAACACTGAAAACCACTTGAAATTAACAGGAATAGTAAGAAAATACGAATTTTGTAAGGATTTAGATTACAGCACGTACACAATAGATAGCGATAATAAGGACATGCCAAAAAAGACAAATGAAAATACAAAGGATGAATTGTTCAGATATAAGTTGATCTGGAATTATATTCACAATAATCATATTGTAAAAAACCTTGAATCAAAAATATTTTTCTTTTTAAAACTAGATTTCTTGGGGAATTCTGAAGTGAACAGATATCATTTGAACAGTGACAAGGTGTTTGATCATACAAGGAATGCCATAAAAATAGCATTTGACAGGTTAACTCCTTTGGAAAACTTACAATACATGATAAAGGGAGACAATTATCTTTATGAAACTTATTTTGATCTTGACAATAATGCTGAACTTGGTTTATCTTACATGGGGGAATATCTTTTATATGAAGTCAACATTGAAGAATTGTTTACAGCTGATCATCCATATATTGATGAATTTAGAAGAAACAATAAGTTAATTGAAGAGTCTGAAATGCTATCCGAATATCTAGACACTTCCAGTCCAAAGAGGACATCAGAAGAGAAAGGAATTATTTTAACAATGGGATCCAGACATATAAATATTCTGCCTAAGTACCTTTCTGCGCTAAAAGAACATTTTCAAAACACCAGTCATAAAAATGAAAATCAATACAGTATTCAAATTATATTCAATGATATAGATGAAGAATTTAACCGTCATTCAGAAGATAAGAAAACAAAGAAGGAAATTATAAATGATATCTTAAAGCCAAAACTTGTAGAATTTGCTGAATACTTTGATATATCGGTCTTAGAGGTAGGAACCATCCTAGATTGCACAACTGAAAACATTGATAGTTTTAAGTTCTTTATGAACAAATGGATAGCATTAAATTTCAATGAGTTCAACAAGTTCATATTTACAGATATAGATCTTGCCTTGTTTACACATCCTGATGATTTGTTTTCTGCAACTGGAGGTATTTCGAAAATTTACAATACTGATGACGAATTATTTGAACTATTTTCAAAATATAAAAGTTCTGAGAAAATGAAAACACAACCTTTAGTATTGTTCCCTGATAGGTCCTTGAAGGAAAGAACCTTTGTGCAATGCACAAATCTGTTTAAAAATATGCTTGCCACAACCAAAGAAAGATATGATTTTGATGATTTTAAAACTTTATCAATTCCAACTTTAAAACAATTGAATATCATCAATCCTGTGGTATCAGCTGTTTTTAATAATATTTTTGATCAAGATGTGCGGAAATTACACAACATTGATTCTTCTTTGATTATTGTTAACAACTATAATGACATTTCTACGAACCTAATGCTTTCTGGTTTATTGAACTTCATCGGTCTTGACAGATGTGTATATGGGGATAAGGAATTTTTAGTACTAGGAATGGTTTACTTAGGCCGATTTGATTTTGATGTTGTGGGTATAAATACAGGATTGGTTATTTCTAAAGATAAAATTGAAAATGTTGCATGCGGGACACAGTCTGCACAGGTTGTAAATGGAAAACTGATTTCAATAAATGGTGGATTGAGAAAATGTAAGATAGATCCTGTGAGTTATGCTATTGAAAAGGATTTGGAAGATGAAGCTAAAGCAAATTGGCTACGAGTATACTACGGAGCATCTGATACCCACGAATTAGAGGAAATTCTGTTGGAAGATTACAAAAAGCCAATTGATATAGAAGTTTTAGTTGAGCCTAATGCTAATTATGCTTTTGAACTAAAAAAAGATTATATGGATGTTGAAACGGAAAATAATTACTGGATGAATTCAGCTTTTTGTATGGAGTATGGTTATTGCTTAGATTTGGAACAAGAAAACAAAGATACTAGATACAATGTCATAGAACTAGATAATACTACTATCAAGCAATACAAAGCTATTCTAGATGCTTGGAACAATGCCTAGCTTTCATATCTAATACTGTGTATATTTTCACGTGATAAATTACGTGTATAAAAACTCTGTATGTTGAACACATATTACTCATTTGAAATTTCTCAATTTTCCACTTTTTTTTTATTTTTATTTTAAATAAAATTACATTATTTTAATAATCTTTAGTAATTCATAATTAAGATCACTTACTCTAAAAAGATTTGAAAGAAAATCCCAAAAAATAAATAAATAAAAAAAAAAAAAACAAAAGAAAAAGGATAATTTGAGTTTATCGCAAGAATTGTGTCAAAAATTTGAAAGTTAGAACTTTAAACAAGTTAGATTAAAACGATTATTTGTATACAACAAAGGTATCAATTATTTCAAAGATATTATATTTTAGCCCAATATTTCATATTGCCAAAATAGATACAATACGTCAAAAACATATATCCATTAAATGGTAAACTGTAATAAGGCACACGATTTAAATAGATTAACAAGGGGTTTAATATAAAACTTTAAGAATAAACAGAAACACCTGTAAATGGAACAAAAGACTGAACATGATGAGCTAATAGCAAGGCTGAGGCAGTTGATCAACTCACAAGAGGCTGAACGAAAATCACAAAACTCTAATTACAACGAAAAAAGCAACGACATAATTATAAATCAACTGAAAGATATTCTTAATCAAACAACACTGCCCAAGAAGCCAGAGAAACCTAAAAAAATTAAAAAAAAGAAAAAGATTAAACGTCAAGATCTATTGAAGGAAATTTTAGAAGGATCTGCCCCTGACAAATCTTCAAGCAACACACCAGCAGCTGAATTATCCACTGAGAATAACCAGGTTGTTAATACTATAAATAACAACTTTAATGTAAATTTTGATGAACTAGGACTTTTTGATGATTCTCATAGATTTGGATTTAATTTCTATAGTGATACATATCAGAATAATATAGCAGATAATGATCAAAATACGGAAACTAATAAAACCAATGAACCTAAAGAAACTGAGGTTCCTAATAAAACCAAGAAGCAAAATACGGCTCTTAAAGATTTTTTCAAATATAAATCAAAAGAAATGTTTGACAACTACGTAACAGAGTTTCAATTAAAGGAAATTGATGACAAAATATCTTATACCTCTGTTATAAGTGAAGATATAGATATAGTGCGATACGCCAGGAAAAAAAACATTTTACCCTCAGTTACACCTAAAGCAGATGTAGAAGTGCTGAAGATCCTAGGACTTCCTAGTGATTATGATCCTTTTGGAGATACATCAAATTCCAAAAACCAGAAACTTTTATATGATGCTAACAGAAACAAATTCAGAGTTAAACACACACTACTTACAGTTGACGAAGAAAAGGCTTTGAAAAAATACAGAAATAGAGTAGCATCTAAAAGATTTAGAAAAGTACATAGCAAAAAACAGAAAGTCGATGAAGTAGCCTTGGAATACAACAAAAATCTGCAAGAAATCATAAGTAACATATTGCCTGAAATCGAAAACTTAGAGATCAAAGTGAAATCGTTAATTGAAGAAAACCAACAATTAGGTGATGCATTAAAACTGAAATATATAAACAGGTTGACTACATAGTGTTGATTTTTCAAATTTTGTAATTATAGATTAATCAAAATTCAAATTATTGTTTTTCTGCATCATCTCTTTCTTTCTCAATCTTACCAATTATATCATCAATAGTGCTTTTGCTTACAAGGTTTAAACCATGTTCTTTGTCAATCAAACAAATTTCCATATTTTGAGAACCATTCGAAACAATTTCCAAAAGAGATTCAACAGTGAACTTCAACAGTTCAAATTTACTTAGCTTATTTTCCTTTAACATATCTATATTCTTTTCCAAGTACGATTGTACAGTCTTAGCATTTTTACCAATAGAACAACAATGCCATTCTTGGTAAACACCTGAAGGATCAGTTTTGTATATTTTACCTTCGCCGTCTTCGGTTAATCCAGCAATTAAACACCCTACACCAAATGGTCTAACACCACCAGATTGTGTATATTTTTGTTGAGTATCAGCAACAAATTTTGCAATATAGTCAACAGTAACAGTAGAATCCATGTTGTATTCATATGATTCACATTCAACTTTAGCTTTTTTGATCAATACTCTGGCATCCGCAGATAAACCAGAAGTAACCATACCAATGCTATCAGTTAATCTATGTATTTTGGAAGTGGTGGTTGCTTGTAGTTTTAGAGATGATCTAACTTCAGAAGCTATAATTATACAATCTTTTGACTTTAAAGCTAAAGTCAAAGTACCTTTATTAACTGCTTCGTTTGCATAGTCAACTTGAAAAATGTGACCATCTGGTGAGAAAATACTAATAGCTCTATCGTAACCTGACATATTTATGTTCTATACTTGTTTATCAAAAATTCTTTATCCTTCAAAAGAGCAAAATCAATAACTAGTATTATATTATTATTACTGTTACGTTTAGTTTCTGTTTGAATTCTTTTTATTAATTACTAATGGGTATATAGTTTTTTCTTTTTTTTTTTTTATTAATTTAGATAGTGTTATTTTGCCACCCAACTTGTATAAATCTATTAGCAAAGCAAAAAAAAAAAACCTGGAGTGCGATCGTGACCTTCAGAGTGTGTGTTTCCCATAACGTGACTTGGCCGAAGCTAAAACCGCTACACAGAACTATACGTATTAAGTAATTTTATTTCCGAAAAACAGAAATATATGCTCTTGAAATACACGATAAACCAAAGCATATTTTTTCAAAAGGAACGCGTAAAATGGGCTGAACAAAAAAAAAAAAAATTTACATATCATTTTACATACTATTTGTTTTTTAAAATAGCTATGACGAACTATTATATACAACACTATCGTAGAAGATACCAAAGAATAAACTTTTTTGATATGAATCAAGACGACTTGAAAGCTTACTATATTAATTATTTTCCTTCTAGATCCGTTTACGAATGGTTGACCAGAAAAAGAGTTATTGTGCCTAAACCAATAGCTGAAAAGATCAAATCAAACAACGAAAGCGATGACGAAAGTGATTCTGATTCAGAACTTGAGCATTTAACAATGAACAGCATGAACATTGCTGCTAACAATAGAGAAATTGCATTTGAGTACGCATCTGGTGCATACGGTAGATACCTTACTTTTCCTACATACAAACAATTTTATGATAAAATCACCAATGTGGTCCCCAACAGATTTGAAATTGGTGCGATTTATGAAAATGTGCCTAAGAAGATTGAAAACTTGTTTGGAAGCGGCAATAAAGCATTGGGTAACAAGAATATTCCTTTGGAAAAAGAGTTTGTCTTTGATATTGATATGGATGATTATGATCCATATAGAACCTGTTGTAGTGGTTCTCAAATTTGTGATTCATGTTGGTCAATCTTTATTAATTGTGCTGTAGAAATATTATCTACTGTTCTGTACGAATACTTCAATTGGAATAACTTCTTTTTTGTTTATTCTGGTAGAAGAGGTCTTCATTTATGGATAATGGATTACGAAGCTAGAACTTTGGGCGATAATGAAAGAACAAAGGTAATGGATTTCTTAAATCTTTGTAAAAATAGAAACTGCGAGACTAGATTGAATACCAATAATGGTAATACATGCTTGAGTAGACCTTTAAATCCGTTCATTGAGGATTCTTTAAGTATAACTGCAAAATATTTTAATGATTTACTAGAAAAGCAAGATCCTTTCAAAGAAACCAAAGATGTTAGAAAGATATTGAGTACCCAATTTCCAGATGTCACTAATCAGTTGAATACTTATTTTATGACCAACAATGGACAGTCATCAACATCCAAGTGGATGGCTGTTAATGATATCTACTTGAAACACATGCAAACAAAATTAGGAAGAAATTACAATGATACAAAAGAAAAAAACAAACTTCTTGAACAAAAAGAAGAAGTTCTTCTGAAGTATTTGTATCCTAAATTTGATACTGAAGTTTCCAAAAAAATTGGGCATTTATTGAAATCTCCCTTCTGTATACACCCTGGAACCGGTAATGTTTGTGTTCCTATTCACATATCATATCAAGAGAAATTAGACTCCAAGCCTATATCGAAGTCTATATCAAAGTTCAGTCCGTCAACGTGTCCAAACATGAAGTCTTTATCAAAAGAAAGTGACTACTTTGAATACGTTAACTTGTTTGATGAATTTTTAAAGCATTACTTGAATTTGGAAGAACAAAGATATGATTTTGAACATTCTTTGAAGAAAACTAAAGTCTCTAGTAAGCAAAATGATTTGTCTTGGTAAGAAAGTTTCTGTATATTTGAAATAAGAGATAAAAGATATCTATATATTATTTATTCATAATTTTTGAAATCACTTAACGAAAAAGCCGTTCTCAATCCTCTATCGGACTTTGGTCTCAAACTTTGGTAACTTGTAGTTGCTCTTCTTGGATTATCTGTAAAGTGTTCACCTGAATATGTGCCTATTTGTGATGAGTGTTTAGTTTCTAGATTTTTTCCAAGTTCTAAATCTGAATACATTGAATCGTTTGAAGTTGGCACAGCCTCAAAGATATAGGCATAACTGAATTCCTTGTTAAAATGCGATCTATATTTATTACCTACAAACACCCCAAAGCCATTGATTACGGTATTATTTAAAAATGCTGATATAGTAGACACCATCTTTAGAAATACATTTTTATGCTTATGAATATTGTAAAAAGAATTAATTTTCAAGTTATTGTAGTTAAAAAGGTTAGTTCTCTTTAAATTATTGTGAATTAATTGTATGACAGTACAAAAAAACAAGATCTTAAAAATCAAAAATGGAATAGTAAAGATGATTAACCACACAAATCCAAATACTCCAACACCACTACTTGAAGCAACACCATGGTTCAGATTAATTTTTCCTGATTTGGAGAAATCAATATATGAAGTTACTGAGTCACCGGTTTGTGGATAAAATCCAGCACTTTTATCGTCTAGGGAAGCAGCATACATAATTGCCTTACCCATAGTCCACGAAAGTTCCATATCGTTTACTTCACCCATAGTCATGAACGGAATATGATCATTTTCTGAATTTATATCATCTAAACCTAATCTTGGAAACTGAAATCCTTCATGAAGTACATTAGTCAACCAGTTTAATTTGAAACATGAGTTTACTAATAGATCTTCATCCAGGTTAGGATATCTTGATTGTAAAACGCTGTAATCAGTTTCACAAAAATCTTTTATATTCTCTTGTAAAGTAATGAAGTTGATAGGTTTATTGTGCATGTCAAATAGATCCTTTGTTAAGTAATAGTATTCAGAGATACCTACAAATTTGTCATGTTCAAAATTAATTGTGGGTACTGTTACCCCATTAAATAAACATTCACCTTCAGCATCACCATCATCATCACATGGAATATGCTTTAAAAGCAAAGGATATATCATCTTTTCACATTTTTCAAATTCACCCAAACCTTTGATGTTAAACTCTTTATGGTTAAAGGTAAAGCTGTGTACCGCATTTTTCGGCAAACAATTATCATAGATATCTCTATTTGTAAAATCGTCATCATCAAAGTCATTGTTATTTTCTAAATTCAACATAATCAATTGCTGGAGGTATCTCTTTCTTGCTTGATTGGTTCCAAAACCTAACCATGTTTTTACAAATAAGTCATATTCGTGATTATCGTTTAATCTAACTAAGCTGGTACTCTTTTTGTTAGAATTAATCTTCATAATAGAAGGTGCAAATGCAATTTGCTGAGAAGCTCCTCCCATATCCATAAACCCATAAGTATCTTTATCACCATTGTTTGACCCACTTAGGTTTTCCAATTGATAGTTCAAAGATAACCAACCATAAACACCTTCTAGCTGACCATCGATGATATCAACTTGATTGTTTAAACATTGGTTTTCATAAACTTTGAAAGGCCACTTGGAATTTTTCTTGTACAATTCACTGCAAATCCCATCTAAAATTTCGTTTTGTGCCTTTTCAGGAAGTAATCTCATACCTGCTGTGGCTTGTACAAAAATGGGTATGTCCAGATCTTTCAAGTAAAGATCAACATCTTCAACTTCATTTTTTAAATCAACTTTAAGTTGCTTGTATGTCTTTTCCAATAACTTCTCTATACTTTCTTCAAATAAATCATCCACATCAACTTTTTTAGTCTTAAAATTGTAATATGATGATATTCCTGGTTTGTGTTTGAAAGATAATGAGTTTGTTGTGTATATCTTTGGTAGATTTTCATCCCCATTCCTATCGATTCTATACAAAAATGATCTTGTTCCAGAAGAACCTGCGTCTAAAACAATGACATATTCCGAATCAGCTATTTTATTCTTCAAAGGCATATTGACAAAATTGATTCTGGTTAATTGAAGGTTTCAAACAACGTTGTGTTTTTTTTAAACCAGTAAAACTTATTAATAATTAAGACAAGAGCTAAAAAAACATAGAAAAAAAGCAAATATGCTAGAAAAAAAAAAAAAAAAATATGTATATAAATCTCAAAAAGTGCTTCAAGAGCAGTAACAAGAAATACAGCACGTTTTATATACATTGTGCTATTGGAGAAATAAAACAGTATTTGATTTACTTTCCTAAATATAAAGAAATTAAAGTAATACATAACTATTAATACATATCTGCAATAATGTGAGCGTTTGACAATTGCTCTATTATGGAACTGGCAAACTTTCAATAGTTAATTCCGATCTTTTAATCATTTCAAAAGTATTTAAAAAATCTTTATGTTCATATAATGTCTTATAACCACTCTTGATGGTACCTTCAGTTACTTGTAATGTTTGCGAAATCTCGTTTAGTGTAACGTTAGCTTTGAATAGTAATATGGCCATATAGATTGATGCGGCAGCAATGGTAATAGGTGATTTACCTGCTAAAACTTGAATATCTTTACTGCTTTTGGCAATGAACTCAGCACAGTTTGCTACTTTGACAGTTAATCCTAAATGAGAACAGAATCTTGGAATAAAAGTTTCAGCAGTTGTTTGTCCAGATGATAAATTGGTGGTATCGATGTTGGCAAACATTGTATCGTTTTTGATTTTTAAGATGTTTTTGATAATACCAAAGGTCTTATAGATTTCCTTCTTTTTGATACTTGTTAATGATAAAATTTCTTTAAAGGATCTACCTACCTTGGCTCTTCTACACCCAATTAAAATGACTGATGCCATAATAGCTTCTTGTGGTCTACCTTTTAGTAATTTGTCTTCAAAACACAACTTATAAACTTCCTTAGCACAATCTTTGACAATTTTAGGCAAATCGGCAGCATCACACATTAAGTTAAGTTTGTTATAAGCTTGTTGCAAGTCAGTATCTTTTCTATCAACAACAGACTTACTTTGTGTTCTGTTTAAATCTCTAATGGCTTTCAAATCACCACCAACTGTTTTGGCAGAAATTCTTGTAGATAATTGGGATCCATCCAATAATGGATTAGATGCTTCACCAACTCTGGATGGATCATCACCACTTTGTTCATCATTTGTAAATGTTCTCCATTCAGATCTTGTATCAACAATACGATCACTCAATACTAAACCACATAGAGCACAAACAATGTCACCTTCGGAAAATCTTTCGACAATCTTTGGTGGGTAAACTTTACATTCAGGACATGAAATAACAATATTCAAATTTGGTCCCTTTTTAACAACATTAAGCTTAGATGTTTGTTGTGGAGTAGTTGAAGTATATTGATTCATTAGACTTAGATGATTCACAGGTTTCATTAATGATTTTATGTAATAATTCTTAAAAGGAAAAGAATTTGAAAAAATCAACACACAGACAGACTTCACTAATAGCCCCGCAAACTCTCCAAAAAATAGAAGAAAAAAGAAAACACCACGAAAATTTTCAAACAATCCATTTATATCCGATAAATCACGTTTCTATCTCTTTAATACAAGTGACTATAACACAAATGAATTATCCCCAGAATCATCACATACTCTTTCTCTTTCAATAACTTTTATATTTCCATCCTTCTTTATCAAAATCAGGGTTGTTGTTCTAGTTCCATACCTGTATTTTGCTCCGTTTATTAAAACATCATGCGATGGAATGAAAACAGATGATCGTACTTTTCGTTTAGACTCTTGAAATTCTATAGGCGTATTATCAACGTTGAAAGTATTGTGTTGTGCTATTTCAAAACACTTTTCAATAATATCTTCTTCTTTTTTTACATTGTTTAGTTGTTTTATTAGCCTTTTGCCAATATTTAGTTTTGCCCACGGATCATTGGCAAAATCCTGACTATCACTTTCATACTGGTTACTAGAAACAAAATTCTCATACTTGTTCAAATTTTTATAAACTGGTTTGTTATCATCAGCAAGGGACAACAGGTGATAGTTAAGCTCTTCATTAGCATAGTTTCCATATATCAGCTTAAAAAATCTGGTATTTTTCAAATCTTCATAATATTCATCAAATTCATCGAAAGATGTAGGTAATTGATTCTTTTCTTTTACATATTGTAACATTTTTAAAGGCAGTAGTCCCCTACTACACATTTTTTCAGCAATCTCAGGCTTTGATTGTACGTTCATAACCACACTAAACGCCTTGTCTTCTTTATCAATACAAAGCCATGTTCCTTTACCTAATTGATCAACCCCCATGAGTGTGGTTTTCTTATCCGCTCCTATATGCTCATGCATCCGAAGACTCTTTCTTTGAAATACTTCGTCTCTATTTGAAATGAGAATCAACGAGTAGTCAGGATGTTCATTATTAGACAGCAGTATACACATATGAATGAAAATTTAGGCAATATAATGATAATTCCAGATGATGAAATTGGTTAATGATACCTTTAGCAAGGTTATAATAACCCCATTTCTAGTTAAAAAATAAATAAATAAATATATATATAAAAAAACCCCCCACCTAGAAAGAGCACCTATACATTTGTTGATACTATAAAAAACAATTCAAGAAATTTGAACACCAAAAAAAAAAAACATGAAAAATGAAATACAAAGAGCTAAGAATATGGAAGAACTTTGATACTATTGAATAAATATATAACCATTTAAATCAACTTTTAGTCGGAAAGATCAACAAAAGTTTCGGTGGTTTCTGGTATGCTCGCCTTTTTGTATGATCCAGGAACTACCTTTTGAAATTTCTTCGGAGGTGCATTTTCTTGAAATGAAACAGTCTTCTTGGCTCTTGTATGATTTTCCTTAGTCACGTCCTTTTTGATGATCTTTTTCAACATGTTACCAACAGTTGAAAAGCCTGGAGGTTTATTTGGATCAACATTATTAGGATAATTAAAAGTCTTAGGTGCTTTTTTTGTTGCTCTTCCTTTATTTCTGCCTTTATTAATACCTGTTCTTCTTGCTTGTGTCATTTGTGTACCCAATGCAATGACACGATCTGCATCGTCAACATTCACAATATCTTCATTTTCATTAGCTATGCATATCTTATCGTATACTATTTGATAATGCCTGTTTTGAGGATACATATTGCAACTGTATTTCATGAATGAATCTCCATAGTCTTGAATTTCTTGCTGTAGATGTTCATATTCTTGGAACGATTTATTAAATTTATCCATCTCTCTTTTGGTCAAGATCAAAAATACTTTACCATCTCTTTTTCTACCTGTTCTTCCCATTCTTTGAATGTTTCTTACCAGTGAAGCAGTGGCATCAAAGAATATAATCAAGTCAACCTCACCAATATCTAAACCTTCCTCACCAATAGATGTACACACCAAAATGTTATGTTTGCCGCTTTTAAAATTCTCTATGACTTCTTTTTGCTGAACTTGCGACATACCGGTATTCTGAGCCATTTCTGATGAGAAAATCCTAGATTTATTTCCGTTTTCTTTCATTATTTCCTTCTCTGCTTTTTTGACATCCTCTATTTGCTTTAATCTCATTTCTCTTTGTTTCTTTGTCATTCCAGAATTGCTCTTGGTAGAGTTTTCCAGTACGAATTGTTCAGGATCAAAAGCCTTTTTACCTGCTGATTGACCTATGAAGATATGTGGTTTCAATCTTTCGGGTTGTGAAGACACATCATTTTGACCATCAATAGTTTGAACAATCTCTAATGCCACATCTCTAAAAGAAGAGAATATGATCACCCTAGAATCTGTGTTTTGTTCATCTTCAAAAAAGCTATACAATTCCTGTAACATCTTATCAAATTTGGGATGTGTAGATACTTCAAAATTTTCTACTTCTTTCCCTCCAACCTCTTTAAACAAATACTCTTTACAACTTTCCAAACATACATTGATGTTTTCGTGGTTATAAAATAGTATCAAATGCTTGTTCTTTGTTTTGCCTACTTTAAATTTACTATCAAATTCTGTTTTCTTATACTGTAAACAGTGATAAAAAGTTCTTATTCCAAAGTGATTTAACTTCTGCATCAAGAACCCAAAGTCAAAAAGTACGTTTAATAAGAAAAACTGGTACCATTTTAAGCCTTCAGACAAACTTGCATTATCCACAACCTTTCTTTTATTTTCCATTGCTATAAATGAATTTATATACGCTGGCTTAGGTACTGAAGGATAAATACCCATTTGTATAGCTTCTTTTAAAATAGGCAAAACACATGGTGATAAACAATCTATAATTTCTGCAATAAACTTGTTTTCAGTGGGAATCACAACACTTTCAGTGACTTCTTTTTTCATCATGTACTTTTTCAAATCAGGCGATTCTTCTGTTCTCAATTCAATTTTGGAAACCTGCAAATTTTCAACTATATTTTCTAGACCTTCGACTGTATTTGTGGGTGTAGCACTCAACCCTATAATTCTGAAGTTATTTTTACAGAATCTGTTGATATAACTTACAATCTTCACATATGAAAAGTTACCTGTTGATTTGTGACATTCATCTATAATCAGTAGTTTGATATCGTGTGGTGATAAAGTACCGTTGTAGAGATCTTTTTCTATAATTTGCGGAGTCCCTATAAAAATACTATTCTTTTGATAAAGTGGACCTCTTTCTTTAGGTTTTTTATCTAGCAAAATACACATATGTTCTGGAGGTATACCCGTTATACCCAAACATGCTTGAATAATTTGTGCTACTAAAGGTCTTGTTGGCGCAACAAATATAATCTTAGCCTTTGTAGTTGGGCCCGTATCTGGAATCTCAAAAGTTCCATGATCACTCAAGACATCTTTGATGCTTTTTTTCTTCTTAACTATAGGCTTTTGCTCAACAATAGGCTTAACTTTGGTTACGTGGGTGGTTTCCAATGGAATCATATCTGGTTGTCCATCTTTCAAGCAAAACCATCTAAAAAAATTTAGCATGATAGTAGCTGCTATGAAGGTTTTACCTGTACCAGTTGGTATAGCAACCAAAGTATTGTTCTTTATACATGTTTCAACGATTTTTCGCTGGTAATCTCTTACTGGGTAGTTTGTTGGGTATATGAGGGTATCTATTGTTGTTGAGTTAAAAGGTACTGGAAGTTCTGCACACTCAGGCGTACTAAAATCATCATAGCTATATGTCGTCGCATGTTTGTCGTTCGAGTTAGTTTCTTCATCATCATCAGAACTTAGTCCGTAATTTGAGAACAATTTTGTTGTGGGCTGATAAACTTCAGGCAAGTTGTCGTAATCTTGTGTTACTGTAGTTCCTTTGAGCCTTGAATGCTCTTTTTTGTTGTCCATTTGATTTATATAATTTTCTAAGTATGAATCGTCAGATGAATCCTCAGACTCCTCTTTCACAGGCTTTTTGGAAGACGATATCGTAGGCTTGGACGATATGTATTGATCCATATGTCTCTCCAAAAAGGAATCATCAGAATCAGAATCAAAATCAGACATCACACACCAATATTTTTTCGTTCCAATTAGCGGTTATTCGAGGTTTCCTATATGGAACCATTAAAGTACCATTGAACAAACTGTGAATAGTAGACTTTTTTTAAAAAAAAAATGTATTAATATTTCAAGTTTTTTTCGTGTCACATATAATATATATATTACTAGGAAGCAAAAAAAAAAGAAAAAGGCCGAGTGAAGAATAAATAAATGAATTTAATCAATTGTGAGAGGCTATATATTCCATGGAATCAATACAATCAATGCATTGCTCGACGCTATCAAAAAAGTAATTGTGGAGATTACTGACCAATTCTTTTTGGTCTTTTATAACCACGCTGTACTTTGACATCCACTTTTTGATGTTCATCTGTTGATAATGGAAAACCCTACTTTGAGTGAATTGTTCAACTAGATCTAACCTATATGATTTGGCAAAAAAGACTAAAATTCCTCTTTTGTGGTAGGTACTCATAATCAGAGATAAACCCAAAAGAGCAGATACATCGATTTCAATCAGGTTTTCTAAATCTATGATTAAATACTTCAAAGGAGACCTTTCATTAGTCAGAATACTAGAATCATCTGTGAATGGGTCTTTTAATGAACCTGAACGGGCTTTTGAGGATGAGTTAGGCCCATACTTTTCCAACTTTATCAATTGTTTTTTCATGTCATTGATGTTAGCAAAGTTTAAAGATCTAGGAGTTTCAACAATCATGATTCTTTCAAATTCTAAGTTGGTATTATTACGATGCAACAAACCGGATTCAATTATCGATGATGAATCACTATAAGTTCTTTCCATGTTACCTGGAGTCAAATGTACAGGCTTAAATTGATTAGAGTTGATGTCTTTTCCTAAAATACAAATCTTCGATTTTGTGGTTTGTTTTAATAATCCACTCATGGAGATGATTAGACCCACGGAAATACCCAATTGTGGAGACCATACTATGGTTGATAGTATGATTATGAAAACCAACAAAATTTCTTTGTAACCCTTGACTCTTATATAGAAAGCAAGATCTTTAGGCAACTCTTCCAACAAAGTATAGCTGATGTAAGAAATAACACAACTTAAAGAACATTCAGGTAACCAATTAAACCAATGCAAAAAGTACTTTGTGATAATAAAGGTAAACAGAGCTATCATAACACCTGAAAGAGGTGTTTTGCATCCTGATAAACAATTCAACTTGGTTCTTCCATAGCCTGCAAAACTAGGCAAACTACAGAATATCCCGCAAACAATATTGGCTATACCAATAACTGATATTTCCTTATTTGAAGCAATCTCTCTAGTTCTCTTACCATCCATGTCACTAAGTGATTTATAAGCTGCTGCACTTTCAAATAAACCCACTGCGGACACAAATATGCAAATATGGAAAACTTCTTTGAAAAGCTTGAATTTGGTTAATGGGTTCATTAAATAAATAGCATTGTCTTTTTTCAATAGTTCACCAACTAAAGGAATATCCCACTTAAAGAATTTTGAAGCTATGGTTGAGACTATGACAAAAAGCAAAATTTCTGGAAAGAACAATAATTTAGGATACTTTGTGACGTACTTTTGTTTAATTATTCTTGTACCAATCAAAAAGGCCAAACTCACCATGGATATTCCAAAAGTCAAAGAATTGGCATCTTTCCAATTGTTATAGATAAAAGAGCATTTTTCCCAAGACGATCCAACACCATGTATGTGTTGCTCAACAAGCCATTCCTTAAAAAGCTTATTCAAATCCAGTTGCTGCAGCAAAGAATTGATAAATACAATGATAGCCAATGAGGAAATCAACCCTCTTTGAAAAGATCTAGACATGATGTTGTCTAAGAAACCTTGTTTGGAAAGACCTAAATATAAAAGAATTAAACCTGAAGTAAAGGAAATCATACCCACAATGTTGTTTACCGGTATAGATGTGAGTTTTTCTGTATCAGCTTTAGTGGCAATAAACAAATTAGCTTTAGAGCTTATTTGTTGAATGGCTTCAGAAACAGCCAAACTAGGCAATATCTGAGGACCTATAACCAATTCATAACAATTGTTACCGACCAGTGCATATACCAAAGGAGGAAAAATCAAACTGTATAATCCGGACTTAGGTGAACAATTTGCCATATGTGACAATGAAAGAACCATTGGAATTTGAAATGCTGTCAATGTAAGACTGGATATAAGATCAGATGGAAAATTTGAAAATTCATATTTTGGCAGCCATTGCAATATTGTCAAGTACTTGGCTAAACCTTCAGGTTCGTGAGTAATGTCATCTGAATTCAACAGCAAATTATTGATGTTTTCTGTATCATATTCAACAAATCCATTGGTTTTGTCTAACACTTTCTTTGATATGGGCTTGCTTGTGTCTGCTGGAACACTTAAGTATGTTTTTAAAACAGATGTTGGTCTCTGTTTCTTCCCTTTTAAAAGAGGTCTTCCTTCACTGTTATTCATCAGGGTAATATTTTCCTGTTTATTATTAGTATTATTGGTCATTTATTCCACCTAGTAATATATAATGATCCATTTAAATCAAATAAAGTACTTACTACATTTTGCAGCTGCTATATATACAATTTTTTTTTTTACTAAGCGGAAATATCAAGAAAAATCAACAGAAGCTTAAGGCGAAACAACTAATTCTCGCTCTTAGGATTAGTATTTCATTACATAAAAGCGAAGATGAGTATTTAAAAGAATTGCTGTATATTACTGATTTCCAAGTGATGATTTGGTGTTTTGAAAAGAAAAGAAAAAAATAAAAAGCTATATACACTCAAAAATCACTCCCTAATTTTGGTTACATTCAGGAGGTTGAGTTTTTGGGGCACCTGATAATTCATCAACTTCTTCTTCACTTTCTTCATCGTCTTCGCTATCATAGTCTTCAAAATCTTCCTCATCTTCTTCTTCCTCTTCTTCGTCATCAGCAAAGTTTAAAGCATCACCAGTAAACCAATCAATAGCCTTTGGAATCAAGTTGGCCTTTAATTCTTCAGCAATAGAGTAATCTAAACCCATTTGCTCTTCTAATTCAAATTGAACTTCAGCAGCTTCATCGTCATCTTCAATTTCGTCTAAAACGGATAGGTCCGGAGGACTGAAGAATTTGAAGAAAGATTCAACTTCAACTAACTCCTTCAAGTTTCTGACTTTACCAGTCTTCTTGGATTTTTGTTTTTTCACACTAACTTCAACAGTAGGGTTCAAAGCATCTGATTTCCAATTGATAGGTTCTTCAACTTCGGTAAACTTGTATACTAAACCACCTTCATAATCAACTTCGCTAGCGTAGTAGTAAGACTTGGTGATAATAGAGTTTTCAAAGAATGGATTTTCATTGAATTCAAAGACTAAAGAATAACCAAAGGAGTCTTCGCCTTCTTCGTCTTTGGTCAAAGGAATATAATCACATCTGATATCTTTCAAGTATGCTAGAACTTCTGAATCTCTTTCAGATATGATGGAAGAACAACTCTTTAAATTGGATAAAGCAGTCAACCAGAATGATTCAATACCGTTGTATTTCAAACCTTCTTGAACTTCTTCAGTTTCATATTCTTCATCTTCTTCATATTCATTGGCTTCATAGATTTCCTTACCTTTTTGAATTTCTTCAAGTTTAGGAGATGAAGTACCGTTGATATATTGCTTTCTGGTATTGAAGACTTTTTCGCTTCTCAACTTTTGGTATTTGGTATTTAACTGATGCAATTCTAATTGATATTGGAAGTCTATGTCTGCCAAATCGTCATTTTGAGAAATCAAGGCATACATGATTTGTTTTTCTTCAATAGGCAATTCTTCAATGTAGTTGCTTTGAGAACCTTCTAAGTTGTTTAATTCATCTTGCAAATATGAAGATAGCAATTCAGTAGTAGATTGTTTGTTATCTCCTGAGTGTAAGTTTAATTTTTTGATTAATTCAGCTGGATCAATATCGGTGTTCATTTTCTTCAAAGATGGGGTATTGTTAGGTGTTGGTGCTTGTTCTATTTTAAAATCTTTTTGGTTTCTATTTGGTTGATTTGGAATAGGTTTATTTTCAGTCATTATTTATTTTGTTTTGGGTGATTTTTTTTTTTTTCTATTATATGAGTTATATAAGTTTAAAGAAAAAGAAAGGGGTGCTATAGATACTCTTTTATGTTGTATTTATTACAGAATTTAGAAAAAAATGTATTCTAATCAAATATAAATTTATTATTGAGTAAAAATAGAATGAAATAAAAGAATGTTATTATTCGAATTGGTTTATTTCACAAGTTATGTTAGAGTAGCTTACATGTAAAACCTAAAGAAAAAGAAAGAAGAGGAAAAAATAAAAAAGAAAGTAAGGAAGACATGAAGGAAAAATTTTCTTATTTCTTGCAAGAAAAAATCACACACGTCTCAAAAGAGTAATATATGCGGTGTTACCCTGATTAGCCTAATAACCCACGTGACTAACCACATTTTACTACATTATCTCCGCAAAGCGGAGATAATTGAGCACAAACAGCAGATATATCTGCAGCAGTCGATAAACAGATATACACAGTGGCATTTATATGCACGGATGGGTATACATAGTATACAGTCAGATACGTTATTTGTGGAATACTGACTTAACAATACCTCGATAAACCTACCCACTTTTAGTCAAATTGTAAAGCGAGCTTGATTAAAAGAAAAAAAAAAGGTCTACACTTTGCTCCTAAAGCTTAAGGCTTATTGCAATACTAGATCTAATTACCTCCGATTACATCCGCCTACAAACTCTATTTCAAACAACAAACAGCAATATTTGTTTGTTTAAAAAACACGTAGTTGCTGTAAATAACCACAGTGTCAACATCAGAGAAGAAAAAAAAAAGCTCGGCTAAAACACGAGGCACAGTAAACACCGCTCGAGCTAGATGAAAAATTTCAGCCAAAAAATGTTTCAAAGAAGCAACGTAAGGACCCTTCCATATCAACCCGGATACAAGCGTATATCCGTCTTTTTTCTCCCTCTCTCTATCTACCGAAAAGACGTGTCTACAACCACTGTTATCTAGGCTTCAGAACTGCTATTGGGAGTAATGACTAGAAGGAAGTGACTGGCAGTGATTAAACCCATCAGTAATCTATTTCCTACGTCTAGATTTCATTATATATATATATATATATATATATGTATTTGAGACAGAAAAAGGAGTTAAAACATCAATTGATTATTTTTCCTAAATTGAATCCAACAAAAGTGCTTTTTTTTTCTCCTTTTGCACACCCTTTGGCTTTTTATATCCATTTATATCCATTTCACGCCTTAGGCTTTGCCTAGTATAAATACCGATCATTACTAACAATTATATAATATAAGCATTATAACCTTATATAAGACTTGATAATTAAACATAATAAGCAAAAAAAAAATATATATATACAAAAAAAAAAAAAGTCTCCCTAGCAATGTCATTATTTTCAAAAATTGGGATTGGGAAATCAAAAACCCCTGATTACTCTACACTAAACAAAGATCTTCAAAGCTCTTTATCCATCGAGGACTGTAAATCATCATGCGAAGTCTCTTGTGACACTAAAACTTCACCATGGCCACAATTCAAGGACATTGATCTAGATGGATCTTTGTACAACACATCGAAATACCAAACTGTTCACTTTTTGATTCCTACTAGTAAAAATAACTGGAAACATGATGCCATAAATGAAGAGTTTGAAAAAGAAAGTATTCCTGTGGAATTAAACTTTTTACTAAAGAATTACAGCGATCTTGGTAGTTTTGGTGTTAATGTTGTTGATAAACCTATAGGTGATAATATTTTTGATGCTGATATCATGAAATTTAAAAAACTAGAAAAACTTTATTTATTGCCATTCTTTATTACTTTGAATGATGTAGTTTTGAGTGAATTAAAAGATATACTTGAAAAAATCATACCTGTGTTGAGCAACACAGAAGGTATCAATACTAGAAACCAATTAATTGATAAGTTAAATGGTTTATTGGATGGCATGCAATGCTATGTTACTCCTTTGCTGTTGAATAACTTAATCATTTTGTGCTCCCACAAAAACAGAGACAAGAGATGTTTCATTACTGCTGGTATTTTAAAGAAGGAAATTAACAAAGAAATTGAAACATATAATGCAAGCCATCAAAATGTTGTGGATAAATCTGAAGTATGGTTCACTAATCATATAGGTGGACACAAATACCAAGCTAACATGCAAATATACTTAAACTTTAAAAATGATGAAGAAACTGAAGAAGATCCAAACAAAGAAGATGGAAATTTGTTTATTTGGTTAGCCAGAATTGGTGTGCAACATTGTAAAGAAATAGTTGCTGACTTATTGGTTAAAATGGGAGATACTAAAGAAGACAGAAAACTTTTATTAGCTGAAAAAGTCAGATGCGGTAAAAGATACGATTGGTAATCTATATATATATTAAATTTATTATAATTCATCTTGTTTTATATTTCTTAATCTTTCTTGTTCATCTAGATCGATCAAGGTTGACAAGATTCTTTTTTGGAATAAAATATCTCTTAGTTCAGTTTCACTTAAAGTTTGAGCTTCTGTACTTAAAAGTTGCAAAATTTCATTAACAGCTATGAACTTATTGCTCAAAGACTGTTTCCATTCTCTATAAGTCTTTAAAATTTCATCATTTTTAGACAAATTGTCTTCATTTGCTATCAAATAATCAATTAACAATCTCTCGTAGTCGTTTCCTATGCTTTTAGAAATAAAGTCTTTAATCTTAGGTTCAGTTCTAGATCCCTTGTATTCATATGATCTTTCCACAAAAGAAACATCATCCAAGTCCATACTGCCTGCAAACAAGGACGTAAACCATTCATCTATTTTTGTAAATACTTTTAGCCAAGTAGGCATTTCTTCTTCTTCTTCAACATCTTCTTTAACACTGCTTTTAGATATTTGGATAGAAGTTTCGGTGTTTGGAGGAATAAACTCAATCACAGGATATCCTGGCCATCTCTTACATATTTCAAAGCTTCCAAAAATCTCACATTCAACAGAAACATAATCAATGTTGACTTTTTCGTCAAAAAACTTTGGTAGTTTGTCAAAAGTTTTGTTAAAGAAAGTGGTTGGTAGTAATGCAGATACGTCTAGCTCAGTGTGTTCTTTTGACATTGTATCAAATACAGGTTTCAGTTTTTTACAATGAGAACACCAAGTCGTGTAGTATTTGACTAGTGTGTAGTTGTTGTTATTTACCTTGTCGTAGAAATCTTGTAAAATTCTTACTTCTTTTACATTCGAGTCCTTTGACATCACAGGGGACTGATTTGCAGACGCCAAATAAGCCCAAAAGGGTATTATGAACAAAGCTAACTTAGTAAGCAACATATTTTCTATGGGTATTAATTAGAATCTTAGCTTAGATTAAGCAACACTTGTGTGTGTTTTTAAAATTTTACATGAATATATGGCGTTAAGAAAAAAAAAATAAATAAATAATTAAAAGCCGCTTCAAATACTTTAAATAAACAGAATTATGAAATTTGGATCTTAATTTTTTTGTTTTTTTTAAAAATAAAAAATCAATTCTTAGTCATGGATTTGGTAATAATCTAAACAAAACCAAAGACTTTATACGATGTTTAATAAGAAAAAAGGTGGCAACAAGAAGATTTTGGCATTAGATGAAACTGAAGATACAAAAAAGATCTCTGTTTCCAAAAAGAGAAAGTTAAACTTATCAGATGTGGAAGTTAAAGAATCAACACCACAAGTTAAAAAAATAGTAGATTTGGATGATTTTGACGTAGCAAAGTATACAAACGATCCATTAATAACATCATCAAACAACATTGAATTTTTAAAACAAATTTTGAGAAAACAAAAAACCTTGAAGTCCTCTATTGATAAACCGTTAACCGATGAGGATAAAACTATTGTGAACATCTTAACATCAGTCAAAGATTACTTACCCAAGGACGACAAACTTCATATAACTTTAACATATGCACAATCTTTAGACTCCAGAATAGGGTACAGGTTCAAAAAAACACCAATATCACATATAGAGACGAAACAGATGACTCACTTTTTGAGATATCACCATGATGGGATAGTTGTTGGGTATAATACGTTCATTGAAGATAATCCGAATTTAAACTTTAAGTATTATGAAAATACAATGAGTTATTTTATAAAAAATGATAACAAAAAGATTGTTCCAATAGTACTGGACCCAAAGTTAAAAATAAAAGAGCATATAAAAGATCATAAGAATATAAATTTAAAGACCAATTACGAAAGCGGAATAGGGGCAAAGAGTATTTTCGTATGCTTAGAGAGCCAATACAAGAAAACAGAAGAGTCCTGGATGGATGTTTTGGCTGTACCTGATAATCTATACTACAACATACCTGAGTTGCTCAAATACATTAGTGAAAAACAACCTCTTATCAAAAGCTTTATGATTGAGGGAGGAGCTAGTATTATAAATAAAATGATAGAACATAATAATGAAAATAGCTTTATTGATACAACTATCATAACTATAGCTCCGATATATTTAGGTAATGAAGGTGTTTTAGTAACACCAGCAATCAAAACCAAAAACACATTGAGCAATGTCGAATGGGTCAAAGGTACTAACGATACTGTGCTATTAAGTAAAAAGTAACTAAGAAAACGAGAAGGGGGGTTAACCTTATTTATTATTATTATTTATTTGTTGTATATACAAAACCTATAAACAAATTCTATAACTTGCATATCTACCAGAAGTTTCAGAGTTTCTGATAATCTTTACAACATCACCTCTTTTCAAACCTAAATAAAGAGCGATAGGATCAGATTTTTGTATTCTTGGAAGTTGAGATTCTTTCAATCTATATGTTTTTAATAGTTCAGTTTTTTCTTCTTGGTTTAATTTCAAATGTTTTGGTACTAATACGTGCTTAGTAATATTTACAATTAAATTAGTTTCATGGAAACACTCAATGACTAAATCTTTAGAAACAGTTGGGATCAATTTCATTGCACTTGAGGTGATACCCAATTGGTAAATGAAAATACCATTGGTGATTTTATTTTCTGTTAAGTGTATAATAAAGTTTTTCATCGTTTTGATACCAACGTTCATTTCATCATTGAATTCAACCCACAATTCACCCATGTTAGGGAACTTTTCTAAGGATTCTTCAGTTGGTGTTGTTTTGAATGATAGAGTTTTACGTACTGGATTCCCCATAGAATCACAGTGCTTGCTCTTGAATTCCTGTAGAGTCATTTGTAAATCCAAATCTGAGATTAAGTATCCTCTATCTTTACACATTTCCTTGACTGTTTTGTAAGTTCTAAATAACTTAGAAACTTGTCTATTTAATTCATCATTGCTTGACATTATGTAGTGTTATATGGTTATAGAAAATCAATGTGGTCTATGCTGTTGATCTATAGTATGTTAATATTTTATTATATATATTTTTTTTTCAAATTTGCAAATTTAAAAAAAAAAAAACAAAACTAAATAAAATATATGAACAAAAAAGAAAGAAGAGTATCTTATGTCTGTTGTAATTACAAGGTCTTCTTTATCAAATAATAAAAAAATATTAATTTATATGTATTTTATAAGAAAATAGGTTTATTATTGGGGGCCTATCAAAATGTACTTTCTAATACCTCAATTACTATTTAAAATAATATACTTATTTAAAATTATTTTAAATTAGTAGAAAAAATAACA